>Ga0302324_100002481_pt1 | contig 42571 bp, 43 predicted proteins | sample Palsa_T0_1_FD_201949 | JGI IMG/M metagenome (GOLD analysis project Ga0302324, IMG submission 201949) | Peat permafrost microbial communities from Stordalen Mire near Abisko, Sweden - Palsa_T0_1 | ecosystem: Environmental > Terrestrial > Soil > Palsa > Peat permafrost | place: Sweden: Abisko...
GCCGAGGTAACGGAGCGCCTCTCGACGGTGTGCCGCGTCAGCCGACGCGGCACACCGTCGTTGATCCGCCCCAGGACTCCCACGGGCCAAGCGGGCCGCCCGGTCGAGCGGGCTCGCGGACGGAGAGTCGGCGGTAGGCGATCGGGCCGTGCGCGGTGCAGCGGCCCTTGTCGTAGGCATGGAGCTCGATCGTTACGAGCTTGCCGTAATAGCCGCCGTCCGGCTTGAAGATCGCATTCAACCCATGCCCGTTTGCCGTGGACCCACCCCAGCTACTCCACTGGATATGCGTCACCAGACCGCTGGGATCACCGCCGTTGAAGATCTCAGACGGGTGCGGCTTGCCCCAGCCAGCGCCGCCCGGAGCGGCGAAGGCGCTGGAGCCCAGAACCACAGTCGGGGTTGAGGCCGTCGCGGCCGACACCGCGGCTGCCAGCAGCGCCGGGATAAGTGCGGCGGCGATGAGCACTCGCTTGGCGCTTGTACGGGTCAACATCGCTCTCGAGGGGCAGGAACGCGCGAGCTAGAACGTACTACTCCGCGGATGCTGCGTCGAAGAGCTTGCCGAATCGCTCGACCATCAGGTCTCTGCTCTTGAGCTCCGCCGCTACTTCGGCACCGGCGATTTCGTCTTGGTCGGGCAGTTGCGCGGCGCCGCCGTCGGGCCCGATCGTGACGAGAATGACATCTGGGCGTGACTCGACCTGCTTGAGCTCCTGGTCGTCGAGCAGCGCGCGGATGTTGTCCGCAACGAGCGCCGCCTGACGTCCGGCCGCGCCCGCCATCTTCGGCAGCATGGTGGAGACGTCGCCGAACGCGAAGACGTTTGCGTGGCCTGGCAGCTGGAGCGTCGGGGTGACCTCGATGAAGCCATCCACTGTCCGCAACGCGGCGAGGTCGCCGGCCAGATAGTCGCTCCTTGGCACCACGCCATGGCAGAGAAACCAAAGGTCGGCGGTGATCTCGCGGCCAGCCTCGGTGACGACGGTGAACGTTCCCGGGACACCGGGGGCGGTCGGAGGCGGCTCGCGCAGCGGGCTTCCGAGCACGAGCTCGACCCCCTTCTGCTCGAGCTGGCGGCGTAGCTCCTGGCGGAGCTCGAGCTTGAATTTGCCGCCGAGCAGGTCGCTGGCGATGTCGATGATCGTCACATGCTTGTCGGGCCAGGCGGCTGCGATCTCGCCGGCCAACTCGACTCCGACCGGTCCGCCGCCAACGAGCAGCACCCGATCCGCGCCGAGCAACGCGTCGTGGCCTTGGCGAAAGCGCAACTCCGCCTCGCGCGTGTCCTCGGTGCCGCTCTTGCCGGGAAACGGGTAGCTCGATCCACTGGCAAGCACGATGAAATCGGCGGTGAGCTGTGTGCCGGACTCGAGCCGAACGGTCTTGGAGTCGACGTGCACCGCGCGGTCGCGCAGTACCTGACCGCGCCTGAGCAGCCCGTCATAGGGGAAGTGGATCCGGTCACTCAACGATGGGTCGATCACCGCGCGAAGCGCCGCGACGTTGTGCTCAAACGCGTCCTTGGGTTCGACCAGGACCACATCGGCCGCATCGTCGAGTGCCTTGGCGAGGGCGATGCCGCCGTATCCCCCGCCGACGATCACGACGCGCGGGTAGCCGCCGTTTGGAGTCGTCTGCTCGGGCGTCATCTCTCTGTACTGTAGCTACTTGCGTGCGCAAGCACGGATCGGCCCGCTCGCGGCGGACCGGCGAGGCGGTTGGCGCGCCGAGGGAGCGCAGACGCTGCGCTAGCATCGGCGCCGGTGACGACCGCGTCGGAACCTCGCGCGATGGCTCCGCGCGCAACGCGCCACCCGCACTGCGGCACGGCGGCGCTATTCGCTATTTGCCTGCTCGGAGCGGGGCTGCGCTTCGCCACACTCAACGTTCAGAGCTTTGACTACGACGAGTCGTTCACCGTCGGGATCGACCTCAGCGGCTCGCTTGGTCATCTGCTGCACGTGCTGCCGATCAGGGAGTCGGTGCCGCCGCTGTACTTCATCCTGGCCTGGTTTTGGACTCGGGTCTTCGGCCTCGGCGAGGTCGGCATCCGGTCGCTTTCGGCGCTCATCGGCACGGCGCTGATTCCCGTCGCCTACCTGATCGGCCGCCGCCTGGGCTCGCAGCGAGCCGGACTGGTCGCTGCGCTGCTGATCGCCGTCAACCCGCTGCAGGTCTGGTACGCCCAGGAGGCGCGCACCTATGCCCTGCTGGCGCTGTTGAGCGCGCTGTCGTTCTGGGCGTTCGTCCGGGCGCTCGAGGAGCCGGCGCCAGGCCGCCTGGCGCTGTGGGCCGTCGTCTCTGCGACCGCGATCCTCAGTCATTACTTCGCCGGCTTCCTGGTCGCGCCCGAGGCCGTGTGGCTGGTGTACGCAACCAGACGCCGAGGCGCGGTCTTAGCCTCGCTCGCGGTGGCTGCGGTCGTGGCCGCACTGATACCGCTCGCGGTCCGCCAAGCCAGTACATCCAACACGCAGTGGATCAGCGACCTCGCCTTCTCGAATCGGATCAAGGAGGTGCTCAAGGCGTCGGTCGGCGGGGCAATCGCCCCGACCGGCAACTGGGAGCTGGCGGCGGTCGCGCTGCCGGTTGGGTTGGCGCTGCTCTATGCACTGGCGAGGCTGACGGGGGGCGAGCGCCACGCCGTGATCCTCGCCGTGGGCGCGGGAAGCGCAGCGATCATCCTTCCCGTGCTGCTCGATATCGGTGGCCTTCACTACGTCATCTCCAAGAACGTGATGCCCGCCCTGACGGTGCTGGCGATCGGCGCCGGCCTGATCCTGGGCGCGGAGCGAGCCGGGCGCGTCGGCGCCGCCGGCGCCCTCCTCGCATCAGCTGCCTTTCTCGCGGTGACGGTCGATGACGCGCTGAGGCCAGCGCTGCAGCGGCCGGACTACCGCGGCGCAGCCAAGGCCCTCGGAGCCCCAATCCGCGGCCAGGCCGTCGTGACGCCAAACCTCGGCAACATGCCGCTCGCGCTCTACCGGCCGGGAGCGGCCTCCGTGCCGCCCGCGGGTTGGCCGACAAGCCAGGTGGTGCTGATCGAACCGGTGTCCCAGATCAACGAGTCAAACCACGGCCCGACGACACCGCCGGCCCCGGCTGGCTTCACCTTCGCCGGCCGGAAGAACACGCGCACCTACACGCTGGTCTGTTACATCTCGCCGCGGCCGCGACTCGCCACGACCAGCGCGCTGCTCGCGCCGGTCGGCGACGCGACCGGTGCGAGCGCGCAGATCTGGCCCGCGGCGCCGAGCCCGGCGTCTGGTAACAAAGAAGCGAGGTCGCCGTGCGCTTCGTCGTCGGTAACGAGCGGCCACGACTGATGCGTGTGCTCGTCGTCCCCAAGTGGTACCCATGGCCGGAGCGCCCGGTGTTCGGCATCTTCTGCCGCGAACAGGCCCGCGCGATCGCCCGCGAACACGACGTGATCGTGCTCGCCTCTGACGCCGTGGCGCGACCCGGCTTCGCCGCTTTTGAGCTCAGCGACGCCGTCGAGGACGGACTGCGGACGATCCGAGTCCGCTATCGGCGGCCTCGCTTTCGCCCCGCTGCAATGGCATGCCAGATCGCCGGCATGCTGGTGGCGCTGCGGCGATTGCGCCGTGAGCGCTGGCGAGCGGACATCGTGCACGCCCACGTCTACTCGGCGGGACTGCCGGCGCTGGTCCTCGGACGGCTGACCGGCGCCAAGGTGGTCGTCAGCGAGCACTACACAGGCTTCCAGCGCGGGCTCGTCACCGGCTACGACCGCTGGACCGCGAGGATCGTCTTCCGCTACGCCGATCTGGTCGCGCCGGTCAGCGAAGATCTCGCCCGATACGTGCAGGCGCTCGCGCCGCGAGCGCGGGTGCGCGTCGTCGAGAACGTCGTCGACACGGACGTCTTTCAGCCGCCGAAGGAGCGCCATCCACTGGCGCCGGGGGCATCCGCGCAGCTCCTGACCGTGGCCGCCCTGGTGCCAAAGAAGGGACACGCCGATCTGCTCGAGGCGCTCGCCGAACTTCGCCGCGAGCGCGCGGTGACGCTCGAGCTGGTCGGCACGGGCGAGCTTCGTGGCCAGCTCGAGGACCGCGCGCGCGAGCTCGGGCTCAGCGCGGCCGTGCGCTTTGAAGGCGAGCGGCTGAAGCGAGAGGTCGCAGCGTTCATGCGCTCGGCCGACCTCTTCGTGCTTCCCAGCCTGTTCGAGAACCTGCCATGTGTGCTGATCGAGGCGACAGCCAGCGGCTTGCCGTTCGTCGCCACGGCGGTCGGCGGTGTGCCGGCGCTGGCCGAGGGCACGGGCGGCGTGCTCTGCCCGCCGAGCGATCCCCAGGCGCTGGCGGCGGCGATCGCCAGCGCCCTGGACAGGCGCACCCAGATCGATCCGAGGGCGCTGGCGGAACACGCGCGCCAGCGCTTTGGCTACGAGGCGATCGCGCGGATCTGGACGCAGATCTACGACGAGCTGCGCAGCAGCTCCGGAACGACCTCCTCAGCGAGCGTGCGACGGACGACCTCGGGACGGTAGGGCTCGAGCAATGCCTGCGCTGCCGTCGCGTAGGCGGCGCGCTCGGCGCCGGTTAGCGCGAGGCCCGCCCGGATGGCGCCCGCCAGAGCACTGGCGCTGCGCGCCCCGGCGACGAGCTCGGGCGCGAGGCGACGGGCGAGCGCGAGCGCCTCGTTGGGTCCGGGAGTCGCAACGCTGACCAGCGGCGTACCGGAGGCGAGCGCCTCCAGCTGGGCGATACCCCAGTCCTCATAGCGCGAGGCGTTGACGAAGATACGCGCACGCGCGACGCGCGCCAGCCAATCCGGGCGCGAAAGCGCCCCAACCCACTGCACACCCGGCGGTTGCTCGAGCCCAGCGCGGCGCAGCCAGCGCTCGGCCTGGTCGCGGTCGATACCACCGACGGTCAATTGTCCGGCGGGCGGTCCCGCCAGACGCCAGGCGTCGCAGAGCAGCTCGAGGCCACGCTTGGTCGGGTTGGCGGCGTAGGCGACCGCGGTGAGGTCGCGCTGCTCGGCGCCGAGCAGCGGCTCGATCGGCACCGGCAGCGCGATCACCGCCGGTCCGGGCACGGCCCCCCTGGCGGCGAGCAGCCGCGCGGCCGTCGACGCCGCCGTCTCACTCCAGGGAAGCAGTACCCGCGCGCGCGCGAGGACAGCCGGCTCGCGGCGGCGCTGCCAGACGCCGCCCAAGCCGGGCCGCGACATCGCCGCTAGCGTGTCGAAGCGGACCGCGTAGGGAACCCGTGGCCGCTGCAGCAGGGCCGCGGTGATGCTCGAGAAGATGATCGCTCGCGCCGTCACGCCGGCGGCCGAGCGGCGTGCGGCTAGCGCCTCGACGGTGTCGGTCAGCGCCATGCTCCGGCGCAGCCGGCCCGCGCGGCCAAGGCGGACCGGCACTAGCTCGCACGAGCAGCCGACATGCTCGAGCATCGCCGCCAGAGCCTCGTCGGCCTGGCGCCATCCCATCGTGGTTCCGAGCGAGACGATCGCGATATCGGGCGCCGCTGGTATGCGCGCAAGCCTAGCGCCGCCCAGGGTCGCCCCGTATGTCCGCACGGCGTTCGGTTCTAAGGCGCTCCGGCGCTCGTGCCGCCGCGGCCGGGGATCAGCACCTCGGGGTGCTGGAGGGTGATCGCGTGGCTCAGCAGCACACGCTCGGAAACGATGCGCGGCGTCGAGGAGCTGAAGCGGTAGACGATCAGGCCGTTGACATCGAGCCGGGCGCGCAGGCGGAAGCCGGGCGCCGGCGGATCGCCCGCCCCCGGCGGTGGCGTGTTCTCCTTGGCGACCACCGAGTGCAGCGTCGGCCACAGGCTCGCGTGCAGCACGTGAACCGGCGTGAACGCCTCGTCGTACCAGAAGCTCTGCAGGTCGAGCGTCGAGAAACGCAGCGCACCAGCCAGCAGCGTCAGCGCCGCCAGCGGCCACCACGCCGGCCAGCGCCGCGCCGTCACGACCGGCGCGCCCGCCGTCCGAGCAGAGGAACGATGGCGCGGCGCACGAGCTAAACCTAACCCAACGGTGCCGGCGCGCATGCGCCTGCGCGGTCAAGCCACGCGGCCTCAGTTACGGCGCAGCCGGCGACAACGCGATGCGGCGGCGGGCCTCAGCGAAGGTCACGAGCCGCCCAGCGTCCTCGTCGATCAGCTTGAGCCGGACACTGCGCAGGCCATCCCACAGTGAGATCACGGGCGCGTGGTGGAGGAACTCGTTCTCGTCGTGCGCGCGCTGCAGGTTGTAGTTGGGGATCCGCGGGTTCAGGTGGTGGACGTGGTGCAGGCCGATATAGCCCGTGAAGAACTGCAGTAGCGGCGGCATCTTCAGGTAAGAGGAGCCCTGTAGCGCTGCGTCGGCATAGCTCCAATCTTCGGAGCGCTTCCAGTAGACGCCCTCGAACTGGTGCTGGACGTAGAACAGCCACACGCCCGCGGCGCCGGCCATCACGACCAGCGGCAGCTGAATCTCAACGAACGCCCGTACCCCGATTAACCAGATCAGGCCGCCGATCAGCACGAGCAGGCCGAGGTTCGTGTAGCGGTGGCTGTCCCGCAGCCGTCGGCGCTTGCGCTTGGGTATGAGCCGCGGTCCGAGCGCGAGTGCCCAGACCGGCCCGATCGTGAACATAATCCAGGGGCTGCGCATCAGCCGGTAGCGCAGCCGAGCGCCGCGCGGCAACGCGTAGTACTCGCTGACCGTCAAGGTCTGCACGTCGCCAACGCCGCGGCGGTCGAGGTCACCCGCGGTGGCGTGGTGACCGGAGTGCTCGTGGCGCCAGCTGTGAAACGGCGAATAGACGATCAGCCCGACGGCCACGCCAAGCCAGGTGTTGGCGCGCTTGGTCGGTAGAAAGGAGCCGTGGGCGCAGTCGTGAAAGACGATGTAGGTCCGCAGCAAGAAGCCAGCGGTCGGGATCGCGAGCAGCAGCGCGAGCGCCAGCGAGACATCGGTGAGCAGGTAATACATGCCTACGCATAGCGCGAGGTAGGGCAGCACCGACGTCGCCAGGCAGCGCAGGCTGCGGCCCACGTCGGCACCGGCGTAAGGCTCGAGTGGCGCGATCCACCAGGCGCGCGGGTGGGCCTGCGAAAGCGCATCCGCGGACGCTGGAAGCGGCTCCACAGCGTCGCCGACGTCGGCGGTCACGGCTCCGGGCATTGCTGACTCCTTCACGTCGCAGGTTCAACACGGCGACCCTAGAAGTCAGGCGACGCTGCTCAGCCGTCCAGCGGCCAGGCCTCGCCACTCATGCCCTCATGGACTCGATGCTAGCGCACTTGCCGGGAGACGCAGCCGAGTCGCCAGGCTCAGTCCTGCTCGCCGGCGGGGAGCAGGTCGGTGGGTGCTAGCACGAAGACCTCGCAGAGCATGTCCGGGTCGTGCTGGCTGCCGCTCATGAACCCGACCACTTGTCGCGCGGTCGCAGCCTCGATGACGGCGACAAAGCGATCGCGCATCAGCTCCTGAAACTCCCTCCGCTGCTGGATCACCGCCGTGGTGCGTCCTCCTTCGAGCAGCGTCTGCTCGACGCGGGTGAACCCTCCGCGCATCAGGCAGACCACGAGGTCGTCGTGGTAGGAGGTCTTGGCCTGAGTCGGACCGACGCCGTAGTACTCCTTCAGCGGTCGCACGATGCCATCGGAGATCGACGTCAGCGCACTACCACTGTCCTGTTGCTGTTGCGGGGCGGCTGGTCCGGGCATTGCGTCGTCCTTTCTGCGCGGCTCGCTGCGCACAACAGAAAATGCTAGCCCCGACGCGGTATCGTGGCTTACACGATTGCTCGTCGGGTTCTGCCCTTCGCCCCGCGCGTGCCGGACCAAGGAGAGCAAGGAGAGGAGGCCGCATGCCGGCCCCCGCAGACTGCCTCACCGGCGACGCGCTGCTCGCTGCCGTGACCGACGCGCTGGTTGCGCTGCACCTCCGCTACCACCACCGAACGCCGGTCAGCGCCAAGACACAGTTGATGGACGACGAGGTGTTGGTGTGCGTGATGGGGGGCGTCTACACCGATGTCGAGAAGACGCTGATCGAGGTCCAGCGCGACGGCGTGGTGCGCGATTGCCGCAGCGAATTCCAGAATGCGATGCAGGAGAAGTTCATCGGCGCGGTCCAGCGTCTGTCCGGTCGTCGCGTGATGAGCTTCATGTCCGATAGCCACATCGGCCCCGACCTCGAGATCGAGCTGTTCGTGCTCGCCCCCGCGGGCTAGAGCCGCGAGCGAATCATGCGCCGCGAGGCCCCCCAAATGTGGCAAGAGCAGCGTCGGCGCCGACGCTGCTCTAGGCCATCGCTCTCACTCCCGTCACGGAGCAACATATCCGTTCGTGGCGAAGATTGCGAGTGACAACCGTGCCCGGCAAAAGTCGCCGCTGGCACCGGCTTGGGGCGCGTCGATCAGCCGGGCGTGCCGCCGCCCGCACCGGTGCCGCCGCTGGATCCCGATGAGCCGCTGTTGCCGCTCGTGCCGCTGGCGCCACTGGTGCCACTCGCGCCGCTGTTGCCGCTCGCGCCGCTAGGCGGTGGCGCTGGCCACTGGACGGTGACCGGTATCAGCGCGAGTAGCGCCGTCCAGGTTGGCCCGTCGGTCACGCCGGACTGCGGCAGGCCGTGGGCGGCCTGGAACGACAGCAGGTTGGCCTCGGTGGTCGCATCGAAGCTCCCCGTCGTCGGCGTTGTCGGCTCGGCCGCCGCCAGATGCTCCTGCATCCAGATCACCTGGTCACCGGTCGAGCCGAGGCCGAGCGTCGGCCACGCCGTCGGAATCGTGATCCCCGTGCCGGGGGTGAGCGGCGCATCGAGAGCGCTCCAGCCGGCGGTACTCGTCGCCTGCCAGCTGTACCAGGAGAAGCCCATCGCACCATAGGCGGCTGCGAGCTGGCGGAACTGCGTGATCTGCGTCGCCGAGACGCCGCCGTAGGTCTGCCCGGTCGGAATGATCGGGACGCCATAGATGCGGTTCTCGATATAGGTCTGAGCGTAGGCCGCGGCCGGACTCGTGCCAATCGCATGCCAGTAGACCTGCGGCACGTCGTACTGGGCACCGCCGGGCCCGAGGAACACGGAGTAGGGCTCGGACTCGTGCTCGTTGACGTAGGGGAACGAGGACAACCCAACGGGATAGCTGGCGCCGATGCTCGCGCGCAGATCGTCGATGTAGGTTTGCGCGCCGTAATAGTTGCCCTCGTAGGAGCTTTCGGCATCGATCACCAGGCAGTCGGCGCCGTCGGCGACGGCCTCCGCGCCAAGTGCGGCCTCAACGGCCGGGTCCGCCCCGTAGACGTATTGCCAGGCGCAGACGTTGAGCCCGAGCGCGTGCAGCGACTGCACGAGCGCCGGCGTGAACTGCGACCAGAAGTTGGTGCCGTCGCTGCTCTTGATGAACAACGTCGTGATGCCGGCAGCCTTGGCCGCGGTCGCGATATCGGTCAGGTTCCCGTCATCGGACTTGTCCAGGTACCAGATCCACATCCCGGTCCCATCGAACGCCGAAGGGGAGAGGGGCGTGGCCACCGTGGGCGCCGCCGGTGAGGCGAGAATGGTCACCGGCCCGTAACGCTTCGAGCGCTTGCCCGAGCGCGTCTCGAGATAGATCCGCCCGCTCTTCACGCCGGCCGGGATCGTCACGGCCCAGCCGTGCCGGGTCGGGCGCAACTGCGCGCCGACCGGCACGCTCGCCGCGGTCGCTGTGCTCAGGGTCGGCCGCGGGAAATAGACCGTCAGCGAGGTCGTCAGGTTGTGCCCGTGGACCACGAGCTCGCCGCCGATCTCGACCGTCCGCGGCTTCTTCTTGCGGCACGACGTCTTGCCGACGCGGTAGCAGTCAACCCTGATGATCACCGGCGTCGGCTGCGGCGGGCCAGCGTCGTGCGCCGCGCTGGGGACGCTCGAGCTCGTGCTAGTGGTGCTCGCACTGCTCGAGCCGCTGCTGGAACCGGGGTCGGTCGTCGTGCCGGGCGGGGCCGCCGTCCCACCACCGGCGGTGCTGGCCTGCGCATTGGGCAGCGCGACGGCGAGCGCGGCGAGCGCGAACGCGAGCGTGGTTGTAATGACGCGTGATCGGCTGGGCTTGCTCATTGCGGTGATGCCGTCGTCTTCCCCCTCGTCTACAACGCTCCGCTTGCCACTTTGGCTCGGTCGTCGTAAACACCTGCCCGTCGGCTTGGTTAACCATCGGACGCCCGTCCGCCAGCTAAAGCGCCGTCAGGCGTCGTGCAGCGCCAGGCGTCGCCGGTCAGCGCCGCGGCGCTGCGTCGCGACCCTCGCCGCGGCCACGCCAAAGGCGTTTCCACAGGCTAGTCGGTCGCGGCTGCGTCGCCTGCCAGTCCTCGCACAGCGGCAGCCGCCCGGCGCCGCGGGCACGCATCACGCAGGCGGTGTGGGCATGGCGCCGACGCGACGGGTCGCCTTCGGGGAGCAGCAGCATGTGCTCGCTGAGCGACGGCAGCAGACGGCCACAGATCGGGCAGCGATAGGTCGACGGCTTGCGGTTGTGCGCTGGACGGACGATCCACCAGCGCGCCTTCTCGAGCGTCATCGAGGACCTCCCGCAGCTGGCGATCGCTCGCCACTACCCTTCACGCGATGCTCGGCCACCAGCGAATCCTTGCACCGCACGCCCGTCCAGCGAGCCTGCGCTCCGCGTCCTCGGCCGGCCCGGACTACGGCAGCAGGGATCGGCCCGACTGGCGCGAGGTCCGCTGGCCGACACATCTGCGGGCGATGACGATCGATGGGCGGCGCGTGCACTTCGCCGAGATCGGCTCCGGTGACGGCGCACCGATCCTGCTGATCCACGGCCTCGGTGGGCGCTGGCAGAACTGGCTCGAGAACATCCCGCGGCTGGCCGCGCAGCGACGCGTGGTCGCCGTGGATCTTCCCGGCTTCGGTCATTCGCAGCTGCCGCTCGAGCCGATCTCGATCGCTGGCTACGCGCGCGTACTGGACCGCGCCTGCGACCTGCTCGAACTCGACGCCGCGATCGTCGTCGGCAACTCGCTCGGCGGCGCCGTCGCGACGGAGATGGCGCTGCGCCATCCGGCGCGCGTACGGCGACTGGTGCTCGTGGCGCCAGCAGGCCTCGAACCAGGCCAGCTCAGTCCGCAGGGCGCGAAGCTGGCGCTCGCAGCAGTCGGGAGGATCAGGGCGGCGCTGCCGAACGGACTGAGCGGTACGCTGGCCCGCCCCCGCGCCCGACATCTGGCGTTGGCGACGCTGCTGCGGCATCCGACGCTGATCGCCAGCGACACACTGGCCGAGCTGACCGGCGGCGGGCGCGGGCGGGGCAGCCGGGCGGCGCTCGCCGCACTGACCGCTCACGACAGCCACGCCGAGCTCGACAAAATCAGCGCGCAAACGCTCATCATCCACGGGCGCAACGACATGCTGATCCCGTGTGAGGCCAGCGAACGACTGGCCTCGCGGATTCCGGCCGCCGAGCTCGTGATCTTTGAGGACACCGGGCACATGCCGATGCTCGAGCGACCGGTGCCGTTCAACGACGAGCTGCTGCGCTTTGCCGACGGCGAGGCCCAGCCGGCGTAACGGCTAATCCGGCAGGCGCAGGGGGATCGCGAGGTCGGCGCGATCGGGCGAGGTGAACGCGGGACCGTCGCATTTCGGTTCGGCGTCCTCAGCCATCGTGAGCTGCTCGTTGTCGAGCGTGCCGACGCTCGAGGCACTCAACGTCACCGTCATCGCGATCGTTGACGAGCAGGAGTTGAACTCGAAGACCGCGGTCGGATAGCCGTGGAGGAAGTACTCGAGCTCCCAGGCCGGGCGTCCGCCGTAGAACTGGACCGGCCCGAGGTAGGCCTCGAGGAACGTGGCGCTGTGGCGCAGCTGGCGCGCGCGTGCTTGTGCACGCTGCGGCGGCGTAGAGTCCGAGCGCGACAGCGTTGCCTGGACGACCTCGGTCGTGTGCAGGTTGCCCGCGTCGACCCAGCCGACGAGCGCAGTGCCATACGGAGCGGCGAGATTCTCGGTGCGCCAGCCGTGCGGCACGAGCACCGAAAGGTTCTGGTCGGCGTAGCTCGCCAGCGCCAGCCCACCGCCCCCTGGCGCGATGACGATGCCGATGATCAGCGCCAGCACGACGAGCGCCAGCGTCAGCGCCAGCCAGCGGCCGGTCATCCAGCGAGCGGCCGCACGGTGGCCGCCGAGCCGTGCACATCGCGCATCATGCGGCCGAACTGTAGTGCCTGTCCGGCGCTGACGCGGTGGCTGCCGTCCCGGCGACGAGCCTCGCCCGCGGCTGCGTCCGAGCCGCTGCTGCTCACAGGGTCAACCGCGACGCGGCGCCTGAGCGCTGCGTACGATGAAGGGCACGTTCAAGTCGTTGCGGAAGGACGGGAGCAGGTGCGAGTGATTGGGGTCAGCAGATCGCGCAGCCGGCCATGGCTGGCGTGCGCTGCGAGCGCTTGCCTCGCGCTGCTCGGCGCGGGCACGGGCGCGGGCTATGGCCAGACGGTGCCGGCGGCCGGCGTTGCCGGAGCCGCCGGGCTGCTCACCTACATCACGCCTGCTACCAGCGCCAACACGAGCACGGATGTCGTGCTCGCCAACGCCAATGGCAGCGATCCGCAGACGCTCGGCCCGGGCGGTCCGGCCGTGCTCGCGCCAAACGGCAAGTTCGTCGCCGCTGTCACGAGCACCGCCGCGCAGGCTTCGCACGGGTCGTCGCTGATCCTCTACACCGTCGGCAAGAAGAGCGCGCCGCGAACGCTCGAGAAGACCGCAGACCAGCTGACGCTCGTCGCCTGGTCAGCGGACTCGAGCGAGATCGCGGTGATCGACGGCGATGCCCTGGTCGTCGTCTCTCGCGGCGGCGTCGCGCGGACGGTCTCGACCGGGCCTGCGGGAACCGCGATCACCGGCGCCAGTTTTGAGCCGAACTCGCAGCGCCTGGTCTACGCGCTCGCCAGCTCGCTGCTGGTGGGAGCACCGGTCAACCTCTACACCGTGGCGGCGAGCGGTGGCAGCGCGACCGAGATCACCCACAACGGCTACAGCCAGAACCCGCTGTGGGGACCCAACGGCATCGTCTTCTCGCGCGCCACTGCTAAGGACCAGGTCTACCAGCTGTGGTTCATCGAGGCCAACGGCCACGACGCCGAACCGCTCACGCACGTGGCAATCAGCTCCCCGTTCTCCGGCCTCGAACCGATCGCGTTCTCCCAGAACGGCAAGCATCTGCTCGCCAACCTGATCGGACAGAACACTGCCCAGGCCTGGGTCGTTGACCTCAGCACCAAGCACGTCGTCGCCCGCGAGCTCGGCGCCCCGGGGGCCGTAACGATTGGCAACGCGATCTCCGCCGATGGCAAGCGGATCCTGCTGACCAACGGCTACAGCAGCCTGTCAGACGACGATTTCTCCGGTCTGTCGGTCGAAGCGGTGCCGTGGTCGGGTGTCTCGTCAACCCTGCTCGCCGCCCACGGCGCGTTTGCCAGCTGGAGCGGTTAGGCGCCGGGCGAGCTACTACGATCCCGGCGCCCGGGGTCGGCGAGACCCTTCCGTGATGGTGTTCGGCGATCGGGGTGGCGTCGAGGGTGATGGCCAGGCGCAGGCTGTGGCGAACGAGGACGCCGAGGCTGGCGCCCGCGCTGCTGCTCGCCGGCGCGCTAACGGCCTGCAGCCACGCGCGGATGATCGCGGCGCCGAGCCAATTCGCGCTGGTCTACCGCGCTCCGAGCGGCAATGTCGTGCTGGCGAGCGTAGACGGCGCTGGTGCCCGGCGGCTCGGCGTCGGGACCCAGGCGCTGCTCGCGCCGAACGGCTCGCGCGTGGCCGCGCTCAGCAACGGCGGCACGGCCTCGCTGACGATCTACCAGACCGAGATCGCTAAACACGCCGAGCGCGTGCTGTCGCACGTCGCGCTGCGCCTCGGCCGGCCGGACTGGTCTGGCGAGCACGTCCAGCTGCTCGCCTGGTCGCCAGACTCGCGGTTGCTCGCCTTGAGCGCAGACAGCCTCAGCGCGAACGGTGAGCAGCCCGAGCTGCTCGTGCTCAACACGGTGAGCGACACGCTGAGCACGATCGCCGCCGGCGACTTTCTCGGCGCCAGCTTCGCACCGGGACTGCCAGACCGCCTGGTGTACGCCGCGGCCTCGATCGATCAGCTCGACGACAACACGGTGCCGCTGTTCACCGCCAGTGCGAACGGCTCCGACCGCCGCCAGCTCACCCGCACGGGCCTCGCGGCCGATCCGGTCTGGGGCGCCGCGGGTATCGTCTTCGCGCGCCTCAGTCGGCTCGGCAGCCCAACCAGCGCCCCGCGCTACCAACTGTGGCTGATCGGGGCACACGGCCGCGGTCTGCGCCGCCTGACCCACATCGCTGCCGGTCCACCGGTACCGGACGCGGCGGGCGCGGCACTCAGCCTGTCAGCCAGCGGCACACGGCTCGTCGCCAACTTCGCCTCCCCCAACCCGAACGTTTCGGCGATCGACGTCTGGACGGTCGAGCTGGCGCGAGCGCGCACGATCGTCCACCGCCTGACGTTCAACGGCGCGCAGTTCATCGCGCAGGGACTCTCGCGCAGGGGCGGACGCATCCTTTTGAGCGCGCTCGACAGCGCCGGCAAGCAGGCGGCCGTCGAATCACTGCCCTGGGCCGGCGGCCAGCCCGGTTTGCTGGTCGCCGGCGGCGCCGGCCCAAGCTGGAATCGCTAGTCGGCGGTTGCCGATGCGGGCGCTGAGCTTGCTGCGTAGCATTTGCGACGGTTGGGGTCCACAGAACTCGGGGAGGGCGGGGCACGGTGAGGTCGATCACACGGATCGGGCGGCGCACGGTCGCGGGCGCGTTCGCAGCGCTGCTCGTCATCGGCGCGCTGAGCGGCGCAACGGGTGCCACCGTGCCGGGCGCGACCTACCTGACCTTCGTCGCGAACTCGCAGTCGGCCAACCCGAGCGTCGCGATCGCATCCGTTGGCGGGAACGACGTTCGTATCCTCGGCCATGGATCGATGGCCCTGATCGCCCCCAATGGCAGCTCGGTTGCCGTGATCAGCACCAGCGCAACAAGTGGCGGCAGCAGCTCGACGCTGTGGCTCTACCCGTCCCGCGGAGGACCTGCGCGCAAGCTCTACCACTCGTCGGAGTTCATCGACCTGTTCGGCTGGTCGGCCGACTCACGGCTCTTGCTCGCCGACCTCTCCGGCGCCAGCAATGGGGTCGGACCGTTGTTGAGCATCGACGCCAAGAGCGGCGCGACGCACACCATTGCGAAGGGAGTGATCAGCGGTGCGAGCTTCTCCGAGCAGGGCTCGGACGACGTCGTCTACTCGCTCGCGCAGTCGCAGCTGACCAGCGCCGCGGTCAACATCTACACGAGCTCGTGGACCGGCGGCGATGTCAACGAGATCGTCACCGGCGGCCACAGCACGAACCCGCTGTGGGGCCCCAAGGGGATCGTCTTTGTCCGCCAGAGCTCGCGCGGCTCAGCGGCCGAACCGCTCAATCAACTGTGGTTCATCGAGTCCAACGGCGCCGGCGCGCGACAGCTCACGCACATGTCGCTCAGCCCGCTCGTCGACGGCCTGGTGCCGGTCGCCTTCTCCGCCAACGGCTCACACCTGCTCGCCGACTTCCAGGGCACGGACACCAGCGCGGCGTGGGTCGTCGATCTCTCGGGCGCCAAGGCGGTCGTGCGCGACCTCGACGGTATCGCCGACGGCAACATCGCCGCGGGCATTTCGCGCAGCGGCCAGACGGTCCTGATCGACAGCGGCTTCGAAGGCTCGCCGCGGTCGGTCGAGACGATCCCCTGGGGCGGCGGCAAGCCGACCGTACTGGCAAAGCACGGCGCCTTTGCCAGCTGGAACTACTGAGCGCCTAGCGCCCGTCGGGCCAGCGCCCGAAGCGCGCGTAATAGCGCCGTGCGTACTCCTCGTTTACGCGCACCGCGTCGCTTTCGACACCGATGCGGTAGAACCAGCTGACCATCGCCGTCGCGATGCCGGCGCCGACCAGGCCCGAGCCACCGATCAACGCGGTCGGCGTGCCGAAGCACATCGCGACCACACCGGCGAGGACGATCACGCCGGGCAGCCCGTAGCGCGTCAGGCGCAGGAACCACGGGGTAGGCGGACGCTTGCGCGGCTCGGCCGGCCCGTCGGTTCCGCGCGCGAGCACGTTTCGCTGTCCGTAGACGCGCGCGCCCGCGGGCGCGCGCGAGCGCTCGCGGCCGTGCACTGAGTGCCGGCGCCCGGCCTCGTGGGTGTCGCGTTCAGCCATAGATCGAGGGTACTCCTCCGTGCACGGCGCGCGACCACGCGCGCAGGACTCGGCGCGATCAGCTGGCCGAGAACGAGGCGTTGGTCGCGGCGAACTGCACGTCGAGCAAGCCGGGCGTCGTGCTCGTCGACTTGAGCTGCAGGTTGAACGGCAGATTCTGCACGGTGCGAGCGCAGTTGATCGCGCCTGCTGCGGCCGTGAGCGTCGCGGCCGGGGCCCGTTTGCCATCAAGGCTGAGGCTGGTCGCGTGGAAAGTGATGGCGCTGCCCGCGACCGCCGCGAAGAGGTGCAGATCGACCGCACTCCCGTGCGGCGGCAGCAGCGCGATGTGGCCGGGGGCGATCTTCACGCGCGGTTGCTCGGTGAGCCCGTCAAGCACACCTCGCGGCAGCGAGCCAACGCAGGTCGGCGTGGCGAGCAGGTCGCGGACGGCGTGCGCGTCGAGGTGCGCGGTCAGCGTGATCGCGCCGATTCCGCCCTCGAGGTGGGTGATCGAACTGAGGTGGACGTCGTCCAGGGTGGCGTTGAAGGCAAGCGTCGGCAGGCCACCGATCTGCGCCTTGCTCTCGCTGACGCTGACGTCGCTGAGATGGCCGTTGACCAGTTGCAAGAGCACCGGCGTCGTGCCGAAGCCGACTTGCGCCTTGCCGCCGATGCGCGAGACGATCGCGCTGTTGACCGCGTCGCCGAGTAGCGAGCGCGCGATGAACTCGCCGGCGATCAGCGGGATCGCGAATACCAATACGACGTAGACCAGCTTGCGAAAGATCCCGAAGAACAGGAACATCGCGAGCCGGCGCCTTCCAGCTCAGTCGCGCTCGAGGATGACGACCGGGATCTCGCGCGTCGTCTTCGTCTGGTACTCGTCGTAGTGCGGCCAGGCGCCGACCATAGTCTGCCAGAGCACCGGCTTCTCGGCCGCCGTCGCATCGCGTGCGTGCGCGGAGAAGCGTTGGTCGAGCACCTGAACCTCGACCTGCGGGTCGGCCTCGAGGTTCAGATACCAGGCCGGCGGCTCGTCGGCGCCACCCTTGGAGGCGACGACCAGGTAGTCATCGCCGCTGCGCCCATAGATCAGCGGCGTGCTGCGCGGCTCGCCGCTGCGGCGACCCTTCGTCGTGAGGATCAGGATCTTCGTCCCCTCGCGCCAGCTATGTCCCTCTTCGCCATCGGTCTCGATGTAGCGTTTGACGTGCTCCGGGCCGAACAGCATCTGGTCTCCTTTCGCAGCGCGTGGTCCCCAGAGCGTACGTCAGCGGTCAGCCGTCATGAAGGATCGGGCCGGTCTCGACGACCTGGAAGGCGCTGCCGGGCACGCTCTTCAGATCGTCGAGCACGTTGTCGTTCCAGCGCGGGTCGGTGGCTCCCTGGAAGAACCACGAGCTGCCGTTGTCGGCGACGATCAGCCCGTAGGTCTTCATCGCCTGCAGGATGATCCGGTCGGTCCGGGGAAAGCTTGCGATCGGGTAACTCGCCTCGAGCCGCAGGCGCAGCCCCATCGGCGGCAGGTCGGGGTTGGTCGAGCTCGACGCGTAGTGCGTCGCCGGATGAATGAAGCCGGCCTGCGTCTCGGGCACGGTGAAGCGGATCGCGTGGTTGATATAGCCACGTTGGATCTCGTCGTAGCGGATCAGCCCGGCGAAGATCGAGAGACCGGCCGCGTCGGCCGAGGTCCAGCCGTTCGGGCGCAGCTTGTTCGAGCGCAGGTTGAAGACGGCGCCGGAGCCCGCGTTCCAGGAGCCGTCCGCGTTCGGGTAGGCGTCCCAGAGCTCGTAGAGCTTGCAGCTACCCGACTGCAGGACGAGCACGTGGCGGTCGCCGCTCGCGTTCTGGCCGCCCTCGACCGGGGCGCCCGGCGGGATCGGGTAGGGGCCGCGGTTCGACTGAGCGCCGTAGGCGGTGAAGCGGATCCCGACCTTCGGCTGGTCGGCCGGCACGACCGCATAGGGGATCCCATAGGCACGCTCGTGGCCGAAGTCGGGATGCAGATCGAGGTTCGCGCCGATCGACGCGATGTATTCGCTCGACAGCGGGCTGATCGGCAGGTTGTTGAGCTTCTCGTGCCAGGCATTGCTGGCTGGGAAGACGGGGCAGCCACCGGTGCCCCTGCCCAACGGATAGGTCGAGCCGGCGGCCGCGGCGAGGGAAGCCCAGCCTACGAGCCCCGCAAGCACCGTCGCAAAAAGGATCAGCTTGGCTCGCGCCACCCTGCGGCGAGCGTAACAGGACGCTGCCGAAGCCTCGACGGATGTTGCGCGTTCGCCGGATCACGGCAACCTTGGCCGCCAAGCGGCTGCTCATCGTTCGCTCTCCAAGTTGCCCACACTAATAAAGTCCGCTCTCGTGTCGAGCTTCACTTTGGCGAACATCAAGGACATCGAGGAGATCGGCGGCAGGCGGCTGCCCGGGATCGAGGGCCGCTACGCGCGCCGGCACGTCGACTCCGAGACGGTGATCGCGGCCGGCTCGGATCGCCCGCCCGACGGCGACGGACTGCTCCTGCCCAACTGGTGGACCGAGTAGGGCGTCGGGCGCGTTTGGTGGGACTGGCCACACCAGGCCCGCTGTGCCGTGAGCTGGCCCAGGCGCTGCCCGAGCGCCCGTTCGCGATCGAGTTCTGGGACGGCACACGGCTCGAGCCGACGAGCGACTCGGGCCCGACTTTTCGCGTGCGCGGCCCGGGCGCGGTGACCCATCTGCTGCGCGCGCCGGGCCAGCTCGGGATCGGTCGCGCCTACGTCTCGGGGCTGCTGGAGGTCGACGACCTCGACGCTGCGATGGCCCTGCTCGAAGGCTGGAGCGCGCCGGCGCTGGACGCGCGGGCCCGACTGCGGCTCGCCCTGGCGGCGCTGCCGGCGAGCGGCCTGCGGCTTCCGCCAGCGGTGCCGGAGATCGAGTTGCGACCGCGCGGGCGCCGTCACAGCCGCGAGCGCGACCGGCGCGCCGTGCGCCACCACTACGACGTCTCGAACGAGTTCTTTGCGCTGTTCCTCGACGAGTCGATGACCTACAGCTGCGCCGTCTTCTCGCGCGGCGCGCAGACCCTCGAGCAGGCCCAGGAGGCCAAGCTCGAGCTGGTCGCCAGCAAGCTCGGGCTGCGCGCCGGCGAGCGCGTGCTCGACGTCGGCTGCGGTTGGGGCAGCTTTGCGATCCATGCCGCCGCCCGCCATGGCGTTCGCGTGCTCGGGATCACGCTGTCTGAGCCGCAGGCGCGGCTGGCCCGCGAGCGCGTCGCCGACGCCGGCCTCGGCGAGCAGGTCGAGATCCGTGTCGCCGACTACCGCGAGCTGAGCGGCGATCGCTTTGACGCGATCGCCAGCATCGGCATGGTCGAGCATGTCGGCTCGGTGCAGATCGACGAGTACGCGGCGCGGCTGGGCGAGCTGCTGGTGCCCGGCGGCCGCCTGCTCAACCACGGCATCGCCCGGCTGCGCGTCGGCGATCCGGAGGCGGGACCGTTCTCCGAGCGCTACGTGTTCCCCGACGCCGCGCCGCTTCACCTCTCGCGCGTGCTCACGGCGATCGAGCGCGCGGGCCTGATCACGCAGCACGTCGAGGGTCTCCCAGGCGACTACATCAAGACCCTAGAACATTGGGCCGAACGCCTGGACGGGCGCCTCGACGACGCCGTGCGCCTGGCCGGCGCGGAACGCGTGCGCGTCTGGCGGCTCTACCTGCGGGCGGCGCGCAACGGCTTTCGCGTCGGCTTCACCGGGATTTACCAGGTGCTCGCGCACCGCCCGCAAGCCGGCGCGCCGGCCCCTTTCTAGCGGCTCTCGAAAAGCGCACGGACGCGTTAGCTAAACGCGCATACACCTAAAGGTGCCAGCGTGGCGCTCCGATAGTCGGAGTGATGTCCGACGCCGCAAAGCCAACGGCAGCGACCAGCCATTTGACAGCGCGACTGTTCGCCAAGTGCGCCGTCATCAGCCTGCTGGCGGTCTGCCTGCTGGGCCCGATTTTTGTGGCCAGCCTGGCCCTGGGCCTCGCGCTGCTCTATCTGGCGCTGCTGGTGACCACGCTTTTGGTCAGTCGCGGCCTGCGCCGTCATGTGGCAATGAACGCGGTCCAGGCAGAGCAGCTACGAACCAGCGCGCTCGAGCAGCGCGCGCTGTTCGAGGAGAGCCCGCAGCCGCTGTTTGCGTTCGACCGCCAAACGCTCGGGATCGTCGCCGTCAGCAACGCCACGGTCGCGAACTACGGCTACTCGCGCGAAGAGCTTCTGGCGATGCAAATCGTCGACCTGCACCCGGCTGACGAAGTCGCGGAATTGCGCACGCTCCTTGAAGACCGGGGTCGCCACCCGCCGTCGGGCCGGCATTCGCTGCGTCAGACGCGGTGGCGCCACCAGTACAAGGACGGGACGATCATCGACGTCGAGGTCAGCGGTGACGACGTGATGCTGAGCGGCCGTGACTGTCGCATCGCCCTCGCCCTGAACGTCACCGAACGCAACCGGGCGGTCGCCGAGCTGGCGGTCGCGCGCGATGAGGCGATCGCGGCGTCGAACACCAAATCGGCGTTTCTCGCCCACATGAGCCACGAGATTCGCACGCCGATGAACGGCGTGATCGGGATGACCGAGCTGCTCGCCGACAGCGGCCTGAACGAGGAGCAGCAGAGCTACGCCGATCACATCGTTCGCTCGGGCGAGCGGATGCTCGCGATCATCAACGACATCCTCGACATCTCGAAGATCGAGACCGGGCAGCTCGAGCTCGACCTGACCGACTTCGCGCTGCACGAGACGATCGAGCAGGCCTGCGCGATCGCCGCGATCCAGGCCACCAGCAAGGGTGTCGGGCTCGCGATCGAGTTCGCTGACACCGCGCCGCGTTATGTCCGCGGCGACGCTGGACGGCTGAGCCAGATCGTCCTCAACCTTGTCGCCAACGCCGTCAAGTTCACCGTCGAGGGCGCCGTGACGGTCCGCGTCGACGCCCCTCAGAGCGGTCCCGACGGTACGCTGGTGCGGGTCGAGGTCGCGGACACCGGAACCGGCATCGATCCGCAGACGCTGGAACGGCTGTTCGAGCCCTTCACCCAGGCCCACTCCTCGACGACGCGCAACTACGGCGGCACCGGTCTGGGCCTGGCGATCGCGCGCGAGCTGACCGAGTTGATGGGAGGCACGATCAGCGCCACGAGCGACCTCGGGCGCGGCAGCATATTCTGGTTTGAGGTGGAGCTGGCGGCGGCGATCAGCGAGGAGGGGCCGATGCCGGCACCGCGCCCGGTACGCGCCCCGGCGGTCGCGCTCGGGCCGGACGCCCCACTGGTCCTGGTCGCCGACGACACGCCGGTGAACCAGATCGTTGCTGTGCGTGCGCTGCAGCGCTGTGGCTGTCGCTCGCACGTCGTCAACGACGGCTACGAAGTGTTGGCGGCGCTGCTGACGCAGCGCTACGCGGCGATCCTGATGGACTGCGAGATGCCCGAGATGGACGGCTACGAGACCACCGGCGAGCTGCGCCAGCGCGAGGTCGGCGGCCATCGCACGCCGGTGATCGCGATGACGGCCCACGCGATGAAGGGTGACCTCGAGAAGTGCCTGGCCGCCGGAATGGACGACTACGTCAGCAAGCCGCTGCGCCATCAGGCGCTGCGCGAGGTGCTCGAGCGCTGGATCCCGGGACTGGCGGAGAGCGCCGGCGCCGATGACGGCGAACGCGACACCGAGGAGCTCCCGCCGGTCGACACGGACGCCGTCGACGCGACCAGCGCGGCTGCTTGAAAGAGCCGCTCAGCGGGGCCGCAGGCCGGTCCCGAGCAGGTGCGCCGCGAGGTGGCGGTGGTGCAGGTCATGCGGGCGCACGAACAGCGTGCCGCAGGGGCCCGATGTGCGGATCCGCAGGCGCGGGCCGCCGGGAGCCCGCGCGGCGTCTGGCATGTCTACTACCTGACTGGCCATCAGGCCGCCTCCTTCGACGCTGACGCTCACGCCCTCGGGCACGATGATCGTGACGGTGCTGAAGATGTTGCTGATCTCGATCTCGATCTCCGGCCCGACGAGCGTCGCCTGGCGCAGGTCGAGCTCGATCGTGCCGAAGATCGCCCGGAACGACGTCCTTGCCGCAAGCTCCCAGGGGCCGACGCGAACGAGCCGCGAGAGCACCGCGCTATGGCGGGCCGTGCTCGGCGCCACGGCCGTGCGCGGCGCCCCCGTCCGCGCGCTCGCCGGCAGATCCTGCGTGAGCCCGGCGAGCTGCTCGTTGGTGCGCGCCGCCTGCGCGCTGCCGACCCGCTCGCTGAACTCCTCGAGCGTCAGGCGGCCCTCGACGACGGCGTCGCGCAGCGCCAGCACGACCTGCTCGCGCTCGGCGTCGCTGGCGAGCACCACCGGCGTCGTTGCGGGCGCGATCTCGCTCATCGCCAGAGGGTAGCGAGCACGGAGCTCGCGTACGCTTCGTCGCTCGGTTCGAAGCGAACGGGAGGAGGCAGCGGTGAACGAACGTGTGCGCGCCAGATTTCAGCGCAGCGCAGTAGGTCTGCTCGAGGACGGCGAAACCGTCGAGCTCGGGATCCTGGCGCACACCGGTCCGGTGTTCTACGACCCGCTGCTCTCGCCGGTCAACCTGATCAACATGCTGCGCGGCAAGACCCAAGGCCGGGTCCTTCTGCTGACCGATCGCCGCGTGCTCTATGCGCGCACCGGGCTCGCCGGCTCGCCGCGTGAGCTGATCGCCAGCTGGCCGCTCGGCTCCGCACCGATCGGGCTCGAGGCGCGTCGACGCGGTGGCGCCACGCTCACCGTCGACGGTGAGCGCTCCTCCTGCCGCGGACCAAAGGACGCCGTCGACGAGCTCGTGGCGCGCGCAACCGCCTAGGCCGCCGACCGCATACCGCCGGCCCGCTACGGTGTGGCGGTGGACCGCCTTCCGCTTGCGCTGATCGAGTTTCCCGCCGATGACCCGGCGCGCGCCCAACGCTTCTGGAGCGGCGTCCTCGAGCTCGAGCTGGCGCCGCGCAGCGGCGAGCAGGGCAGCGGCTGGCAGAGCGCCGGCAAGGGCCCGGCACTCGGCGTGCACGAGCGCGGCAGGGGCCCCGGCGACTCGTTCTCGCTGCCCTACTTCGAGGTCGCAGACCTCGCCGCCGCGCTTGAGCGGGTGGCGCAGCTCGGCGGCAGCGTCGTGCACCCGGGCGAGCGGTTCGCGGTCTGCCGCGACTCCGAGGGCAGCCCGTTCGGGCTCGCAGCGGCGTAGTGGCAGCGACGCGGGAGCGGGTGCTCGTCACCGTCATCTTCGCGTTGGACGGCTTCCTCTTCGGTAACTGGGTCGTCTGCGTGCCGCAGGTCAAGGCCCATGTGCACGCCTCGGCCGGCAGCCTCGGCCTGGCGCTGCTCGGCATCTCCGCCGGCGCGGTGCTGACGATGGTGATCACCGGGCGGCTCTGCGCGCGTTTTGGCAGCGCGCCGATCACGGCCGCCTCGGCGACGTTGATGTCGCTGGCGATCCTGCTGCCGGCGCGCGTGACGAGCGTCGCCGCGCTCGCCGTCGTGCTGTTCGTCTTCGGTGCCGGCTTCGGCGGCCTGAACGTCGCCCTCAACAGCAGCGCCGTGGCGATCACCGGGCACGTCGGGCGGCCGATCATGCCGAGCTTCCACGCCGCCTTCAGCCTCGGCGGACTGCTCGGAGCCCTCGTCGGCGGTGCCCTCGCCGCCGTCCTCAGCGCGGTCTGGCACCTCACCGTTACGGGCCTGTTCGGGCTCGCCGTGACGGCCCTCGTCGGGACGCTGCTGATCCGCGCCGAGGCGAGCGTCGCCGCGCCGACCCCCCGGCCGCCCGAGCGCGCCACCGCCCGGCCGCCCGAGCGCGCCACCGCCCGGCCGGCCGGCGCGCGCCAGGCCCGCCTCCCCACGCTGGCCGGTCGTCCGCGCGTCTTCGTCGCCGTGTTCGGCCTGATCGCGCTCTGCTCGGCCTACGGCGAGGGCGCGATGGCCGACTGGGGTGCGCTCCACCTCCACGAAAACCTGCACACCAGCGTCGGACTGGCCGCGGCCGGCTACGCCAGCTTCTCCGGCGCGATGGTGGTCGGGCGCCTGTCGGGCACCTGGCTGCTGCACCGTTTCGGGCGCACCTTCGTGCTCGCGGCCGGCGGGCTGACCGCCGCCGCCGGGATGCTTGTCGCCGCGCTCGTGCCGGTGCTGGCACTCGCGATCGCCGGCTTCATTCTCATCGGACTCGGCCTCGCCAACATCTTCCCCGCGGCAATCGGCCAGGCCGGCGCCCTGGACGGACCCAAGGGCGTCGCGACGGCCTCGACGATCGGCTACTTCGGCCTGCTCGCCGGCCCACCGACGATTGGCTTCCTCGCCGAGCGCACGGGCCTGCCGGCGGCGCTGACGACGGTCTCGCTGCTGGCGGCGATCGGCGCCCTGGTCGCGGTGCTCGTCCATCGCGCCGAAGCTGCGCCGGCCACGGCGCGCTAGCACCCGAGCCGCAGCTTTTGGGCGGTCTGTGTGGGGCGCACGCGGACTCCTCACGACTCAGCGCCGCTCGAGTACTGTCGCGCCACGGCGTCATCGAAAAGGAGAGGCAATGCCGACATACATCAACCTGATCAACTGGACCGACCAGGGGATCAAGAGCTACAAAGAGACGATCGACCGCTACGACGCAGCAAAGGAGGCGGGCGACAAGATGGGCGTCAAGTTCCACGACATCTACTGGACGGTCGGGCAGCACGACCTCGTCGGCATCATGGAGGCCCCGGATGATGAGACCGCGGCCGCGTTTCTGCTCACGGTTTGCGCCCAGGGCGGCATCCGCACGACGACGATGCGGGCCTTCAAGAAGAGCGAGATGAAGGACGTCCTCGCCAAGACTGGCTGAGCGGACTACGAAACGACCCCGTTTTGCGATGGGAGCAACCACACAGCCGGTTCGATCCTGCTAGTACGTCCGCCGAGTAACAGGCTGCGAGCGGCGCGCGACGGTCGCGCCGCGCGCTAGCCTGGGACTGTCCCGCGTGAGAACCCTGTGACCCTCCCTCTTCCGGTCGAGCGCCGGCGATCACCGCTGGCGGCGGTGCCTGACCGGCCGCGTGCTCGCCAGCTCGAGGCCAGTGGGATCAGCAAGTCCTATGGCCAGCGGCTCGTGCTCGACGATGTGTCGCTGTCGGTCGGCGCCGGTGAGGCCGTCGCGATCATCGGCGAGAACGGCGCCGGCAAGAGCACGCTGCTGCGGATCTGCGCCGGCCTGATCCGCCCCGACCAGGGTCATGTCAGCGTCAGCGGCCGCGTCGGCTTCTGCCCGCAGGAGCCGGGACTGTTCGATCTGCTGAGCGCCGATGAGCACCTGTCGCTGTTTGCTCCGGCGCTCGGCCTCTCGCGCGAGCAGGCGCTGCGCGACGGTCACCGGCTGCTCGGCGAATTCTCCTTCCCGATCGACGAGGGAACGCAGTGCCGGCGGCTTTCGGGCGGCGCACGCCAGAAGGTCAACCTCGCGCTGGCGCTGCTTGGCGGCGCCTGCGTACTGCTGCTCGACGAGCCCTACCAGGGCTTTGATCACGGCGCCTACGTCAGCTTCTGGGAGCACGTCGCTCGCTGGACCGGCGAGGGACTCGGCGTCGTCATCGTCACCCACCTGCTCGAGGACGCGGCGCACGTCGATCGCGTCGTCGAGATGGCGATCCCGCGCCAGCAAGGAGCTAAGCGCGCGTGAGGCTACGGCGGATTCTCGTGCCGGCGCAGATGACGGGCCGCGAGCTCGTCCGGCGGCGCTTCGCGCTCGGCCTGCTGACCGCGCTGCCGCTCGCCTTCTACGGCGCCTCGGCGACCCACAACAACAGCGCCGTCAGCACCGGCGGCATCGCGATGGCGTTCTCGATCGCCGGCGCCTCGATCTTCGTCGCGCTGACCGCCCGCCCGGTCGACCAGCGCCTCGTCCTCGTCGGCTACCGCCCCTACGAGCTCCTGCTCGCTCGCCTGCTGCTGCTCGAGCTGTTCGGGATCGCGATCGCCGGCGTCTTCAGCATCGTGATGGTCTTCGGCACCGCCCCGCAGCACCCCTGGCTGCTGGCCGCCGGCGTCGGACTGGTCGCGCTCGCGAGCGTCCCCTTCGGCCTCGCGGTCGGTGCACTGGCGCCACGCGAGCTCGAAGGCGTGCTCGTGCTGATCGGTGTGGTCGGCGTCCAGCTGACCCTCCAGCCGACCCAGATCATCGCCAAGATCCTCCCGTTCTGGGGCTCACAGCAACTGCTGCAACGCTCGGTCGACAACGTCAGCTCAACCGGCATCGCCTTTCCCGCGGGCCTCGCCTACGCCGCCGCGATGTTCGTCGCCGCCGCGTTCGTGATGCATCGACGGGCGCCGCTGGTCAGGGCAGCGCAAGCGGCCTGACCGGGCACAACGGCGAGCGAGGAAATCGGCGACATCGCCCGAAGCTCGCAGAAGCGCCTAGCGCCAGCGGGCACCCGGGCTCGCCGACCGCGCGCCCCGGCCCCAAACGGCCCGTGGAGTAGATTCGACTCTGGTACCGAACGGAGGCAGGATGAGCTGGACACAGTGCAAGTGCGTCATCGCCGGGCTCGTCCTGGCCGCCACGCTCGCCGCCTGCGGCTCGAGCGCACCGAAAAAGGTCCCGCCCCCGAGCCCCACGGTCACCGTGACGACGCCGAACACGACCCCCGCGATCACATCCACCGGGCCCACGGGAGCCACCTCTTCGACCGGCGCCAAGGGCACCAAGATCTCCGCCGCGGCGGCGCTGACGGCCGACGAGGCCGCCGAGACGCTCGCCCACACCGCGAGCTCGACCGCCGAGGCCTACGCGACGAACAAGAACGGCAGCTACGCCGGCCTGACCACACTGGCTCTCCACGCCCTGACCCCGTCGATCCAGACCGCCCCCGGCGACGGCACCCCCTATGTCACCGCGACCGGCGTCCTCGGCCAGGGCGCCGGCTACACGCTGACCGTGGTCTCGACCACAGGCGATACCTTCAGCGTCGGCGAGTCCGCCACCGGCACGGCCACTGAAAGCTGCACCGGCACCGCAAGCACCGCCTGCACCGCCGGCAGCTGGTGAGCGCCGCCACCAAACCTATGACCACCACTTTCCCCGCGACAGATCGGAACAGCAATGAAGACGCGCAAGCTTGCCTCACTCGAGGTCTCGGAACTCGGCCTCGGCTGCATGGGCATGTCGGCCTTCTACGGACAGGCCGATGACAGCGAGTCGATCGCGACGATCCAACGCGCGCTCGAGCTCGGGATCAACTTCCTCGACACCGCCCAGCTCTACGGCCCACTGACCAACGAGGAGCTGATTGGCCGCGCGATCAAGGGCCACCGCGACGAGTACGTGATCGCGACCAAGTTCGCGCGGCGCATCGAACCGACAACGGTCGCCGGCGACCTCTCGACGCTCGGCCCGGTCGACGGCTCGGCCGCCTACGTGCGTGAATCGATCGAAGGTTCGCTGCAGCGCCTCGGCACCGACCATGTCGACCTCTACTACCAGCACCGCGTCGACCCGAACGTGCCGATCGAGGAGACCGTCGGCGCGCTCGCCGAGCTCGTCGCCCAGGGCAAGATCCTCCACATCGGCCTCAGCGAGGCGGCGCCCGAGACGATCCGCCGCGCCCACGCCGTCCACCCGATCGCCGCGGTGCAGACCGAGTACTCGCTGTGGTCACGCGACCCCGAGGCCGACATCCTGCCGACCTGCCGCGAGCTCGGCATCGGCTTCGTCCCCTACTCGCCGCTCGGCCGCGGCTTTCTCTCGGGGCGCTTCAAGTCCCCCAACGAGCTCGCCGAGGGCGACTTCCGCCGCAGCGGCCCGCGCTTCACCGGCGAGAACCTCGACGCCAACCTCAAGCTCGCCGCCAAGGTCGCCGAGATCGCCGGCGAAAAGGAGATCACACCGGCCCAGCTCGCCCTCGCCTGGGTCCTCGCCAAGGGCGATGACCTCGTGCCGATCCCCGGCACCAAGCGCCGCACCTACCTCGAGGAGAACGCCGCCGCGGTCGACGTCACCCTGTCCGACGCCGACCTCGCCCGCATCGAAGCCGAGCTGCCACCGGTGGCGGGCGAGCGCTACAACGAGGCCGGCATGGCCGCGATCAACCTCTGACCGGCCGATGACAGCACTCGACAGCTTTCGCCTCGACGGAAAGGTCGCTGTCGTCACCGGCGGCAACCGCGGGCTCGGCCACGCTTTCGCCCGCGCGCTCGCCGAGGCCGGCGCCCGCGTCGTCATCGCCGCCCGCGACGGGGAACGCTCCGAACGGGTCGCGAGCGAGCTCGGAGCGACCGCCGTCACCACCGACATCACCGACCCCGCGAGCGTCACCGCAATGCTCGACACGGTCACAGCCCAGCTCGGCCCGGTCGACGTGCTGGTCAACAACGCCGGCGTCTGCTTCTACGCGCCGGCCCTCGAGGTGCCCGACGAGGAGTGGCGCGCGGTCTGGGACGTCAACGTCGACGGCCTCTGGCGCTGCTGCCGCGTCATCGGCGCCCAGATGGTCGCCCGCGGGACCGGCGTGATCGTCAACATCGGCTCGATCTCCGGGCTGATCATCAACCGCCCACAGCTGCAGACCCCCTACAACGCCTCGAAGGCCGCGGTCCACCAGCTGACGAAGTCATTGGCCGCCGAGTGGGCGCCGTTCGGCGTCCGCGTCAATGCATTGGCGCCCGGATACGTCAAGACGGAGATCGCCCGGGTCGACGATCCCAAGCACCGCCGCCACTGGATCGAGGACGCGCCGATGCAGCGCTACGCCCTCCCCGACGAGCTCGGCCCCTCGCTGCTCTACCTCGCGAGCGACGCCTCGAGCTTCATGACCGGCTCGGTCCTCGTCGTCGACGGCGGCTACACGGTGTTCTAATGAGCACCGCCAAACCGCTCCGCGCGGACCTCGTCTTCGAGGGTGGTGGCGTCAAGGGCATCGCGCTCGCCGGCGCCTACCGCGAGCTCTCGGACAGGGGCTACCAGCCCGAATGCCTTGCCGGTACCTCGGCCGGAGCGATCACCGCGGCGCTGATGGCGGTCGGCTACAGCGGCCCCGAGCTCGAGGACATCGTCCTGCACCGGATGCACTTCCCCGACTTCGAGGATCACGTCTTCCTCGACGACTTCGGCAAGCCGGGCGCGGTGGCCGAGTTCCTGCTCCACCGCGGCATGCACAGCGGCGACTACTTCCTCCAGTGGATCCGCGCGCTGCTGCAGGCCAAAGGCAAGACCAAATTCGGCGACCTGCGCAACCCGCCCGGTAGCGCCGCCAACCGCCAGTACCGCCTGCAGGTGATCGCCTCCGACATCACCGCCCGCACCATGCTCGTGCTCCCGCGGGACGCCGCCCAGCTCGGGATCGACGACCCCGACGAGCTCGAGATCGCACAGGCCGTGCGAATGAGCATGTCGATCCCGGTGTTCTTCGAGCCCGTCGTCTTCAAGAACCCCAAGACCGGCCTCGATCACGTGATCGTCGACGGCGGCCTACTCTCGAACTACCCGCTCTGGCTGTTCGACTGCCCCGCGGGGACTCCACCCCAGTTCCCAACCTTCGGCATGACTCTCGTCCCCTCAGGCCAGCCGGCGCCGCTGCAACCCGAGGCCGAGCAGCCCGTCTCGGGCTCAGACGTCGCCTTCCTCAAAGCGATCGTCTCGACGATGCTCGAAGGCCGCGACCGCTTCTACATCGACGCCGACAGCTTCGCCCGCACGATCCCAATCCCCACGCTCGGCATCACGACGACCGACTTCGACATCACGCCGGCCCAGGCCCAGGCCCTGTTCGACTCAGGCAAGGCCGCCGCGGCCGAGTTCCTCAAGACCTGGGACTTCGAGGCGTACAAGAAGAGGTTTCGCAGTTAGCGTTGGCGGCCAGGCCGCGCCCTCAAGCGATCGCCGGCGCCTCCGGCAGACGCGCCAGCGCGTCGTTCATCTCCTCTTCGGAGAACTCGGTGTCCTCGAGATCGCCGGCAAGGTAAGCGTCGTAGGCCGACAGGTCGAAGTGCCCATGCCCGCACAGGCCGAACAGGATCACCCGCGCCTCACCCGCCTCGCGCGCAGCCTCGGCCTCTTCGATCACCGCGCGGATCGCGTGCGCCGGCTCGGGCGCGGGGATGATCCCTTCGCAGCGCGCAAACCGCACCGCCGCCTCGAACGTCTCGTTCTGGCGGTAGGCCCGCGCCTCGACGACGCCGGCGTGCACGAGCCCACAGAGCATCGGGGAGTCGCCGTGGTAGCGGAGACCTCCCGCATGCACCGGCGCCGGCACGAAGTCATGACCCAGCGTGTACATCGCCATCAGCGGCGTCAGGCCGACGGTGTCGCCGAAGTCGTAGTGGTAGACCCCGCGCGTGAGCGTCGGGCAGGCAGCCGGCTCGGCGGCGAGGAAGCGCGTCTTGGCCTCGCCGCGCAGGACGCGCCGCACGAACGGGAATGTCAGCCCGGCGAAGTTCGAGCCGCCACCGACGCAGCCGATGATCACATCGGGCTCCTCGCCGGCCATCCCCATCTGAGCCATCGCCTCCTGGCCGATCACTGTCTGGTGCAGGCAGACGTGGTTGAGCACCGAGCCGAGCGAGTAATTCGTGTCCTCGCGCGAGGCGGCGACTTCGACCGCCTCGGAGATCGCGATCCCAAGCGACCCCGTCGGGTGCGCCTGCTGGCTGCGCCCCGACTCCGTCAGCTCGCTCGGCGAGCGGTGCACTGTCGCGCCCCAGGTCTCCATCATCGAGCGGCGATACGGCTTCTGGTCATAGCTCGAGCCGACCATGAACACCTCGCACTCCAACCCGAACAGCGAGCACGCAAACGCCAGCGATGAGCCCCACTGCCCCGCTCCGGTCTCCGTCGCAAGCCGCTTGACGCCGGCCTTCGCGTTCTCATAGGCCTGCGGCACCGCGGTGTTCGGCTTGTGCGAGCCGGCCGGCGAGACACCCTCGTACTTGAAGTAGATATGCGCCGGCGTGTCGAGCTCACGCTCGAGGCGCCGCGCCCGAAACAGCGGCGTCGGGCGCCACAGCTTGTAGGCCTCGCGAACCTCCTCCGGAATCTCGACCTGCGGCTCCCCCGAGACCTCCTGCAGGATCAACCCCGTCGGAAAGATCGGCGTCAAATCAGCCGGCCCAGCCGGCTCGAGCGTCCCCGGGTTCAGCGGCGGCAGCGGCTCCCCCGGCAGGTCCGGCAGCAGGTTGACCCAATGCGTCGGGATCTCCCGCTCAGACAGCAGAAACTTGACGGTCTCGTCGCTCATGGCTCCTCCTCGGGCGGGGTATGGTGCGCAGCCTAGACCCTCGACGGAGCGTCGGCGAACATCGGTGAGCAAACGGCACTCACACCCGCGCAGCCCGCACACGGTGCGCGGTTGCAAAACTATCGTCATGCCGACGATCCGGTTGACCGAGACGACGAGCGTAACTCCCGAACGCTTCATCGCTGCGCTCACGGACTTCGGGCCGCGGCGCAGCGAGGTCTGGACGAACAGCACGCCCGAATACCTTCAGGTGCATAGCCTCAGCGAGACGTCTGCCGACGTCACCGAGGGCTCGAGCGCCGGCGGGGGCACGTGGGAGCGGCTCAGCTATGACTGGTCAACCCCTAACCGTGTGACGATGGCCACGACCGATAGCAACATTTGGGGCCGCGCCAGTGGCCACGACTACACCCTTGTCCCCAACCAGAATGGCGGCTCGACAATCAACGTCGTGATCGTCCGACAAGGAAGGAACGTCAAAGGCGTGCTCATCGGCGCCCTCGCCGCGCTCATCGGCAAACCGTTCATCCGTCGCGAACTCCGCAAGAGCATCGCCGCGATCGAGGCGAGCTAAGCGCCACGCTTTCAGTCGGCGCCTTTGTTGGGCGTGCGCCCGCTAAGGACCGACTCCGGCCCCTCCCCCACGATATTCGACCCTGGCCGCGCGTCCGCGTCGCGCCGCTTGATGAGCAGCCACTGCGGCTTCCCGCCCGCACGCGTGCGCTGCAGCGCGAACCCGCCCCGCAGCTTTTGGCCGTGGAGGACGAAGACGGCGTGGCCGCGGGTTAGGGCTTCGGGCCAGGGGACGCGGCCGCCTTGCTCGTAGGTGCCGCGGTCCCAGACGATTACGCGGCCTGGTTCCTCGTAGGTGTTGTGGGAGATGGCGTGGTGTTCGACCTCGACCGCTAGGCGTTTGACTGCGGGGTCCATTGATGGGCCTTTGGGGATTGCCCAGGAGCGCATGACGCCGCCGACCTCGAGGCGGAGGTCGAAGTGATGGGTGGTGGCCGCGTGTTCTTGGACGACGAAGACGCCTGCGGGGATGCCGCGGATTGCGAACTGCTCGTGGCCTTCGGGAGTGGTCGGTGCTGTCTCGACACTGGTGACCTGTGCGTGTGGTGGTCCTGTGCGGAGGTACGCAAGGAGCTCGTCGACGGCTGCTGGCGCGCCCTCGATGTGCGCTTGGACGGCGCCATCGGAGCCGTTGCGGACCCAGCCGAGCACGCCGAGCTCGTGGGCGCGGTGGGTGGTGGCGTCGCGGAAGCCGATGCCCTGGACGTGGCCGTGGATCGTGACGCGGAGGGCTGTTTGCTCAGGCGTCATTCGTTACACCGAGCGCCCCAGGTCGGCGGTGACATTGGTGGCGAAGGTTGCCACTGCCCTATCGAGATCGTTGAGGGCCTGCTCGAGGGATGAGTCGGAGACACGTGGTTTGGGGTCGGGGTGGTCGGTGTTTGCTGGCTCGGCGAGGCGGCCGCCGAGGGCTCGGCGAGTTGCACCGAGCGCCTTGAGGATGGATTTGGTGCGCTTGGTGACCGCCGGGTCGGCGAGCGCATCCGGGTCTGCGGCGGTCGCCGTGACGATTGCGCTAACCGCATTGTTGGCGTCGCGTGCGGCGTCGAGGGTGTCGGCGGCGTGAGGGCCGGGGCTGCGAACACGGCTGAGAAAGCGGTGTGCCTCGAGTGGCTTGGCGATCTGGTCGAGCTGGGTGACGGTGTAATCGAAGCGGTGGGCGCGGGCCTCGAGCTCGGCCGGGACGGTGGTGATCGCCTTGAGCACGTCGCTGAGCGCCGCCAGCGCATCGGCGGTGCGGCGGCGCAGAACGTCGGTCGTGCGGACCGGGAGGATCAGCCAGGAGGCGGCGATGCCGATCGCGGCGCCGATCACGACGCCCTCGAGACGGTGAGGGAGCAGGGTCGCGCCGGTCTCGCCGAAGTAGCCGTAGAGCAGGGCGAGGACGCTCGTGATGCCGGCGGCCCAGAAGGCGTAGTTGAGGAAGCGCAGCCAGGTGGCGAGGCCGAGGACGATGAAGATGACAACGATCGAGGCGACGTCGCCGGGAGCGAAGGAGCCGGCGATGAGGGTGGCACCGATCGTGCCGGTGGCAGCGCCGGCGATCCGCAGCGCGCTCTTGTAGACGACGTCGCCGCGGCCGCGGTTGCCCGAGCAGACGATGAAGGCGGTCATCACGAGCCAGGACCAGTGCACGCCGAAGAGGAGGCGGCCGGCGGCGAAGGCGGCGGCGAGCGCGACGGCCATCTGGATCGCCATGCGCGTGCTGGCGGGGAGGCGGCGGCTCAACGAGCCTTGCTTGGGGGCGGAGGTCTGGGGCCGGGGTGGCGCGTGGGGCGGCGCGGCCGGCTGGGTGAAGAAGCCGGTCTGCTGGGCGAGGACGTGGATGACGGCGACCCAGAAGTAGGCGATGACGCCGACCGCGGCGGCCCAGAGGATGTGTGCGTGCCCGGCGCCGGGGACCCCGGGCGTGATCAGCATCGCGACGAACGGCAGTGTGATCAGCGTTCCGGCCTTGGCGACGTGGCGGCCGAAGCGGCGCAGCCAGATCGCGCCGGAGACCGCCACGACATAGAGCGCGTCGCCGATGTCCGCGTGCCGGGCGAGCAGCGTGCCGACCTCGCTGGCAGCGACCGCGACCAGCGGCAGCAGGAGGATCGCGACGAGGCGCTCATTGCGCTCGCTGGCGCGGTCGGTGCGACTGAGCGAGAGCGCGAGCACGACGGCCAGGACGACGACGTTGAGGCTCAGGTGCTCGGCGTGCTTAAGCGCGAGTGCGGAGCCGTAGCTCAGCAGCGTCGCTGCCATCGCGAGCAGCGCGAGGCGCAGGTTGCGCAGGCCGGGATCGAGTCGGGCGAGCGCGCTTGGCATCAGCGATTACTCGGGCGCTTGCGCGCTCAGCGCGCGGGGGCGTTGTCGGCCGTCGCGAGCCAGGGGAAGACCGCACGCAGGCGGTTGGCGCTGTCGCGCTGATCGGCGACGGCGCGTGCGGGCTCGACGAGGATGGACTGGAGGCGGCGGGCGGCGTCGAGGTGGTCGCCGGTCCAGATCATGCGGGCGGCGGTTGCGCTGGCGCGGCCATCCTCGCGACGGAGGTCGTGGCTGACGGCTTCGACCAGGCGGCCCTCGGCGTCGGCGTCGCGGGTGAGCGGGTCGGGGATGCTTGCGAGGCCGGCGAGGCTGGCGCCGAACCCCGTGTACCAGTCGACCATCAGGCTGGTCGTGGCGAGCAGCTGCTGGCGCGCGGCCGCGCGGTCGCCGTCGGAGGCGCGGTCGCGCTCCCAGAGGTCGAGCACAGCATCTGCGGCGAGGCGCAGTCCGGTCACGCCGGTGACGAGTCCCGTGACCTCGGCGAGCGGAACCGGCTTGCTGCCGCGCTCGGCGAGGTAGCCGCGGAACGTGTCGTCGAGGCGGCGGTTGGCCTCCGCCGCGCGCGTCGCCTCGTCGGTCGGCGCCGGCAGCGATGGCGAGCCGCGGTCGCAGCGACTCATGCCGTAGCGCACGGCGCCGGCGAGGTAGCGGGCGCTGTCGGTGTAGGCCTCGGCGAGGGCGGTGCCGAGCGCGGCAGCGGCGCCGCGGGGCCAGAGCAGCAGGCCGACGGCGACGCTCACGGCGCCGCCGAGCGCGACGTCCTCGACGCGGACGAGGCCGATCTGCCAGCCGGCGGGGGCGATGATGTTGTAGAGGATCAGCAGCGTCAGCGTGAAGGCGGCCTGGCCGGCGGCGAAGCCGACGGTCGACGGCGCGAGACCAGCGAGCAGGATCGCGAGCGGCAGCAGCAGCCAGAGGACGTCCGTGTTGGTGCCGACCAGCGCCACGAGGGCGCCGCCGACGACGAAGCCGAGGGTGGTTCCGAGCACTCCGCGGAGCAGGTTCTGGCCCGTGGCGAGAGCGTTTGAGCGCAGGACCGAGAGGGCGCCGAGCACGACCCAGAAGGCGTGCTGCACGCCGGTCAGCTTGGCGACGAGCACGGCCAGGCCGAGGCCGGCGGCGCCGCGGAGGCTGTTGTGCAGCCAGACCGAGTGGCGCCTGGCATGGGCGGTCGCGCGCTCCTGTGCGGCTGACAGCGTGGTGGCCGATCCCTGCGCTGGACGCCCGAGCAAGCGCGCGAGCCAGCTGCGGCGCTCGGCGGCGGCGGCGACGTCAACGTTGCCGGCGACCTGCGAGACGATGAAGCTCAGCTCGAGCGCCCTGAAACTCGGGTCGAGCGCGTTGATAAAGGCGCCGATCCGGGCGTCGATCGCCTGCTTGGCCGAGCGCGGCTCCGCCTCGAGCGGCAGCTCGAACGAGTCGCCCATCTCGAGACCGGCGACGGCGTGAGCGAGCTCGGCGAGCGCGCTGTGCAGCCCATCCGATGATGCGCCCGGCGCGTCGAGCAGGCGCGCGGCGGCCTCGAGCACCGATGCCGCGGCGGCTCTGGCCTCACACACCGGGCGCTGCACCGGCTGACCCCCAGGGTGGGGAACGAACTCGTGGACGATCGAGTCAAGCCAGGTCAGCTCGTCGACGAGGCGGACGACCATCCGCGCCGCGGTGGTGAGGCCGGTCGGCCGGTAGGGCGTGGCGAAGAAGGCTTGGCGCAGCCCGGCTACCGCCGCGCTCGCCTGCGCCATCGCGGCTTCGTGGTCCGCTGCGTTCGGAGCGTCCTTGCCGCCAAGGACGAAGGCGGCGTCGGCGCGGAGTCGGGCGGCGAGCGCGCGACAGGCGGTGATCGCCCTGTCGCGCAGCGGGTCGCGCGCCGGTGCCGGCCAGAGCAACGCGACGGCGAGGAATGCCGCGGCGCTGGCGATGCCCCAGCCGGCGAGGCGATCGGGGATCGATGAGTCGGGGGCGCCGAGCGAGACCGCGAGGATGAAGGCGAGCAGCAGCGAGGTCGTGGCGCCGGCGAGGACCGAGCTGACGACGCCGGCGAAGAGCACGGCGAAGGCGACGATGGCCATCGCGATCGCGGCGAGCGCGGTCGATTGCGAGACTACGGTAGCCAGGCAGACCAAGACAGCGCCGACCAGCGCGAGCAGGGCCTGGGAGCGCAGGCGGTCGCGCATCGGGCCGCCGAAGTCGACGAGGAGCAGCATCGCGAAGGAGCCGAAGGCGGCGAAGGTGGCGACGATCGGGTTGCCGATCACCTTGTCGCCGAGTGCGAACGCCGCTGGCATGACGATCGCGGCGCGCCCGGCGCGGCGGAGCGCCAGGAGACCGCGATCGTGGGCGCGCAGCCACTCCAGCGGATGCTGCGGCCATCGGGCGCGTTCGGCCATCAGGCGAAAGAGTAGGCAGTCGGGGCCGCGGGTTCAGCCTCAGGCCGCTACGCGGCCTCGGCCGGAGCGGTACGCTGGCCCCCGTGCGCTTCCGCGTCCTCGCCTGTGCCGTCTGTGCACTGCTCGCCGCGGCGGGTATCGCGGCCTGCGGCAGCAGCAGCCCCGCGAGCAATGGCGTCGCAAGCAAGTCGCCGGCGGCGATCGTCAGCGCGGCCGGAAAGGCGGTGGACGGACTCAAGTCCGTTCGCATCGCCGGCTCGCTGGTCAGCGGAACGACGCCGATCACGCTCAACATCGACCTTGTCGCAGGCAAAGGGGCCAGCGGCAGCATGTCCGAGAGCGGGCTGGGCTTCCAGATCATCGCGATCGGCAAAGCCGTCTACATCGACGGCAGCCAAGCCTTCTGGACGCACACCGGCGGCGCCGCGATGGCGGCGCTGTTCAAAGGCAAGTGGCTGCAGACGTCGGCAAGCGGCAACTTCTCCTCGCTCAGCTCGCTGACCAACGTGCGCGACCTGTTCCCGACGCTGCTCGGTTCCACCGCCGTCCTGGTGAAGGGCGCGACGACGACGGTCCGCGGGCAGAAGGTCGTGGCGATCAGCGACGCCGCCAAGTCGAGCACGCTCTACGTCGCGACCACCGGTCCGCCCTACCCGATCGAGGTCGTGGGCACCGGCAAGCAGGTCGGCACGATCATCTTTGAGGACTTCAACCAGCCGGTGGCGCTGAAGGCCCCGGCGCACGCGATCAACGTCTCGCAGCTTCACGGCTGATCGTCGTGAAGTGCGCGGTCGCGAACCACAGCGACCGCCCAAATCCTGCGCCGCCGCCGCTCAGCCGCCGAGCTCGGTGACGAGCGCCTCGAACTGCGCCGGGTCGGCGGAGCCCGGGGCCGAGCCGTCGCGGGTCATCCGGGCGGCGGTCTGGCGCAGTGCTTCGTTGACCGGGGTGGGCACGCCGTGCAGGCGGCCGAGCAGGACGATCTCGCCGTTGAGGTAGTCGGACTCGATGCTGCCGGCCTGGCGGGCGAGGCTCTGCCAGGAGGAGCCGCCGGTGTGCGGCTGGCCGGCGACCGGCCGCAGCGCGGACATCAGGCTGTGGCGCGCGGTCGTCTCGTCGGCGGGCGTGAAGTCGATCGCGGCCGCGGCGTAGCAGGCGCGGGCCTCGGCGCGGGCGCGCTCGTCGAGGTCGCTGCCGCGGGCGTCGGGACCGAACAGGGCCTGCGTGGCGTTGCCGACATTTGAGATCAGCTTGGCGTACTTCCAGCGCATGATGTCCGGGCGCGCGTCGCAGGCAAAGCCGGCCGCAGCGACGTCGGCGGCGATGCGCTGCGCACGCTCGTCGACGCCCTCGGGCGCGCAGCCGAGATCGAGCACGCCGAAGCTCGGCGCCGCGAACGCCTGCACGACGCCGGGCTCGAGGTGCTGCGCCGGGAGATAGACGCACATGCCGTAGACGTGTGCGAAGAGGCGCAGCGCGAGACGTTCGTTCTCGACGCCGTTCTGGGCGCAGACGATGGCTGCGGCCGGGTCGGCGTGGTCGCGCAGCTCGAGCAACGCCGCGGCGGTGTCCTGCGTCTTCATGCTGAGCAACACGACGTCCTCGGCGCCGATCTCGGCCTCGCGCGGTGAGGCAAGCACCGGGATCTGGAGGCGCTCGGCGCCGTCGGGGGTCTGGAAGTCGAGACCGTCGCTTTGCAGCGCCGCGAGGTGGGTGCCGCGCGCGATCAGCAGCACGTCCTGGCCGGTGGTGTGGAGGCGGGCCGCGATCGTGCCGCCGATCGCCCCCGCGCCGTAGATGACGTAGCGCATGGCGTGACTATTGCAGGGGCGCTGGGCTGCCCGGGTCGCGAGCATCTGCTAGGACACGCGGACGATGGAACATCGCCGCAAGCGGCTGGCGCTGGTCGCGGCAATCATGGGCTCGTTTGTGGCGGGGCTGGATGCGACGGCCGTGAACGTCGCGTTGCCGGCGATCCGCGCCGATCTCGGCGGCGGCTTGGCGGGTCAGCAGTGGGTGTCAAACGCCTACCTGCTCTCGCTCGGCTCGCTGATCCTGGTGGGCGGCTCGCTTGGCGACGTGTTCGGGGAGCGGCGGGTGTTCTCGATCGGCGTCGGCGGCTTCGGCGTCGTGTCGCTGCTGTGCGCGATCGCGCCGAGCATCGAGGTGCTGGTCGCCTGCCGGGCGCTCCAGGGTGCCTTTGGGGCACTGCTGATGCCGAGCGCGCTGGCGGTGATCGTCGCCGCGTTCCCGCGGGCGGAGCGGGCCGCAGCGATCGGCTCGTGGACGGCGTGGGCCGGGATCGCGACCGTCGTCGGCCCGCTGGCGGGCGGCTATCTCGTTGACGCGGTGTCCTGGCGCTTGATCTTCGCGGTGAACATTCCGTTCGTGTTGATCACGCTGGTGCTGGTATCGCTTGCCGTGCCGGCGCGGGCTCGCGGAGTTGCGCACGCGCGGGTCGACTGGCTGGGCGCGGGACTGACGTTCCTCGGCCTCGCCGGCCCTGTGCTGGCGCTGATCCGCCAGCCGGCCGTCGGCTGGAGCAGCCCGCAGGTCTGGGCGCCCGGACTCGGCGGGCCGGTACTGCTCGCCTTGTTCCTCGTGCACGAGCGGCGCACGCCGGCACCGATGCTGCCACTCGGCCTGTTCAAGCGGCGCAACTTCTCGATCGGCAACGTGGAGACGTTCGCGATGTACGGCGGCCTCGGCGTCACCTTTTTCCTGCTCGTGCTGTTTCTGCAGGAGGTCGCCGGCTACCGGGCGCTTCAGGCCGGCCTTGCGCTGATGCCCTCGACGATCGTGATGTTCCTGCTGTCAAAGCGCATGGGACGGATCGCCGACCGTGTCGGGCCGCGGCTGTTCATGGGCCTCGGACCGCTGACCGCGGCGGCCGGGCTGGCTTTGCTACTGCGCCTGCACGCCCACCTGAACTACTTCACCGACCTGCTGCCGGCGCTGCTGGTCTTCTCGATCGGACTCTCGGCCACGGTCGCGCCGCTGACCGCGACCGTGCTCTCAGACGCCGACGAGTCCAATGCCGGCATCGCCTCGGGCGTCAACAACGCGATCGCCCGCATCGCCGGTCTGCTCGCGATCGCCGCCGTCGGGGCGGTGATATCGGCGCAGTTCAGCGCGACGTTGGATCAGCGGTTGGACCACCGACGCTTGTCGCCGCAGGCCCGCAGCGCGCTGGCCGTAGCGCGTACCGAGACGCTGGCGCGCGTCGATCCGGCAACGGCCGGCGTTGAGGTCGCAACCGCGGTGCAGGCAGCCTCGGTGCACGCGTTCCATGTTGGCGTCGGTATCTCGGCGACGCTCGTCGCACTCGGCGGGCTGCTCGGCCTGGCCGGGATTCGCAACCCGCAGCGGCGGGTACGCTCCGAGGACTGCTCCGGCGGGCAAATCGCCGGCCAGCCGGTGGACACGGCGCAGGACGGCGCCTACTCGCCGGTCGCTGCCTGAGCGGGGCGGTCGGCGCGGGGGCGCTGTGGCGGTGGCTGCGGCGGCGGTGGCTGGTCAGCCGAGCGCTGCGTACGCCGCCGCCTGGATGTCGCGGTGCACCTGCGGTGGCTCGTGGGTGTCAAACATGCGCTGCGTCAGCACGATCATCGTCAGCTCGTTGGCGGGATCGGTCAGCCAGGAGGAGCCGAAGCCGCCGTCCCAGCCGAAGGCGCCGCTGTCGTGCACCACCTGGCCGAAGGACCAGGAGCGGCCGACGAAGAAGTCGAAGCCGAGACCACCCTGCTGCTTCTGCACCGCGGTCAGCTGATCGGTCTTCATCTCGTGCGCGGCCTGCGGCGAGAGCACCGGCGCGCCATCGGCGAGCAGCATGCGCGAGAAGGCGAGCAGGTCATCGACGGTCGAAACGAGTCCGGCGCCGCCGTCGCAGAATGCCGGCGGCCGACTGTAGATGCCGTCCGGCTGATCGCGGACAACCAGCCCGTCCGCGGTCGACTGGTAGGTCGTCGCCAAACGCTCGCTGTGTGGCGTCCAGAAGGCCGTGTCGCGCATCCCCAGCGGCTCGAAGATCCGCGTGCGCAGCACGTCGGCGAAGGGTTGGACGGTGGCGCGCGCGAGCAGCACGCCGAGCACCGAGGAACCGGTGTTGTAGAGCCAGCGCTCGCCCGGCTGGGCCAGCAGCGGCAGGGTGCCGAAGCGGGCGATCCAGGTGTCCGGGTCGGGCTGCACGGCGGGGTTCGGCGGGCCGACCGTAGCGAGGCCGAGCTCCTCGTCAGCTACGACGACGGGCCACGGCGTGGGCGCCATGAACATCCGCATCAGCATCCCGAAGCCGAAGGTGAAGGTCAGCAGATCGCGCGTCGTGATCGCCCGGGTCGCCGGGACGGTGTCCTCGAGCGGCCCGTCCATCCGCCGCAGCACGCGACGATCGGCGAGCTCGGGAAGCAGCCGGTCGACCGGCTCGTCGAGCGCGAGCAGTCCCTCGGCGACGACGGCGAGCGTGGCCGCCGCCGTGATCGGCTTGGTCATCGATGAGATGCGAAAGATCGAGTCGCGGGTCACCGGCGGCCCGTCGATGGCGAGGCTCCCGAGCGCCTCGACGTGGACCTCCTCGCCGCGCGCCACGAGCGCCACGAGGCCCGGTACCAGCGTCGGGCCGACGTGCTGCTCGGCGGCGGCGTGCAGACCTTCGATTCCTGCTTTGGTCAGGCCGTTAGACATCAGCACGCTCCACAGCAGTCTTACCTACCACGTTTGAGGACGGTAAGTGACGCTCCCGGGCCGGTCGAGCCTCAGGGTGTTGGGGCTGTAATGCTGCGCGCGTGTCGCGACTGCGTGTCGGTGGTTGAGCGTGGAGAACGCTGGCGAAGCCGCAGTCGCGGGGTCCGTGCGCGCGCCGGTGGGCCGCCCCCAGGTCGAGCGCGCAAGCCGCCACGAGAAGCGTCATCTGCGTGGCTCGACGCTGAAGCTCGCGGGGTACGTGGCGCTCGCCTACCTGGTGCTGAGGCTTGTGCCGAGCCTGAAGGAGGCGCTGTCGAGCCTCGAGCACGTGCGTTGGGAATGGCTCGTCGGAGCGATCGTGCTCGAGGTGATCTCGGAGATCGGCTTCGTCGTCTCCTGGCACGTGATCGTTGACCCAGACGATTTGCTGGCGCGCGATGGGCGCAGTCGCCGGACCGACGAACGTGTCGCGTGGACACAGCTGGGCGGCGGCCTGCTGGTCCCCGGTGGCGCCTGGGGCGGTGCGGGCGTGGGAGCCTGGATCCTCCACCGCTTCGGCATGCCGAACAGGATGATCGCCGAACGCCAGCTCAACCTCAGCTTCCTCAACACCGCCGTCGACGGGCTCGCGCTCATCGTCTTCGGCCTCGCGCTGGCGGCCGGGATCCTGCCGGGCACGCAAAACCCGCTGCTGACGCTGCTGCCGGCGCTCGTCGCCGCGGCGGGACTCGCGGCGACCCCCGCCATCGCCCGCCGGATCGCAGGAAATGCCACGCGCAAACCAGCCAAGCATGCGCGGATTACCGGCGCGATCGTTGCACTAGCGCAAGCGGTCGAGGACACGAAACGGTTGCTTTTTGACCGCGGCAACTACCGCGCCGTGCTCGGCGTAATGGCCTACCTCTCGTTCGACATCCTCGTCTTGTGGAGCGCCTTCCTCGCAGTCCACACGCACCCGCTTCCCGAGTTTGGCGTCGTCGTGCTGGCCTACATCATCGGCGCGCTCGGTGGCTCGATTCCGCTACCCGCCGCGATCGGCACGATCGTCGGCATGGTGGGGATGCTGATCCTCTACGGCGTCGCTCACAACCCGGCGGTCGCCTCGGTGTTGCTCCATCAGGCGATCGGACTGCTCGTGCCGGTGGTCGGTGGCAGCTGGTCATATCTCATGCTGCGCCGGACCCT
>Ga0302324_100002484_pt1 | contig 42551 bp, 28 predicted proteins | sample Palsa_T0_1_FD_201949 | JGI IMG/M metagenome (GOLD analysis project Ga0302324, IMG submission 201949) | Peat permafrost microbial communities from Stordalen Mire near Abisko, Sweden - Palsa_T0_1 | ecosystem: Environmental > Terrestrial > Soil > Palsa > Peat permafrost | place: Sweden: Abisko...
TATATGCGTCGGCCCTGGTTGGGGAAGAGTCAGGATTGACAGTGCCGGGTATCCCCGGTATTCTGCGTTCCTCGCAAATCTCGCTCTCCCCTTTCAACCATCCGGAGGCCGCTCTGCGCTCGGCAAAGGAGTCCTCTATGAATCGCCCTCTTCGCATCCCGTTTGCGGCGCTGCTCTGCGCCTTTGCACTCGCGGTCCATGCACACATCTGTTGCGCGCAGCAACCGGCGGGCGCGATGCAGCCACTGCTGGTCCCTGCCGCTTTAGTCAGCGATATTCACTTCGAGCCCTTCTGGGATCCGGACAAGGCGCTCAAGCTTGCCTCCCTGACGCCAGACAAGTGGCACGCGGCACTGGACGGCGCCCCCTCAGCCAATCGCGCGCAGCGCTATTCCGTGCTGCAGCAAAGATGCTACGTGCGCGGCAGCGACACCTCCTTCCCGCTGTTCCAATCCAGCCTGAGCGCGCTTCGGGCTCACGCCGCCGGCGTCAGGTTCATCACGGTCAGCGGCGATCTGCTGTCGCACCAGTTCGATTGCAGGTACGGCGTCCTTTTTGGCAGCATGAAGGGCTATCGCGACTATGTTGAGAACACCATCAAGTTTGTCCTCCTGGAACTGAACAGCATTGCACCCGGTGTCCCCGTGTTTGCCGCTCTGGGCAACAACGACTCAGACTGCGGCGACTACTTGCTCGATGCCAATAGCACGTTCCTGGCCGACATCGGCACAGAGATCACCAAGGCAGCGCCGGCGCCGGAGCGCAGTGACGCTCTCACAACTTTTTCGGAAGGCGGATACTACAGCGCGTCCCTGCCCGGTCCCATGCAAAATGCGCACCTGCTGGTCCTCGAAGACCTGTTCTACTCACACGACTATCTGGGCAAATGCCCTGGAAGTTCATCGGACCCGGCGGCGGCCGCAGCGTTGCAGCTCAAATGGCTGGCCAAGCAAGTGAACGATGCGCGCAACGCAACGCCAAAGCAAAATCTCTGGGTGATGGGGCATATTCCGACCGGCTTCGACGCGCGCAATACCTTGTATAAGACGAGCGGCAACTGCGTGAATCCCAGCCCATTCCTCTCCTCCGACAGCCTCTTTGACGCGCTCGACGACTCGGGCGACGTGGTGAAGCTGGCTATCTTTGCGCACACCCACATGGATGAAATCAGGCTGATTCAAGCGGAGACAGGGTCGCAAACTGGATCGGGGGGCACGGGAGCGGCGCGTCCCGCCGCCAAGGCCGCCGCGAATGCCGTGCCGATGAAGATGGTTCCCTCCATCTCGCCCGTCAACGGCAACTACCCATCGTTCACCATCGCCCAGATCGATCCCGACACCGCGACCGTGGTCAACTACCAGGTGATTGCCGCCAAGGACAAGTCCGGCGCCGGAACATGGACAGGGGGATACGATTACCACAAAGACTACGGGGAGGTATCGTTTTCGGCCGACGCCGTGGCCCACCTTCTGTCCAACTTCGCGGCCGACCCGAAGTTCAAGAATGACGCCAGCCGGAATTACATCCACAATTTCAGTGCCGGCGGCGGGGGAGCGTGGCTTGAGAACGAGAACGACTGGTCCGGCTACGTTTGCATTGAATCGCACAACACCGCCGCTGGATTCAACGCCTGCGACTGCCCGGGGCACTAGGGGATAGGGAGTTGAATCAGGGAATTGGTATCATTTCCCCCATATTCCTCACGTCGAGGTCCATCCATCCCAGGTCCCCAAGTGCGAGGGACCTGGGGCACCCATTTAAGTGGAAGAACTCGACAAGAACAGCGCCCGCTTACCAAACGCGGCAGGAATTCACCGGGTACATCGGCTGGCCCTTGGTGCAGCCGAACGCCTTGCCGAATTCGTCGAAGTTCTGCACCGTGCCATTGACCCGCCAGCGGCCCGGCGAGTGCGGATCGGTCAGCGCCGACTGCCGGGCCGACGATTCGGTCTGGTTCTGGCACCACACCTGCGCAAAGCCCAGGAAGTAGCGCTGCTTCTCGGTGTAGCCGTCGATCTTGTCGTCGATCGACTTACCTTCAGCGGCCAGCGTGTCCAGCAGCGCCAGGTAAGCGATGCGCAGGCCGCCGTTGTCGGCCGTGTTCTCTCCCAGTGTGAGCTTACCGTTGAGGTTCTGCGCCGGCGTGTCGCCCTTGGCCGGGGCTGCCTCAAACCCGTTGTACTCGGCCACTTCGCAGTCGGTGCGCACGGTAAAGGCCTTGCGGTCCTCCGGCGTCTGCCACTCGCGCAGGTTACCCTTGCCGTCGTACTTCGAGCCCTCGTCGTCAAACCCGTGCGTCATCTCGTGGCCGATCACCACGCCGATGCCGCCAAAGTTCACCGCCGCGTCGATGTTGGGGTCGAAGAATGGCGGCTGCAAAATGCCGGCGGGGAAGTTGATGTCGTTGAACGGCGGCGCATAGTAGGCGTTGACGGTGGGCGGCGTCATGCCCCATTCCTTCTCGTCCACCGGCTTGCCCAGTTTGTTGAGCATGTAGTTGCGCTGGAAAATTGCATCGCGGTGCAGGTTGCCGATCAGGTCGTCGCGCTTGACCTTGAGCGCCGAGTAGTCGCGCCATTTCTCCGGGTAGCCGATCTTGTTGCGGATCATCGCCAGCTTGTCTTCAGCCGCTTGCTTGGTGGCGTCGCTCATCCAGGGCAGCGTCTTGATGTCGTCGCCCAGCGACTTCTCCAGTGCCGCCACCAGCTTGTCCATGCTGGCCTTGGCCGAGGGCGGGAAGTTCTGCTTGACCCAGTCCTGGCCCACCGCCTCGCCCAGCGCGCGGTCGGTCATCGCGGTGCACTGCTTCCAGCGCGGCGTCGGCTCCTGCTGCCCCTGCAGCGTCTTGCCGAAGAAGGCAAAGTTCTCATCGAAGAACGGCTTGGGCAGGTTCTCGGCCGAGCCGTGAATCGTGTGCCAGCGGAAGTAAGCCTTCCAGGCTTCGAGCGGCTCTGACGCCGCCAGTTCGTTCAGCGCCTTGAAGAAATTGGGCGTCGAAACGTTGAGTGTTTCAAACGGCCGCACCTTGACGTCTTTGAAGTAGACCGTAAAATCGAAATCCGGCGCGAGCTTTTCAAAGTCCGCCAGCGTATAGATGTGATAGCGGTTCAGCGGGTCGCGCATATCGGTGCGGCTGGTCGAGGCCTTGGCCAGCGCGGTCTCGATCTCCATCACCTGCGCGGCCTCCTTGGCGGCCTCGTCGGGCGCGTCGCCGGCCAGCGTCAGCATCCTGGTCACGTGCTCCACATACTGCTTGCGGATCAAGTCAAACCGCTTGCTGTCCACGATGTAATAGTCGCGATCGGGCAGCGACAGCCCTCCCTGGCCGATGCTGGCGATCTGCTGCGACGAGTCCTTCTCATCCTGCTGCACGCCAAAGCGGAACAGGCCGGTGTTATCGCCTTGCTCGGCCAGCGAGCCAACCAGCGTGCCCAACGCATGCGCGTCCTTCAGGCCCGCAATCTCTTTGAGCGCAGGATCGATCGGCTCCAGAGCCTTCTTTTCGATCAGGTCGGTGTTCATGCAGGCGGCGTAGTAGTCGCCGTACTGATGCTCGAGCGGCGTCTTTGGATCGCTGGCCGCGGCGTTCAGCTCCTGCCACAGCAGGTAGCGGTTGCGCTCGCCCAGCATGGAGAACGACCGCGCCCAGCGCACCTGGTCGGCGGGAATCGGATTGTCCTTGACCCAGTTGCCGCAGGCGTACTGGTAGAAATCCGTGCACGGGTCGGCTGACTTGTCGATTGCCGAGAGGTCCATGCTCTTGATGGCCGGCAGGGGCGCGGGTTGCTGCGCATCGGCTTGAGCGGCGGCCTGAGCCTGCGCCAGAGCGGAGACGGCGGCGAGCAACAGAATCGGAACGAGGCGAAAACGGTTCATTTTGAATCCTCTTTTGGGATGGGGACCGGCGCGTAGATCCGGTGCGCCGTTGCGCCCTGGGCTGGGAATCGATTGGGACCGCTTTTTGGCGGTTTTTGCTTGCATAAGGAGGCTATCACGCAAGCCGCCAGATGTGCCGCCGAATTGCGCCCGAATGCCAACCAAATCCTCGGAGCCCGGAGGCCTCGGGCCCAGAAGGGAGCAGCGGCCATCAGGCCGCAATCGTGCCGCCACGGCCGCACATCCAATGTGGCCTCCAGGCGTCCCGTTTAGTTCAAATAGCCGGTCCGGGGGCCCTGAAAGCAAAGGCGAAGAATGCGGCGACGCCGAGAAACACGAACGCCACGACATAATTCCACGCGAGTTTTTCCTTCAGAAACGCGATGGCGAAGACCATAAAGACGGCGAGGGTCACGACCTCTTGAATGATCTTGAGCTGGAAACCTGAGAACTCGCCATAGCCGAAACGATTTGCCGGCACCGCAAGGCAGTATTCGAACAGCGCAATCCCCCACGAGACAAGGATCGCCTTCCATAGCGGCCAGGAGTGGCCGTATTTCAAATGCCCATACCAGGCGAAGGTCATGAAGCAGTTCGAAAAAATCAGCAGAACGATGGTGCTCATGGGGTTTGTGCTCCTTCAGGTTGTCTCCAGAAATTGTCTATCGCCAGTCTCCGGCATGAAGAAAGAAAGGATGCCGAAGGCAACCGCTTGGATCGAAGGCGGTCAACCAGCGCACCTGCCGGCGTCTGCATGAGAATTCCTGAGATCCCGCCAACCGTGAGCGCCAGTCCGACGCTCTCTTCGTTCCACCTGTAGCCAGCGAGGTAAATCGCCAGGAATGGTCCCACTCCAGTCTGAACGCCGGCAAGAAAAAAATTCAACCAGTCCAGACCACGGAGCGTCCCGGCAGAAGCGGCTTTGTCACCCAGTTCTTTCGATGCGTCCGGGTTCTTTCCGCAATGGGAACCTGAATTCATCGTCTTCGACCTTCCATGAGCGGGTGGGTCCACTGAGTTTCACAGTATGATGCGGCTTTCGGTAACTTCGTCGCTCGGTCCGCATTGATGCCCTGCCGGCCGCGAAGAGGTCCTTTTTGCTACACTCCGATTGCGGTTCTCCCACGGAGGTATTGGCATGGTCTCTTGGCGCAGGATAGCGGTGTTGTGTCTCATCGCGGCGTGTGCAACTCTTATCGGCGCTCAGTCTGCTCCACAGGCCCAGCGCACGCTCGTCCGCGCCGGCCATTTGCTCGACGTCAAGACCGGAAAGCTGCTCGACAACCAGACCATCGTCGTCGCGGGCGACACCATCCAGTCCATCGCGCCCACCGCCTCCACGCCGGCCCAGCCCGGCGACAACGTCATCGACCTGGGCAGCATGACGGTGCTGCCCGGCCTGATCGACGTGCACACCCACCTGACCATGAACCCCGACTTCGACCCCTACCGCGAACTGATCTCGACCAGCGCCAAAGAGGCCATCAACGGCGTGGTCAATGCGCGCACCACGCTGCTGGCCGGCATTACTTCTGTCCGCAACGTGGGCGCCAGCGGGTTTGTCGATGTGGACCTGCGCGATGCCGTGAACGCGGGCCAGGTGCCGGGGCCGCACATGCTGGTGAGCGGACCTCTTCTCGGGATTACCGGCGGCCACTGCGACGAGAACCTGCTGCCCATCCAATATCACGTGGTGGGCGACGGCGTAGCCGACGGCATTGCCCAGGTGCAGCACCAGGTGCGGCAGAACATCAAGTACGGCGCCGACCTGATCAAGATCTGCGCCACCGGCGGGGTACTGTCAAAGGGGGACGATCCGCAGGCGTCTCAGTACACGCTCGAAGAGATGCAGGCTATTGTGGCAGACGCCCATCGCCTGGGCCGCAAGGTGGCCGCGCACGCGCATGGGGCGCAGGGCATCCTGTGGGCTACCGAGGCCGGTGTGGATTCAATCGAGCACGGCAGCTATATCAACGACCAGGCCATCGCCGAGATGAAGAAGCGCGGCACCTATCTTGTGCCCACGCTCTACCTCGAAGACTGGATGCTGGAAAAGGGCAACCTGCCGCCGTTTTACCACCAGAAGATGATCGATGTAAGCGCAGTGGCCAAGAGCAACATCAAGCACGCCATGCAGGCGGGGGTGAAGATCGCGATGGGCACCGATGCAGCGGTCTATCCCCACGGGCTGAATGCGCACGAACTGGATGTGTATGTAAATCAGCTGGGCATGGCTCCGCTGGCCGCGCTGCAATCGGCCACGGTGAATGCCGCGGACCTGATGGGCTGGAGCGCGAAAACCGGCAGCCTGGAGCCGGGCAAGTGGGCCGACATCATTGCCGTGGAGAAGAATCCGCTGGACGACGTGCGAGTGCTCGAAAACATCCCATTCGTCATGAAAGCCGGAGCGGTTTACAAAAACGTGAAGGATGGAGCGGGAAAAGAGGCCAATTGAGTTTCATGTCGTCGATGCAACTTCCGAGCGTACAAATTTCATCCTTGCAAGCAGATACGGCAGATGCCATAATTGCGCTCAGTCCGCAAAATGCCAGAAAAGCCCTCCATCCTGATCGTCGATGACGACCCGCTGCACCTGCAACTTTACGGCATGATCGTCGAGAAGGCGGGGTTTCGCGGCCTGCCCATGCTGGTTGCCTACGGGGGGCTCAAGTTTCCTGAAGCCGATCAGGTGGATGCAGTCCTCATGGATTACCGCCTCGGTCCTTATATGACCGCCGTGGACGCCTCCCGCCAGATCAAGGAGCGCTACCCGGCGGCGCCTGTCCTGTTGCTCTCCGATCTCTATGACGCTCCCGCCGACACCGCCCCGTTCATCCACGGATTTGTGCGCAAGGGCAGCCCGGAAAAGCTGATTGCGGCGCTTCGCGCCCTGACCCCTTAATCCGCCCCACAAATGGCTGTCCGCAGAATCCGATGTGCACCGGGCAACTCTTTGAATCGGTTAGGCATCGTAACACCGGTTACCCAAGCTGCGTTCCTTTTTCCCAAAATCAACATCCGGTGATCGTCCATGGTGCGGTTGTCGTGCGGCAATCGATGCGTCGCAAGAATTTGGCGTACACTGTTCCCCTCCATGGTCCAGCCATAGACCCATGCCCACAGGAATTTCAGCTCAGCGTTCCGATTGCCGGAGCAGAGCGTCTGCCGCTCGGCAGCGCTGGTTGCTGAGCGCGGCATTGCTGGTTTGCGCGGGCGCCGCTGCGCAGGATCATCCCTCCGAATACGATGTGAAATCGGCCTACCTGCTGAAACTTGGCAGCTTCGTTCATTTTCCCGAGGAAGCCACGAAATCTCCCAACTTCGATATCTGCATCGTGGGCGAGAGCCCCATCGCGCAGATCGTCGAAATGGCCGCCCACGACGAAACCATCGACGGCCGGCCGGTGCGCGTGGTTCGCCACGATAAAGCAGCTGACGCGCGCGCCTGCGCGGTGGTCTTCCTGGCCGGCTCCGGCCACATGGAGAAGGATCTCACCGCGCTGCAGGGCGCCGACGCCCTCACGGTCAGCGATGCGCCGCAGTTCCTCGATCGCGGCGGCATGATCCAGTTCGTCCTCGACCACAGCCGGGTGCGCTTTGGAGTGAACCTTGAAGCGGTGAGCCATACGCACCTGCAGCTCAGCTCGGAGCTGCTCAAGGTGGCCCAATTCGTGAAGAGCAGGACGGCCGAGGCCACGCCGGCGCAGCCCAAACCGGCGCAGGAGGAGAAGCGATGAAATTCTCCTTCGGCCGCCACTCCATGGCCACCACGCTCACCGTGATGAACGTACTGGTGAGCGGCATCGCGCTCATCCTGGTGTACATCACGTTCCTTGGCTACAATCTGCTTTCGTTCCGCCAGGCGGCCATTGAGAGCCTGTCCGGCGAGGCGCAGATTGTGGGCGCCAACTGCGAGTCTGCCATCGCCTTTGACGACCGGTCGTCGGCGGAGACCACGCTCGCGGCCCTCAGTCACTCCACAGACGTGGTGTCCGCGGCCGTGTACACGCCCGGCGACCAGCTCTTCGCGCAGTATCCGGCGGGCCGTGCATCGCTGCCCGATCCCCGTCCGTTTCCGGCGTCGAAAAATCAGGAATACTGGAGCAACGGCACCGACATCCTGGTCGCCTCGCGCATTCTGCTGCAGGGAAAGCAGATCGGCACCGTCTATGTGCAGGCGCATTTGAACGGCATGGCCCAGCAGGCGGCGCGCTACGCGGTCATCGGCGGCGGCATCCTGCTGCTCTGCCTGGGCGTTGCGCTGATGGTAGGCTCGGTGTTCCGCCGCTTGCTGGCTGAGCCGATTGTCGCCTTTGCCCATACCGCGCGCATGGTCTCGCGGTACCGCGATTATTCACTGCGCTTCGCTCCTGAGAAGAGCTACGACGAGCTGGCCTCGCTCACCCAGGCGTTCAATGAAATGCTCGCTGAAATCCAGCAGCGCGATGCGGCGCTGGAGCAGGCCAAATCCAGCCTCGAACTGCGGGTTGAGGAGCGCACCGCGCAGCTGCAGGCGGCCAACCGCGAACTGGAAGCCTTCTCTTACACCGTGGCGCACGATCTGCGCGCGCCGCTACAGGCCATCACCAATGTCTGCTTCCTGCTCAGCGAGCCCGACGACTTCGAATCGCCGGAAGAGAAGATGCAGATGCTCTCCCGCCTCCGCACTTCCGTTGCCTCCATGTCGATAATGATCGACGACCTGCTGGATCTCTCGCGGTCCACCAGCGCGCCCATCCACGTGACGCGGCTTGACCTCAGCATGATGGCCCGCTCGGTGTCGAATGGCCTGGCGGAAAACCACCCCGGCCGGCACGTGAAGATCGAGATCGCCGACAAGTGCCAGGCGAACGCCGATCGCGGCCTGATCCAGATTGTGCTGCTCAACCTGCTGCGCAATGCGTGGAAATTCACCGGACGCACGGCGTCGCCGCGCATCGAGTTCGGCTGCACCCAGCCCGGCAAGGCGCCCATCTTCTTTGTGCGCGACAACGGCGCGGGCTTCGATCAGCGACTCGGCGACCGCCTGTTCAAGCCGTTCCAGCGGCTGCATGCGGTCAGCGATTTCCCCGGCACCGGCATCGGCCTGGCCACGGTGCGCCGCATCGTAAACCGCCACGGCGGCGAGGTCTGGGCCGAAGGCGAAATCGACAAAGGCGCCACGTTTTATTTCACGTTGGAGCCGGGCGAGCCGTGAGTAGTGAAATGCGGGACCCTATTTCGCCTGAAAGCCTTTATAGGCTGCCTCCAATTTCTGAGCGTATAGGGCGGCCAGGCCATGTCCGTTGTACATTCGCACGAAGGATAACCAATCCTTTCGTTGGAGCGGCTCCTCCATTCCTCTTGCCGTCATGAACCTGACCATGCTGTCAAGTTGCGCGCCTTCAGAGGTCATCCGGGCGCCAACAAACTCATCCACGGTCTTGAACCCGGCGGGCTGATAGTTGATCGCGATCAGTTGTCCTATTAGTACACGCCGCGCTCGTTAAGCCAGGGGCCATACTGTCGATCCATTCCTTTAAAGTGACCCAGGCACCACTCGCGCAGGAAGGTCAGCAGCGGCCGCATCGGTACGATTTCTCCATGCTGCACCCAGTGCGCCGACTCCTGCAGATGAGCCAGGAAGCGCTCGTGTTCGCCGTGATGCTCAGCCAATGCGGGGAAGCAGTACTGCTCCATCAGCTTCTCTTCGCTGGCGAAGTGCATGCGGGTGAACTCGATCAGCCGGGCGAGCAACTCGCCGATCTGCTGGCGGCCGGCGCCGCGCACACTGGCCTGACGAAGCTCATCGATCGCATCCATCAGGATTCCGTGCTGGTCATCCATGGCGCGCACACCAACGGCACAGGACTGGCTTGTCGCGAGAACGATCGTGAGGAACCTCCTTGGAACATTAGCGAAGGTATCGGCGTGGAAGCAGGAAAGCGCTACCTCAAGATTGAAAAACTCCACTGACCAAAGTGTTACCCGCGGCTAAGTCGCACTATCTCTCCTGGATGCAATCGTATCCCCCTGAGTTGACTCCTTCTGTTTAAGTTCGGTGAAGAAAACGTGCACAATTGACTTCATGATCACCCTCTCGAACTTCATCGCCGGAATGCTTACGCCGATTCCACTGTTGGCGGCAGCATTTTTTCCCGGCCATGCGATCGGCTGGGCGCGGAAGCTCCCGCTCTGGGCGCAACGCTGCTGTCCCGCGGCGCTTTGCATTCCCTACGCGTTGGTTGCCGGGGGAGGCGGTACGTTCGCATGGGGCTGGCTCGCGCTCTACGCAATCCTTCCTGTCGCCATTGCAGCCCTGCTGGCTCAGGCAGCGCAGGCAGACCCGAACCGGCACGGCAACTGGCGCGATTATCTGGTTCTGGCGGTGCTGGGGTTGGCGGTGGACCTGCGCTGGTTTGAGCGCGCGTGGCCTGCTCACCTCGCCGTATTCAACAAGATCCTGCTGCTCGATGCGGGCATTTATGGGTTACTCGCCGTGCGGCAACTCAATGGGGTGGGCTTCGATCTACGCATGCGCCTGCGCGATGTGGGCATCGGGCTGCGCGAATTTGCCCTGTATACGCCGCTGGCAATGGCGCTCGGGCTTAGCCTCGGATTCCTCCACCTTCACGCGCTGTGGCCGGGCCTGATGCCCATTGCCGGCGCGTGGCTTTTCACGTTTTTCCTCATCGCCGTGCCCGAGGAACTGTTCTTCCGCGGCTGGCTGCAAAATCTCCTGGAGCGGCGCATGGGGCGGCTCCCTTCGCTGCTGCTCACGTCGCTCCTGTTTGGCCTGGCGCATTTCAACAAGCGGGCTGCGCACTTCAACTGGCGCTATGTGCTGCTGGCCGCGCTGGCGGGAATCTTCTATGGACGCGCGTGGCTCAGCCAGCGCCGCGTAGCCGCTTCGGCCATTACGCATGCCACCGTGGATGCGGTCTGGTCGCTATGGCTGCGGTAGCGCGGATGGCTGCTGCAGCGGAGACGGAGGCTTGAACGAGGCAGGATGAGCCACCGGCGTGGGCTTAGGCGAGTAATTGATGTAACTCAGGCCGACGCGCATGTTATGGTCCAGATTGCCCGGAACCGTGAGCGCGATTGAGATGCCGAGAATGGCGTGCGCGATGCCCAGCGGATAGAGATTTCGATAGCGAAGGAATACCATGCATGCGCCCATGCCCCATAACAAGGTGATAGGCGTGAGAATGGGGTTGGGCAGGTGCGCCGCGGCAAAGATTCCCGCGGCCGCGGCGGCAGGTTTGAATTCGCCGGCAACGATGCGGCGCAGTCGAGCGAGAAAGAAACATTGCAGCAGGAATTGCTGAACCATCGCCCAGAGCGCATAGGCCCAATAGGTCGCGATGAACCGGAGAGGGCTCGCGGGCAGGTGCAGCGTATGCAGGCGGGCAGCTACCGCAAGGGCCACGCCGGCCGCGGCCAGCGCTGCGCCGGCAACCCACAGCGAGGGAAAAAAATTACGGCCGCGCAGGCCCATCGCCGTGAGGCCTTCAAACGAAATGGCGGTGATGGCCAGCACCGCGGCGGCGGCGATCCACCAGAGCGCCTTCTGCCATGGGCGCGGCGTCCAGATCACTGCGAGGATGAGCCCGTAAGCCACGCCGAGTTCGAGCAGCGCGCGCCCTTTGGGGCGCGATGCCGCAAATTGGCCGCCGGGAAGGGAAGCCGCACTGTCCGCCATGGAGAAGAGCATAGAGCACTGTCGCGATCAGCTTCCAGTGCCGGATTTATTCCAGGATGACGGCGGGGTCCGGCTCGTGCCCGCGCGTGGTCAGCGTAATGGCCGCGGCCAGGATCAACCCGCCGCCGGCCCACGCGTAAGGGCCAAGACGCTCGTGCAGCAGTTCGACTCCGAGCAGGGAACCCAGCGCAGGCTCGATGTTGAGGAAGACGCCGGCGCGCGAGGCGGGCACGTGGTGGATGCCCCAGTTCCACAAGAGCGTGGTGGCAGCTGTGCAGAAGATGCCGCTGATGGCGAGAGCCATCCAGGCGGTTGGGCTGACATGGGCAAAGGCCGGCGGCGAAACCTTATAGCCAGTCCAGCCGCTCAGCAGCCACGGGCCAAGCACGCAGACGGCCAGCATGGCCGCGCCGGAGAGAATGGTGTAAGCCGTCACCACGGGCGGGCTATGGGTTTCCATCAGCTTCTTACTGAGCAGAACCCAGGCAAGTGCGGTGATGAGCGATGCCACCACCAGCAGATCTCCGGCCAGCGAGGGCTGCCCGCGCACCCCTGGACCGCGATGGCCGCCAAGCACGATGAGTGCCGCGCCTGCCGTCGATGCGCAAAGGGCCAGCCAGCCGATCCCGTCCAAACGCTCGCCGGCAAACAAAGCCGCCGCGGCCGCCAGCAGCACCGGCATGGCTCCCACCATGAGCGAGGCGTGACTCACCGTGGTCAGCGCCAGCCCGTGAAACTGAAGCAGAAACTGCACCGGCACGCCGAATGCGGCGGAGATGAGCAGCAGCCGCCACTCGCCGGCGGTGAGGCGCACACGATGGCGGCCTACCAGCAGCACCGGCAGCATCCCCACGCACGCAAAGGCGAAGCGGTAGAGCACCATCGACTCCACGCTCATCTCGTTGAGCGCCAGCCGGCCCCAATAGAAGCCCGTACCCCACAGTGCGCCGGCCAGCGCGCATGCGCCGTACCCAAGCCACAACCCGCGCGGGGGCGCTTTCACCTCGTTTGCCATTCCTCTTAATGTCGCATACAGGCGGGCGCCGGCTTGAAGGTTACGGCCTTCATCGCTTGCGGAAAAAACTCAGCGCAGAACGCTGGTTCCGGCGGCCGGGATAGAATTGACGCCTCAGGCCTAATTCTCAAGGAACGCTCACGAGGTGAACCGATGCGTCTCCGTCTTCTTTCTGCGTTGCTGCTGGTTGCAGCCGGTGCGCCTGCCCAAACGCCGAAGGCCAGCGACGTCGCCGGCTTCATCGGCGTCGAAGCGCCGGTGTTTGCTCTCGATCACGTTCGGGTCATCGATGGCACGGGTGCGCCGGCGATGGAAGACCAGTCGGTCGTCGTCGCCAATGGCAAGATACAGTCCATCGGTCCTGCTGTGTCCGTGCAGATTCCCCCGGGCGCGCAGCGGCTTGACCGCACGGGTTACACGGTCATTCCCGGCCTGGTGGGCATGCACGACCACCTCTACTACACCGATTCGTACGCCGAGCAGATTGCCGGCGGAGCGATCGGCGAGCCGGGCCTGTTCGTCGCGGAGATCCCTTACACCGGTCCGCGGCTCTACCTGGCTGCCGGCGTCACCACCATGCGTACAACCGGGAGCCTGGAGCCATACACCGACCTGAAGGTCAAGAGCCGCATCGACGCCAACCTGATGCCGGGTCCAAACATCGATGCAACGGCGCCCTACCTCGAAGGCGCGCCCACACGGTTTGCGCAGATGCATGAGCTGACCGGTCCGGACGATGCGGCCCGCATGGTGGACTACTGGGCCACAGAGGGCATGACGTCGTTCAAGGCGTACATGAACATCTCGCGCGCAGAGCTGGCAGCGTCCATCGAGCACGCGCATGAGCACAAGATGAAGCTGACCGGGCACCTGTGCTCGGTCACCTGGCCGGAAGCGATCGCCCTGGGCATTGACGACTTCGAGCACGGGCCGATTTTTACCGACACAGAGTTTGTGCCTGACAAGAAGCCGGATGCGTGTCCTTCCGGTGGCGCTCCGAGCTGGCTCAAACAGGATATCGGCGGCGAGCAGGTGCAGGAACTGATCCGGAATCTCGTGTCCCACCATGTAGCTGTGACATCGACGCTGCCGGTATTTGAGGCCAGCGTACCGGGGCGGCCCAAGCTGCAGCAGCGCACGTTGGAGGCGATGTCTGCCGCATCGGCGCAGAGTTACCTCACCATGCGCGCCAGGGTAGCTTTGGACTCGCCTGTGACCGGGCTGTTGCGCAAGGAGATGGATTTCGAGTGTGCATTCGTCAAGGCCGGCGGCCTGCTGCTGGCCGGTCCCGATCCCACGGGAAATGGCGGCGTGCTGCCGGGTTTCGGCGATCAGCGCGAAATCGAGCTGCTCGTCGAGGCGGGCTTTACCCCCGTGCAGGCGATCCAGATCGGCACGGAGAATGGCGCGGTGTTTCTTGGCCGGCAAGATCGCATTGGAACCCTCGCGGCAGGGAAACAGGCCGATCTGGTCCTGATCAAAGGCGATCCATCCAAACGAATCGACGACATCGAAAACGTGGAGACAGTCTTCAAAGCCGGCGTCGGCTACGATTCCCGGAAGTTAATCGAGAGCGTGCGAGGACAGGTGGGCATTCGATAGCAGCCCCAGCCCGCCGCGCCCCATCTTCGCTCTCATTCTGAGCGCAGCGGAGCCGAAGAACCCGCGGTTCGTCATTCCAACGAATGCACCTGAGCTCAATCGAGCGTGGTCCCTGGCGAGAGAGGCCCGGTTTCTTTTTGACCCGGCGTTGTCAGCGTGGTTCCAGGCGACGATCCGGAAAGCACGCCGCCCGCCATCACGACCCAGGCGGTGGTGTTGTCTGACAGCAGGCAGTTCGCAAAGTGCAGGTTCCCGCCAAAGCTCACCGCCAGGGCGGTGCCATTGAAGATGGCGCGGTCGCCAGACAGCGCCACCGTGCCGCCGTGCGCATAGAACCCAATGAGGTTATATTCCGCGGCGGAGTCTGTGATGGTCAGCTTCCCTGCCCCTGAGTCCGCTCCGGCAACTGCGTTGTCATCGAACGCGCTGTCCTGTACATAGGCCCGGGTTCCGGCGGCATCCAGTAACAGCCCGTCGTTGCCGTTGTTCTTGATTTGAGTGATGTAGATGGCAAGGTTGCTGTTGGCGCTCGCAATGTGAATGCCGTCGTTGGTAAAGCCCTGGATTGTCATGTTGTACAGGCGCAGAAAGCCGACCTGTTCAGCCATGATTCCGTTTTTGCCGGCTGCATGCACCAGCAGGTTGAGCCCAGTGATACTCACGTTTCCGCTGGTGTTATATACAGGCCATATTCACCCACGGTCGATTGGTCGATCGTGGCATCCACGCCGATGGCGGTGATGGTCACTGGCTGAGAAATCGTGGCTGCCCCGTAACCGCCGGAATCGACCACGATGATTTCTCCTCCCGAGTTTGTGACCGCGAGCGCTGCGCCAAAGGAGCGGCAGTTCTCCGATTGCGAGCAATTAACGCTCACATTGGAGTCGTTTCCGGTAGTCGATACAAAAGTGCGGTTGGCTGAGGCATGTGCCGTGGTTGTGAAAGCGAGCGCCATTGCAGCTGTCGCCAGTACATTGATTCTGAGTCGGGGGATTCGCATTTTCCTGAGATATCCTTGTTGCTTTTCCGGGATCAAGCCTGGGCCGGTGTTCCCCTTTCCCGGTATCGCGGAAATATAGTCCAGTCCGCCATGCCCCGGCGCTAATCCTTTTTCGATTGCAGTTTCGACCAACTCCCCCCGGCGGCCCTGCCCAAAAACAGGCCGCATCGGCGAGAATACAAGTCGATGATGAAATGGCTTCTTGCGTTCAGGCTGCTTCCGCCAGCGTTGGCCTGGAGCTCGTGTCTGGCGATCGCCACTGCGGCCGGTCCGCTAGGTGCCCAGCCGCCCGCCAGAACGCAGGCTCCTGGCGAAAAGACCCCACCCGTGCCAGTCGAGCACTGGCATCCGCAGCGGCTTCCGGAGAAGCCCACCGTGGCGCCGTCGTTCACCGTGCCCATTCTGCCGCTGGGGTTCACCACGCCCGGCGCCCTCTACTTTGGCCAGCGATACTCGCTCGCCTCGCTCGATTTTCTCGATGAAAACCGGCTTCTGTTCACCTTTCGCGTGCCGGGCCTGATTCACCGCGATCACCAGCCCGCCGAGGCCGATCCGGCGGACGACGAGCATCGCATCCGGGCGGTGGTGATCGCGCTCCCAGCCGGCAACGTGACGGCCGAGGCCATGTGGACCCAGCACGACCGCGGCCGCTACTTGTGGATGCTGAGGGACGGCCACTTCCTGGTCCGCGACCGCAACGCGATCCGCCTTGGCGATGCCTCCCTGGAACTCAAGCCCTACCTCGAATTTCCGGGACGGGTAATGTGGGTGGAGCTCGACCCGGCACAGCAGTATCTGGTGACCGACTCTTTTGAGCCCAAGGCCGAGCCCAAGGCCGGCGAGGTGCCGAGGCCCGCCACTGCGTCGGCTACCGTGACGACGCACGACGCCGACCCGCCCGGCAAGCCCGCTGCTAGCCAATCCGGCATGGTAGTCCGCATCCTGGAACGCAGCTCGGGGCGCGTGATGCTGGTCAGCCGCGTGCGCTCGGCTGTCCATCTGCCCATCAAGTCCGACGGATACCTTGAGGCCATACGCGGCCGGGGGGCAGAATGGCAGCTTACGCTGAACTCGTTTACCGGCGGCGAAACTACGCTGGGCGAGGTGGAATCGACCTGCTCGCCGGCCTACGATTTCATCTCGGAGCGGGTGATGCTGGCCACCACCTGCGCTCGCGGCGGCGAGCATCGGCTGGTTGCCGTTGCCACTAACGGCCGCCGCTTGTGGGAGGAGCCCGCAGGCGAGGAGCCGGTGTGGCCACTCATCTCAATCGCCGCAGACGGCTCGCGGCTGGTGCGGGAGTCGCTGGTGGTCAACCACTCAGTGAACGCCATGGCGCCCGTGGGCCCGTACGACGTGAAGGGCCAGCTGGTGGAGGTGTTTGACGCCGCCACCGGCAACGTGGCGCTGGCCGCCTCAGCTACGCCCGTGCTCGATGCCGGCGGCAACGCTGCCATATCCCCCTCCGGCCGGCGCGTTGCTGTGGTCAACGACGGCGTCATCCAGGTCTTCGATCTGCCCGTTCCGCCCGCCATTCCCGACTTGGCCAGCCAGGCCCGCCGCTGACGCCTTTCGCCCAGCCAGCCATTCCCCGGTCCATGTAAACTTGTCTGCGGGAGATTTCCTTGGCCACGGCTGTCCTCCATTTCACGGCTGCGGCGGTCACCGATCGCGGCCGCAAACGCCCCTCCAACGAGGATGCTTTCGCCTATTCCATCGAGCACGGAGTCTACCTCGTGTGTGACGGCATGGGCGGCGCGGCGGCAGGCGAGATTGCCAGCTCTCTCGCGGTAGACGAGGCCATGCGCGTGCTCTCGGCGCGGACTGGAGGCACAGCAGCCAAGCCGCCGGCGTTGCTGGAGGAAGCGGTAGCCGCGGCCAATGAGGCCATTTTCTCCCGCGCCCAGCGCAACCATCGCCTCAACGGCATGGGCACCACGCTGGTAGGCGTGGTGGCCGACGAGCGGAGCGTGTGGGTGCTCAATGTTGGCGACAGCCGCTGCTACCGGCTGCGCGCCAGCCGCCTCGAACAGCTCACCAGCGACCACTCCCTCGTAGAGGAGCAGGTGCGCCAGGGCCGCATGAGCCCATCGGAGGCGCTGCGTTCGCCGTTGCGCAACGTGATCACGCGCGCGCTGGGCACGCAAAGCAGCGTAACGCCTGACGTGATTGAAGTGGCGACGGAGCCCGGCGATCTCTTCCTGCTCTGCTCCGACGGGCTGACGCGCGAGCTCTCCGACCCGCTGATTGAGTCGCTGCTCAAGACCGATCTCTCGCTGGAAGAGCTGTGCGTGCGGCTGGTGAACTCCGCCAAGAAAGCCGGCGGCCACGACAATATCACGTGCCTGCTTATCCGCGCCGGCAACTAGGCCGCTCGTCAACACAGGACATGGGTGCCCCAGGTCTCGCATTTGAGACCTGGGATCGAGCTATTCAGCCACGTCACGGCGCCAGCGAAATCGCCGGCTTGCCCGCCAGCCGCTGGCTGATGTGCTCGCCCAGCCGGTCGGCAAAATTCTTCTCGCTGAACGTCGTATTCAACAGCACCACCCCCGCATAATCCTTGTCGGGATTGAAGAACGCATACGAGCTATAGCCGCCGGTCGCGCCGTTGTGCCAGTAGTTGCCCGATTCGGCCACATACATCCACGCCAGCGCAATGCGCACGCCCGGCGCGATGTCAGCCCGCAGCTCATGCGAAAACTTCAGCGCCTGCACCACTGTTGCCGTGCCGGGCGAGGCGCCCACCGGCTTCACGCCCTCCGGGTGCAGGTTGGCCTGCACAAACGTCAGCATGTCGCAGGCCGTGGAGCGGATGGCGCCCGCGCCCGCCATTGCCACCAGGTCCCACGCGTGGGCCGGCTTGTGGCTGTCGTCGTGGCCGGGAATGAAGCGGCTCTGCTGGTCCGCCGTGAGTGCGATGCTCGTGTCGTTCATGCCCAGCGGGCCGGTGACCTGCTGCTTGAGCAACTCGGGATAAGGTAGGCCGGCGCGGTCGGAGAGCGCCTGGCCCAGCAACCCGAAGCCCAGGTTGCTGTAAAGGTATTGCGCGTTGGCCGGCAGCGCCACGCCGTGCTTCAAAAGGAACGCGTACAGATTGGCCGCGCCGTAGTCGGCGTAGGGATTGTCCTTATCCGCCGGCGTGAAATTGTCGGGCAAGCGCGGCAGCCCTGAGCGCTGCGTGGCCAGGTCGACGAGGCGGATCTCCGCGCCGTCTGGCTTGGCCACCGTGCCCGGCGGCAGCAGCTCGCGCACCGGCTCGTCCAGCTTCACCTTGCCCTGCGCCACCATCTGCGCCAGCACCAGGCCGGTAAAAGTCTTGGTAATGGAGCCGATCTCAAAGATCGAGTCGGGCTTGGCCGCGCCGTAGCAGAAGACCTGGCGCACGCCTTGCTCCACCACGCCGATGGCCACGCCCGCGCCGGTTGCGGGAGCCAGTTCGCCGCTCTTGAGCGCCTCGGCCAGGTCGCGGTCGAGCACCCCTTTCAGGTCGGCGAGCGCCACCGGCGGCATGGCCGGGTCGTACACCGGCGCGGGAGCAGGCTTGGCTGCAAGCGCCGATTGCTGCCGCGTCATGTTCAGAGCGAGCGGAGCGTGCTGCGACCAGGTGCCGGCCAGCGTGTTGCCGTCGGCCGAGAGCTTGCCTGCATATTTGCCGTTCACCGCCGGCACGTCAAATGTAAGATCGTCGCCGGCCAGCTTCACGTTGGCGCACGGGATGCCCATCGAGCCCTGGTCCAGGCTGTCTAGCGCGCCGGTCAGCTGGCCGCCGCTGTCGGCCTTGATGGTCACCTGCACGCGCAAAGAAACGGCGCCCGCCTGCAGCGTGCCCAGCCAGATGCCCTCGGCTGAGGGCTTTGCCGCCGGCTGCTGCGCGTTGGCCAGCCCCAGGCCGAACACGATCGCAGCGCCCGCAGCCGTGATCGCCGGCCAGCGAAAGCTCACAGGAACGGAATGCAGGAAGTTCGATAAAACATGGCTCGCAGGAATGTGCATGGAGGGATATCTCCTTGGTCGAAGCCGCTCGAAAGCTGTGCAGCTGGTTCGCTCCCAGAGTAAGCCCACCGCGCGGCTGCATCAACGCCAGGCCGGGACAATGTCGACGCGATCGCATTTTCCTCCTCAAAGGATACGGGTTCTGGATAGGGCACCGGCGTTAGACAAGGGGCCCTTGTGATGCCCGTTAGCTTTTTTCGATTGTGACGCCCGCGCGCTCGGCGATGAGCCGCGCCAGCTTCTGAGGCCGAAAAAATGTGTACGAGGTGTACCTGGCCTCGCTGCCGTCGGCAGCCGTCACAGCGAAGGTATAGAAGTTGCCGGCGCGCCTCCGCTTGACGGACACGACCTGGTCCCAGCCCATGAAGAGCTCTTCGGGGTTCTTCTTCGTGCCCAGACGAAAATCCGCTCCGCGGCGATCCATTACTACACGGCAGAAGCTCATGGCGCGGCCCAGATTCCACAGCCAGGGGCACATGGACCCCATCGCAGACGCGCTCAGCATCCAGCGGAAGGCGGCCCAGCCGCGGTCGGAGGTGAGCGCGCTCACGGGAAACACCTGCGACATCGCCACCAGCACCATGCACGCCGACATGAAGGCGGCCAGCACGGTGCACGACAGGGTCACGCCGATGAGAAACCTGCTGTTGCGCACGACGAGTTCCTTTCCTCGGGCGGCTTCGATCTGCGATGTCACGCCGACTTTCGCGCCTGCGGATGAGAATTCGGTCAAGGTCATCGTTCCCTCTCCTTGAAGAATTTTTGTTGCGAGCGAGACGTCCCTCGGGGGCTGAAGCCCGCCGTTTTTCGGGGCGCTTTCGGCACGACTGAAGCCGTGCCCTGACACTTCGTGGCTCTCCGAAGGCAGGGGTTGAAAGTGGCTCTCCGGATGCAGGGGTTGAAACTGTGGCGTGGCCGCGGACGAGGCTCCTCCAACGCATGGCGCGTCAGTGTCCCACGTTCTGCTGCAGCGTCCAGTTGCCTGTGCCCATGCCGTTGGGGTTTTCGTTCACATCGTTGGTCTGTATCCGCTTTCCAAATTCGTTCACCCAGGTGTAGTTGTAGAGGAACGAGTCCCGCGTGATCTCGCCGGTGTTCGGGTCAAGCCGCTTCTGCTGGCCGAGCGCGATGTCGCACCAGTCGTCGGCCACGCGAGCGCGCGCATCCTGGTTTTCCTGCTGGCCGCGCATGAAATCGTCGTGCCCCTGCTGCATCGTATTCATGAAATCCTGGTGCTCCTGAGCGCGCATCTGCTGCGCCTGCTCCCAGGAGTTGTGCAGCGCATTGCGCTGGCGCTCGCCTGCCTCGCCCATGGCGCGCACCGCCGCGCCGCCCGCGTCTGACATCTGCTTGAGCACCAAGGCAACATTCGCCATCCATTTCTGATTCCATTGCTGGTCGATTACCAGCGACTTCTGGATGCCGGCGAAGGTCTCCTCGGGCCACTTGCCCTGCGGCGCCCACGACCGCCCCACAAACGCAGTGCAGGTGTGCTGGCGGCCCAGCATCATGACGGTGTTGGTGGAGCAAACCACGCTCACGTCGAGCCGCTCATCGATCGCGATGTTGTGAATGTGGTAGCGAACCCAGCCCCGCGCCTGGTCGCCCGTGGATGTGAACGTAGCGCTGTTATGCGAAGCGACGTTGCGTTGAAACGTGGCGCGATTGGGGTTCACGTCGTCCCTGACGTATGCCACCTTGAGCACGCCCACCATGTGCTTGAGCACTTCGGCGGCGCTCATCTCCTGTTTGTAAGGCATGCAGTCCGGGCTCTGTTTAGGCTGATAGGTTGTGCTCTCCGACCACGCCCAATCCAGGCGCGGCAGGCCCTTGATGCCCATCAGCCCATCGGGGCTCTCGATGCGAAACACCGGGAACGGACCCGAAGCGCAGCTCGACCCCTGAATGACCGCGCCCGAGAACACCCACTTCGAGGGAATGGTGAGCGTGTAGGCTGTCATGTTCAGCACCGGATCGATGATGGTGACGGTTTTCGTGCCGCCGGAGGAAGCCGAATCTGCGGCAGCCGCGACCAAGACGCCGCCCGACGCTGCCATTCCGCGGCAGGCCGCCGTGGATATTGCTGTCATGCATATCGCACAAGTGAGGATGAGTCTTCCGGTTCTGGTCATCGTTCCCTCCCGCCCTCCTGGACCGCGATCGACCGCAAATTCGATTTCAGAATTTCGGGTCTCTGCACAGTACGCGCCGCGAGAGGAAAGAATGCGTCAGGAGATTGAGCCAGCGGGCGATCCCAGAAAAAGCTGTCACCCTGAGCGAGGCCGCCGCGGCGGCCGAGTCGAAGGACCTGCGGTTGCGTGGGCGGTCGAATCCCCGAAAGCCGAATGCCTGCGCAAAATCGATCTTTGCGTACCGCCCGTTCACCGCAGCTTCGTCTCAATCTCCACCAGCGTCTGATGCGCCTCGGCCGTCATCTGCTTGGCGCCGGGAGAGATCGCATTGGCCAGCAGCCGCTCGGCAATCTCGGCGTGCGGAAGCGCTTCCTGGTAGCGGTGCTGACCGGCCAGCGCCTCAGCCCACATCATGTGCGATGCTCCGAACCTGCGGTCCGATGGCGCCACCTTGCCCTCCTGCACGGCGACCAGCTCTTTGGCCGTCTTCTCGGCATCGGCAAAGCGCCCCGTCTGCACGTATGCGCGTGAGAGAAAAAAAAGCGGGTCGGACAGGTCGGGATTCTCGCCAATGATTCTGCGCCATGCCGGCATCGATCCCTCAAGCAGGGGGAGAGCTTCTTTGGCGCGGCCCAGTTTCATCAGCGCGCTGCATGTATAGAGGAGCTCCGTGAGCGCGCCGCGGCTTTCCGCGCCCGAGCACGCCTTGTATCCGTCGTACGATTGTTGATAAAGCTGCAGGCTGGCCGCCGGGTTGCCGCGCATCTCGCTGATGTAGGCCAGTTCGCCATAGTCATTTGACCGGTCGCACAGTGCCAGCGGGTCCCGCTGGTAAACCGCAAGCGCCTCACTGAATGCACGCTCGGCTTCATCGAGGCGGCCGCGCAGTTCGAGGTCGGCGCCGAGGTTGTCCAGCGCAGCAGCGGTGTCGCGATCCGGCAGCTTCTGGTCGCGGCTCTCCTGTACCGCATACTCGAGCAGTCGCACGTTTTCGTCCGAGCGGAAGCCCATGTTCTCGCGATTCCACGCGTAATAAATGGCGCTCCACACGCGCACGCTGGGCGAGATGCCGGGCTTGCGCGAAAGGCGCAGCGCGTCGTCGGTGAGCGACGCACCGAGATCCGAGTTGCCCTGCATGTAGGCGATGTGGCCGCCGTATGCCTCGGACTCGGCCTGCGCTTCAATGTCGCCGGCTGCTTTGGCGCTGACGATCGTCTGCATGAAGACTTTTTGCGCGCTCTCGATGTCGCCGTTCTGAAACATCGACTCAGCCAGGCTGATCTGTGCGGCGCGCAGGTCGGCCGGATCGGTGATGTACTCCGGCAGCCGCCGCACGCCCAGCTCAAGGAACTCGGGCACAGTGGCCGCAGGCTTGCCGGTGTTCTCTGAGTTGGCGAGTTTGAAGAGCCTCACCATAAACGTCTGCATGCGTATGGCGCGCTGCGCTTCGCGAAGAGCCTGACGCTGACGCCACTCCGCGTAGCCCAGCGAGGATCCAAGCGCCAGCGCGGCCAGCAAGGACGCGGCCACGGCCAGGCGATGGCGGCGCACAAACTTGCCCATGCGATAGAAAGCCGTCTGCGGACGCGCCAGGACCGGCCGGCCGCTAATGTAGCGCCGGATATCTTCGGTGAGCGAGTCGAGCGAGGGGTAGCGGTCTTTGGGCCGAGGGCTCAGGCACTTCTGCGCGATGGTGGCAAGATCGCCAGTGAGCAGTTGGCGGAGCCGCGGAACAGTGGTGCTGCGCTGCTCGGCGGCCGGGCCCGTTACCGCATCGGCCATCCGGTCCGGCTCCTGCTCGCGCAGGGCGCGCTCAATCAGGATGGCGACCGACGCCGAACTGCCTGGACGCGCACCGGCCAGCAGCTCAAACAGGATCGCGCCCAGCGCGTAGATGTCGCACGAGGTCGTCACGGCCTCGTTGCGCAACTGCTCGGGGCTGGCATAGGCGGGCGTCGCCATCACCGTGGTCGTGAACATGCTGTCGGGCTGGATCAGCTTGGACGTGCCAAAGTCCAGCAGCTTCACCGTGCCGTCCGCGGTGACCAATATATTGGAGGGTTTGAGGTCGAGATGCACCACCAGGTTGCGATGCGCGTAGGCGACCGCGTCGCACACGCGCAGGAAGAGCTGCAGCCGCTCGTCAATGCCAAGCTTGCGTTCGTTGCAATAGGCGTCCAGATGGACGCCGTCCACGTACTCCATCACCAGGTAGGGCTGGCCGGTATCGCTCAGCCCGGCGTCCAGCATGCGCGTGATGTTGGGATGGTCAAGCGAGCCCAGGATGTGCTGCTCGCGATGAAACCGCTCGATAAACTGCGGGCCGGCCGAGTGCGGCGCCAGCATCTTGAGCGCCGCGCGCTGCGGTGAGCCGCCCACCATGCGTTCGACCAGGTAAACAGACCCGATGCCCCCAGTGCCGATGTGGAGCAGCAGCGTGTAGGGGCCGATCTTGCCGGTGAGCAAGGGCGTGGGGGCAGGCGGCTGGTCAGCATCCTCTTCGCCGGCCGCTTCCAGGATGTCAAGCGCGCGCCGGCGCAACCGCTCATCGGCGCACCTGGCAGTGAGCACGCGTTCGCGGTCCGCACGGGGGGTAGCCTCGGCAAGATGAAACAGGTCCTGCAGCAGTTGCCAGTTTTCCGACTCGTTGGTCATAGGCTTCTTGTGGCTTCTGTGACGGTTGGCGCGAAACAGAGAAAAAATGCGTCAAGCTTCGGCGGAACGCAGGCGGTCGCCGAGCCATCCCCGCACAAAGCGCAGTTCGCGGTCAACCGTCGCTTTCGACGTGCTCAGCAATTCAGCCGTCTCTTCGGCCGTGAATCCGAGAAAGAAGCGAAGCTCCACCATGCGGCACTTGCGCGGGTCGAGTTCGTCGAGTTCGTCGAGCACGCGGTCCAGGTCCATCATCTCCGCGGGGCGGGCGTCGATCCACGCCAGGTCCGGATGCAGCGGCACGGGGATTCCGGCGTCACGCTTCTGCCGGCCTTCGGAGCGGGCGTGATCGACCAGCACACGCCGCATGAGCCGCGCCGAGAGCGAGTAGAAATGCTCGCGGTCTTCAAAGCGCAGGCTGCGCTGGCGCACCAGCTTGAGAAACAGCTCGTTGACCACGCTGGTGGGCTGCAGCAGGTTCTCCGGCCGCTCGCCGCGAAACAGCGCCCCGGCAATCTTGCGCAGGTGCGGGTAGACCAATTCGAACAGGTGCGAAGTGGCCGCGGGGTCGCCCGCGCTCCAGTCGCGGAGCAGCACCGTGATTTCACCTGGTTCCGGCATGGGAAAGAGTCCTGGACGGAAGTATAGAGAATCCGCGTTAAATTGAGGAGATATAAGTGGCTTGAGGAATTGGGCAGGTTTAAGGAGATTTGACGCGATGGATTATTTAGGCATTCGACAGTTGCCAAGAGGCGCTGCGGTCAGGCGGGAATCGGAGAAGTCCAAACGGGGCCGGAGAAATCCCAGGTCTCAGAATCGAGACCTGGGGCACCCATATCACGGTTGAATCAGGCAGTTACTGAGCGATCGAAATCACGCGCACCGGCCCCAGCAGCCCCGACGGCAGCAGCGGCGATTTCGCCTTGTACGGCTTCACGTCGGCGAATGTGATGGGCGTGGTGACGCCCGGCTGCTGGTCACCGATGAGCCGGTTGACCCACGCGTTGACCACCTTGATCTCCACGTCGTTGGCGCCGGGCTTGAGGGCCGCGGTCGCATCCACGCGATAGGGCGTCTGCCATACCACTCCCAGCGATTTGCCGTTGACGGTGACTTCGGCCAGGTTCTTCACATCGCCCAGGTCGATCCACACATGCGCGCCTTTCTTGAACCAGTCCGCGCTCGCGTCGATGGATTTCGAGTAGGTGCCGGCGCCGGAGAAATATTTCACACCTGTGTCCGAGCTATCCGGCCAGGAGATCAGGCTGTCGAGCGTGATGGACGGCGGCGCGCCGCGATTGGGCTGGAAGCTCACCTTCCACGGCCCGTTCACCGTTGCCAGGTCCGACTCCACTTTCTCAGGCACAGTGCGCGAGGTCTGCGCGGTGGGCTTGCGGAAGACCACAAACACAGTGCCCCACGGCTCAAGCTTCAGCGGCACCGTGGTGCGGCCGTCGGCGATCTTGTAGGTCGCGGGCTCCGTTTTGCCGGTGTCGGAATGCCAAAGCTCAGGCGCCTTGCCGGTTACGCGGAACGTGGCATCCACCATCTCGCCGCGGTCGCTGCGATTGTCCACAAAATAGAGGTCGGCGTCGCTGAGCTTGCGATGCACAAACTCGAGCCGCGTGTCGCTCTCCGGCTTGGTGTAGTCGAAGTCCGGCGCGACCTTCATCGCGGTGAAAACATCGCCAAGGCTCTGGCCCGCGTAGACCGTTCCCTTGCCCACCTTGTGTACGCCGCTGCCGTCGCCAAAGAGCTCGTCGTTGAGCTTCTTGAACTCGGCCGCATTGTCTGACAGGCTGGGGTCGTCGCTGGGCTTGGGTCCGGCCACCGTCGCACCCTCCACCACCAGCGTGTGAATGGCGCGCAGCACCGGCAGCGACATGTGCTGGCTGAAGGGATCGAGGCCGAGCAGCTTGTAGTTCATGCCGCTGGCGGTCGTAATGCGTCCGTTGGCGGTGTGCAGTTCGTGGATCAGCGCATCGGCATTGACGTAGTCGAAGCCGTAGCCGGCCGGCACATCGGGCGACTTCTCCGCAAAGATCGCGGTGAGGTTTGAGTCTTCGCCGTAGAAGTAGATCAGGTCTGCGCCAAAGTGGCCCTGCTGCAGCAGGAAGCTGGTGCGCGCAAGATAGTTGATCCACGTGCCGGCCTGCTCGGCCCAGGTTTCGTTGCGGTTGAACCACTGGCCAAACGGCCCAAGCGTCATGCCCGGCGCCTTGTCGATCAGCGGCTGGTGCGCCGACTCGTGAATTACAAAGCGGTTGATGCCGTTCAAGAATTCCTGGTCGGCGGTGGGCTTGAGCGACGTGGGCGACCAGGCCCACGGCGCGGCCGCCGCGGTCATCGACTCGGCCGCGGCCAGGTTCTGCCCATAGATGTGCGACACCGACGCCGACTCGCGATCGTCCGCGTTGTAGCCGAACTGCTCCTTGTTCACGCCTGGGGTCTGCGTCCACATGGCGCTCATGGGCACCTCGTTGTACTTCTTCACTTCCATGCCGTCGGCAATCAGCGCGCGCCCCGACTCATGCGATTCGCCGTAGTGGCCCATGCCGCGCGCGTGCAGCACAGCCTCCAGCTCGGCGTAGTGCTCATCCGAGGTCAGGTCGGCGATGGTCTTGCGGAAGTCCCACAGGAATTTGTCGCTGGCCTCGGCGCTCACCACTACGCGGCCCGTCAACACCGGCATCCACGGCGTCGGATCGTAGCCGCGCCGCGCCTTGAAGTCGGCGACCATGTTGTCGGTCCAGTTTTGCGCGCCCGCTTCCCAACTGTCGTTGATCACATATTTGATCCCGCGGTGGCCCATCATGTCTGCGCCCACCGTGGCCTTGTAGCTGTCGAGGTAGGTGTCGAAGTATTTCTTCACAAAGCGGTGGTCGAGCTTGTCGACTTCAAGGCCCGTGGCTTCGGCGGTGGCCGGGTGATTGGTGATGCCGAGCAGCGAATAGCCAAAACGCACCACCACCCAGTTGCCCGCGGGCGGCGTCCAGTCCAGCGTGCCGTCCGGATGCATCTTCGACGTGAGATCGATGACGTCTGCCTTGGCGACCGCGTCGGCGTCGTCCACATGCGGCGAGGCCAGCGCATAAAGATCGCCCTCGGTAGTGAAGGCGGCCTTATCTTCGAAGCGGTTGACGCGCGCGCCGGGATGCAGCACCAGTTCGGCTACCTCGTACTTGGTGGGCGCCGGCGGAATGGTGATGCCAAAGGAAGCTGGATCCAGTCCGGCGGCCCACGGGGGCAGCGGCGGAGGCGGGGTGCGCTTGAATGTCACGCGGAAATATTTTGCCGTCACAGCCGGAAAGCTGAGCGTGTGCTGCGGCGCCTCGCCGCCGCTGAGCTTGGCCACGAGCTTGAAGTTCTGCCCGTCGTCGCTGGATTCAAGGTTCTTTTCCGGAGCCGCGATTCCCGCAACCATCGCAGAAATGAAATCGGGATCCTTGGTGACGAAGGTGATGGCGCGAATGGTCTGCGGGGCAGGGAACTCATACTGGATCCACGAAATCTCGCCCTCCTTGGGGATGGGCACGCCCGTGCTCTTCTCAAGATCGCCGTCGGAGAGCATGGCAGCATCGGCGGTGTTGCCGCTCGATGTGATTTTCGCCTGGAGAGACTCGACCGACACGTCGCTGGACGGGCGCCGATAGGCAATGACTACGGAGTCGGCATAAAACTGCGGCGGCGCGGGCGATCCCGGAGGCGCGGCCAGCATGTCATGTATGCCGATGTTCTGGAATGCGCCGGTATTGGCCGGCGGATGAGCAAGCGTGCCGGTGAAGGGCTTGCCGCCCTCGACGTTGGTCTCGCTCCACACGTATTTCTTCATGCCCTCGGCCGCGGGCACCCATGGGCCGCCCGACTCGCTCCAACCGGGCGAGCCGGCAATGGCCTCTTCCAGGCCCAGCTGATCGGCCAGCGTAGTGGCGTACTTGAAGGCGTCCTTCCACTCCGGGGTCATATAGATCAGGCGGTGCGGCACCACCAGCGGCGTCTGCAGGGCAGCGTCGAAGTTCTGAAAGCCGCCCAGGCCGGTGCGGTGCATCCACTCAAGGTCAAGCTTGATGCCCTCTTTAGAAATGTTGCCGTTCATCCAGTGCCACCAGACACGGGGGCGCGCGCCGTTGGGCGGATTTTCAAAGCCGCTCATGAGTGAGTCGTTCCTAATCGGCTCAGCTTTGGCAGGCTCGGCCTTCGCGGGATCCTTGGCGGCTGGCACGGGTGCGGTTTGCGCCTGCGCCCAGCCGAGGCCCAAGCCCAGCATGGGGCCCAGCACCAGGCTCGCCGTGGTCATCTTGATTGCCGGCAACTTCATAACTTTCTCCTTTGGTATCAGCCGTTTGTTCCTTGTTCAAATGTCACATTTCCCGGCTCGGCGCTTATCGTTTGCGGCGCGAAACAGGCAACTTTTTGAGCGTCATGTACCATACCATGCGCGAGGCAATGTTCGGAAGAGAAAAATTTTCTCATTCGGAACTGACGAGCCGGAACCGGCTTTGGTCTCAGGCTCGGCTGCCAGGAAACCCGTGGTCGGAGATAAGCTGATTTCAGGCGAGGATTGGGAAACCCGCGTAGGAGGCTTCGTGTGAAATCATTGGCTCGAGCGGCGATTCTCTTCGTGATTTGCCTTGTTGATCCCACTCCGGCTCCGCCGCGATTCCGCGCGCTCACAATTCCGGTGGGGCACGGACCACGTTGGATCACGGTCGCGGACGTCAATCACGACGGCAACCCAGATATCCTGGTGGCCAATGCCGACGATGGAACGGTGAGCGTATTGCTCGGCGATGGCAAGGGCCAGTTCCTGAGTGCTCCGGGCTCGCCTTTTGCCGCAGGTCACCTGCCCAATGACATTGCCGTCGCCGATATGAACGGCGACGGCAATCCCGAAATGGTGATTGCCGACCACCAGTCGCCCTCCGTGACCATCCTGCTGGGCGATGGCAAAGGAGGATTCCGGCCCGCGCCGGGGTCGCCGTTTGATGTTCACTCCAGGCCGCATCCGCATGGCGTGGCCGTAGCGGACTTCAATCGCGACGGCAAGCCGGACGTGGTGACCGATAGCTGGGGTGAAAACCGGATCGAGCTGCTCCTCGGCGATGGGAAAGGCGGACTCCTCACGCCGGGCCGCTATTTTGCCGTCGGCCATCGGCCGTATGAGCGGCTGCGCTCGGCTGATTTCAACAACGACGGCCTCGCCGACGTTGTCACGACCAATCTGGATGACGGCACAGTGACAATTCTGCTGGGCGACGGAAAGGGCGGCTTTCGCGATGCGCCCAGTTCTCCGTTCCCGGCCGGCGCGAAGCCCTGGCAGGTCGCAGTCGACGATCTCGACGGAGACGGCAACGCGGACCTCGCCATCATTCCCTACCAGCAGGACCTGACAAACAATGCAGACAGTGCCCTGACGCTGCTGCGCGGAGATGGCAGGGGCGGCTTCAAACCGATGGCGGTTTCGCCTCTGCCGCTTGGCGACTGCCGCGGAGCGGACAGCGTAGCCGCCGGCGACCTGGCAGGTGATGGCAGAAAAACCATCGTGGTCGGCTGCGCGCAAAGCAGGAACGTACAGCTCTTTGAGCGCGGCGGGGACGGCCGGTTCACTCGCACGTCGATGCCGATTAAAGGGGGATGGGGCTCTGTGGCTGTGGCCAGGCTCACCAGCGATCGCCGCGCGGAGCTGATCACCGCCAATCCCGACGACGGGACCATCACCATCTATTTTCCCAACTGAATTGACGGCCGTAATGATTAACCTGCTTTGCAGGCGGTTGCCTGGTTCTGTTATGAAGGAACGCGCCTATTGAATCCGAGTTCGGTCGCGCAGGAAACAGAACGCGGGCGATCTCTGGAGGATGGTCATGCCACGTTTTTCGCTTCGAGACTGCCATAGCTTCCACCCACTTCAACTTTCAGCCATTCTGTTTTTGGCGCTTGGATTCATCGCGGGTCGCGGCGCACACGCGCAGAGCGACGCAAGTCTCGCCGATTTGCACCGCCAGTTTGCCCATCCGCCGGACTCGAGCCGCATCATGATGCGCTGGTGGTGGTTTGGACCTGCAGCCACCAAGGCCGAGATCACGCGCGAAATGGAGCAGATGAAAGCGGCCGGCATCGGCGGCGTTGAAATTGCCAACCTCTATCCGCTGCTGCTCGACGATCCCGCCACCGGCTTCCACAACACGCCGTACTTATCGGACGAGCACCTGGCGGCGCTGCGATTTGCCGGCGAGGAGGGCCGCCGCCTGGGGCTGCGTGTGGATGTGACGCTGTGCAGCGGCTGGCCGTTTGGCGGCCCGCACATTCCTGTCACCGAGGCCGCCGGCAAACTGCGCGTGGAGGCCGTGCCTGTGGAGCCGGGCGCGGCCGCGGTGCAGGTTCCGCTGATCGACCAGGGCGAGCAGCTGCTCGCGGCGTTTCTGGTTCCCGCCGGCGTCACGGCCGAGCAGGCAATAACGCCGCAGCCGCTGCCCGCGCCGGCCGGCGGCTGGTACACCGTTCCCGTCTCCACTGAGGAGCGAAAGGCGCTCGTTTTCATCGCCAGCCGCACCGGCATGATGGTCAAGCGGCCGTCCGATGGCGCTGCGGGATTCGTGCTCGACCACTACGACAGCACAGCGATTCAGACGCACCTGCGCGCCGTGGGCGACAAGCTGCTCTCGGCCTTCGGCGATCATCCTCCCTACGCCGTCTTCTCCGACAGCCTGGAGGACTACGCGTCCGACTGGACGCCGGCAATGCTCAATGAATTTCAACGCCGCCGCGGCTACGATCTCCGTCCGCATCTGGCCGCGCTGTCGATGAACGCGGGCCCGGAGACGCAAGCGGTCCGCCACGACTGGGGACGCACGCTGACCGAGCTGGCCGACGAGAATTTCTTGAAACCCATGGAGGCATGGTCGCAGCAGCATCACACCAAGCTGCGCTCGCAGACTTACGGCTTTCCGCCGGTGACCCTCTTCAGCAATCGCATTGCAGATCTGCCGGAGGGCGAAGGCAAGGCTACGTTTGAAATGTGGCGCGAATTCTCGGACACCCGCTGGGCCGCATCGGCCGGCCATCTCTGGCATCGCCCGGTCATCTCGTCGGAGACGTGGACTTGGCTCCATTCGCCCGCATTTCGTGCCACGCCGCTCGACATGAAAGCCGAGGCCGACCTGCATTTTCTCCAAGGCATCAATCAGCTAGTCGGCCATGGCTGGCCTTATTCGCCGGAGGTCGCCGGCGAACCGGGTTGGCGCATGTACGCCGCCGCGGCGCTCAATGCGCACAACCCATGGTTCTTTGCCATGCCGGACCTTACCGGCTATTTGCAGCGGGTAAGCTTTGCGCTGCGCCAGGGCGAGCCAGCCAACGATGTGGCGCTGCTGTTGCCCAACGACGATGTGTGGGCAGGATTCAATGCCGCGGTGAGGAAGCGCGCGTCTCCCACTTCGGCGCTCGGGTTTGACGAGTCGGGATCGAACGTGACCATCGATGAGTCGATGGGATTCTACCTGGGCAAGAAAGTCATCGCGCAGGTGCTCGACGCCGGCTTCAACCTGGATTTCATCGACGCCGATACCATTGACAGCGTGGGCATTCCGTACAAGGTGCTGGTGCTACCCAACGTGAACCGCCTGCCCGTGGCGACCTACGAAAAGATCGTCGACTTCGCGCGCCATGGCGGCATCGTGATCGCCACCCGGCGCACGCCGGCCACCGCACCCGGCCTCCAGAACGAGCAGCAGGACTCGGCGCGGCTCAAGGAGCTTTCACATACCCTTTTCCACGGCGACCTCGCTTCGGCGCATGTTGTCGAGGACGAATCCGCGTTAGGTGCGACGCTGAGGAAAGCTGCGACGCCCGACATGACGCTGACCCCCGCCACGCCGGAGATCGGCTTCATTCACCGAAAGCTCGCGGGCGGCGAATTGTATTTTGTCGCCAACACGTCGAATGAACAGAAGCATGTGCAGGCGCAATTCCGCGACACCGCCAGCCACGCGGAAATATGGGATGCATTTACCGGCGAGACGAGGGGCCTTGCCGGCGCGCAAGACATCAAGCTGGATCTCGAGCCCTACGGATCGCGGCTGATCTTCTTTTCCGATGCCGCGTCTCAAGGGCAACCCGAACCGGAACGCACCGAGAACGAGCGCGCCGACCTGTCGCGAGGATGGAAAGTGGCGTTTGGCGCCGGCGGGCAAGCCGTCGGGATGGACCGCCTTGCATCGTGGACCAACGAAGCCGGCGAGAAGTTCTTCTCGGGTCAGGCGACTTATGAGAAGAGCTTCGAATTCCCGGCCGGCGAGAGAAAGCCCGGCACCGCTTTATTCCTCGACTTCGGGCCCGGCGCACGCGAGCCGCTGCCCTCGCCGCCGGGCGAGCACAACATGAGGGCATACATCGACGCACCGGTCCGGGATGCGGCGGAGGTCTATGTCAATGGCAAACTGGCCGGCGTGGTCTGGCGGCCTCCCTACAGAATCGACGTGACCGCGCTGCTGCACAACGGCGCCAACGAACTGCGCATCGTGGTGGGCAACACGGCCATCAACGCTTTGGCAGGCCAGCCGCCGCCCGATTACCGGCTGCTCCGCGACCGGTATGGCCTGGAGTTCGAGCCGCAGGATATGCGCAACCTGCACCCGCTGCCCTCCGGACTGCTGGGGCCGGTGACCCTGATTGAGTCGGCTCCGGCCCGGCAACCGGGGCCGGCGGAAACCGCTCCATCCGCCGATCGGCATGCCGCGAATCCCTAAGTGCCGGGAATTGAAGGAAGTTGTCCGTGTTTTCCCGTTGCCAATAAGGCGATGAGTTCGAACGGCATTTTCCCGCTTTCCTTGCCGGAGTTTCACGTATTGAAATGAGTGCCCATCAATGGGACATGCCGGCTGGGAATCTGGGGCGTCAGTAAGCGATAAAGTCCAGAGAAAAAGCGGTGTACCTGCCAGGCACAGCTAGTTTCGATGGGGAAAATGGCCCCGACCGCAAATTTCAACACAGAAAAAATGTTTCTCTTGACAATGAATACTCTTTATGAGTAGCCTCGCGTTGCATTGGGGTCAGTCCGTATTTTGCAAGGGCGTAAATCGCCCTGTAAGTTTCTCCCATCCGGGCGGGGTCGATCCCAAGCGAATGAATGCTGGCAAACGATTTTCAAGGAGGCTGAGGAGATGCGATCATTCCGAATTTGTCTGGCGCTGATCGTCCTGCTGGTTTCGACCAGTGCGATGTTCGGACAAGCAGGCGCAACCGGCACAATCCTGGGAACGGTGACCGATAGTTCCGGGGCCATCATCCCGAATGTAAAAGTGACGGTCACCAATACAGCAACCAACAGTTCCTTCAAAACGGTGACCAGCAGTGCGGGCGACTTCTACGCTCCTTCACTGTCCCCTGGAACCTATTCGGTTTCAGCCGAGGCGAAAGGATTTGAGAAGTCCGTTACTACCGGCTTCGTACTCGCAGTCGACCAGAAAGTCCGCATCGATCTGGCCTTGAAGCCCGGAGCGGTGACCGACACGGTTGAAGTCACGGCGCAGGCAGTCGAGCTTGACACCGACTCCGCGGCGCTCTCGCAACTGGTCAGCCAGCAGCAGGTGGAAGAGCTTCCGCTGGACGGACGCAACTTCCTGCAATTGTTGTTTATCGGCGCCGGCGCGGTCACCATCGGCGGCGAGCAGGGCACCATGCGCCAGGGCGAAGGCAACGCCATCAGCATCAACGGCGGCCGGCCCGAAGGCAACAACTACACGCTGGACGGCCTGGTGAACACCGACTCGGCCATGGAAACTCCGGCCGTGATCCTGTCCCAGGATGCGATCCAGGAGTTCAAGGTGGAAAGTGGCGTGTATCCGGCCGAGTACGGATTCTCGGCCAGCCAGGTCAACATCGTCAGCAAGGGCGGCACGAACAAGATTCATGGCACGTTCTTCGAGTCCAACCGCAACAACGCATTCGATGCTTTGCCGTTTCCCAACTACAGCAGCTTTACCAGCGGCACGAAGACCGAGAACGCGGTTCTGAAGCTGAACCAGTTCGGGTTCGTCGCCAACGGCCCGGTTTACATCCCCAAGCTCTATGACGGGCGCAACAAGAGCTTCTGGATGGTCAACTACGAAGGCTGGCGCATGAATAACGGGGCGCTCGATGAGGAAAGTGTCCCGAACGCGGCCATCTTCCAGGGCAACTTCTCCGCGGAGACATATCCGCAACTGCCGAGCTATACCACTCCGAGCGGCAACGTCATTCCTCTGCCGGGCGGTCCGTTGCCGGCCTATGGGACCGCCACATGCTCGGCGCTGCTCGCCGTGGGTCAGGCAAACTGCATGCCGGTCGACCCGACCACCGGGAAGGCCTATCCGAACAACACAGTTCCTTCGAGCGCTTTCACGGCCCGAATCGGGCTGCTTGCGGTCGCTAACGGCTATTTCCCGGCTCCAACGATCGCGAACCAGGCGGAGGGCCTCCTCAACTTCGTCAAGCCGCTCCCAGGACCCCTGGTGCAAAACCAGACCACCTACCGCGGCGACCAGAACCTGGGCAAGCTGGGATCGGTCTTCGGCCGCTATACCCACTCCCACTACACAAACGAAACAGCGTACAACTCCGCTTCGCCGAACTTCCCGGAGTCGTACATCGAGCAGGGGATATCCTGGGAGATTTCGCACACCATCAACCTGGGCCAGAAGAACGTGAACAACTTCCGCTTTGGGTATCTCTCGGCCCTTGCGCCGGAATTCTCGGCAGCGCCCACCGCGTCGGCCATCAGCGCTCTCAACGAGACCGGCGTCTTCACCACCTTCGGTCCCTACCAGCAGACCTGGCCGAACGTCAATGGCTACGGCGGGCCGGTAAACTCCTACAGCGGTTCCTATAGTCCGCAATGGGAATTCGCCGATTCGTTCACCTCGGTTCACGGAAGGCACACGCTCGGCTTCGGCGTAGACTACCGTTACTGGACCATCACCCGCAACCTGGATGACGATTTCTACGGCGATTGGTCTTTCGGTGCGTCGACGATCCTGGGCAACAATAAACCCATTCCGGCCGGCTATCCAGGCGCGGGCAATTCAAGCTGCCCTAATGCGCCCGTTTCGGTGGGCACGTCGGCTCCGGCGGCCCTCTGCGGCACCGGCAACAGCTGGGCTGACATGATGCTCGGATACTACTCGGGCGTCGGCGGATTCGTCCCCGGCCCGCTGAGCCCGACCACGCAGGCCGGCAACCCGCAAACCCACATCTACCACTATTTCGCACCCTACGCGGAAGACGACTGGAAGATCACCCCCAAGCTGAGCCTGAACCTGGGACTGCGCTGGGACTACCGCGCCGCGACGTCGGCGGCGCAGAACCACTTCTTCTGGCTCGACACGACGAACAGCCAAGGCGGCCTGTGCTATGCCGACCCGACGCTCTCCACGGACGGAGTGGCTCCCGGAGTCGGCTTCAACGGTGGTCCGATTCTGCGCTATTGCGGCTCCGTGCCACGCCCCGGTCTCAAGAATCCCTTCGCGCCGCGAATCGGCCTAAACTACCGCCTCAACGACAAGATGGTGGTGCGCGCCGGCTACGGGATCTTCTACACTTCCTATGAGGGCCGCGAGATCGACGACTCGGCCGATATCTTCCCGTACAGTATCCGCAACAGCCTGAGCCCGACGTCGGTTCCGATTCCCGCCAACGACCCCAAACTGAGCAACGAACTGTTCCCGTCCTACGGCAAGCTGGGACCGTTCCCCGAGGCGACCCTGTCGTTCATCGCGGTTATCGAATCGGAGAACCCGCTCGACCCGTATGTTCAGACGTGGACGCTGTCTGTAGAACGCGAGATGGCGAGGAACACTACTTTGGAAGTGAACTACATCGGGAACCATGGGACCCACCTTCTCGATCGGCGCGATATTGCGCAGCCCTACCCCGTTCCCGCGGCAAGCGTATCGTTTTGCCAGCAGCAGGATTCGTCCGGTACATACGTCAACCTCGGCGTTGCCCCGTGCCTGATCTCCAGCCGGTTGCCGTATCCGAACTTCAACGGCTTTTACATCGACAGCGACTTCCACGGCTACTCCCACTACGACGCGGCCAACGTCAAATTCGAGCATCGCGCAGGCGACCTGGCCTTGACATCGGCCTTTACCTGGGCCAAGAGCCTGGATGACAAGTCGGCGACGGCAGGAGCGGGAGCTTCCGGCACCGGCTACCAGGGCTTTATGAACAACCATGACCCAAACCTGGACTACGGTCCGTCGGACTTCAACGTTCCGTACAGGTTTGTGTCCAGCTACGTGTACTACCTGCCTGTGGGACGCGGCAAGAAGTTCGGCGGCGGCATGAGCCGTTTGGCCGACGAGGCAATCGGCGGTTGGCAGCTCACCGGCATCACCACATTCCAGACGGGGTTCCCCTTCGGAGTCAGTGCCCAGGACATCGAAGGCGTCCAGGGAACCGTTGCACCGCGCGCCAACCTTATCCCGGGCTGCAACGTTCATGAAAACACCTACTCCGGCGTGCTGAGACGTTTCAATCGTCTCAACGAAGCCTGCTTCACGCAACCCGGGTTGGGCACTTACGGGAACTCGAGCCGCAACTTCCTGACACAACCGGGTATCAACAACTGGGACATGGGCTTCGGCAAGGCCTTCGCGCTTGGCGAGAAGGTCAAATTCGTATTCAAAGCGGATGCGTTCAACACCTGGAACCATCACCAATACTCACAGGATGTGGGTGGCCTGCTGGTTGCTGGATCGGGCGGCAATGAGCCGATCAACAACTCCGTTGGCCAGGCCTACTTCGGCATGATTGGCGGCGCGTCTTCAGCCCGCATCTGGCAGTTTGGCGGAAAGATCCAATTCTGACCAACCATTTGCTGCCTCACCTTTGCTCCGCCACGTCGGCTTCGGCGTGGCGGAGTTTTCTTGTGCGGAGATACACTCAAATTATGATGACGACGCGGTGGAGCTTTGCCTGCTTGCTCTTATCTGGATGTCTGTTTGCGCTGGCTCCCCAGGTGCGGGCGGACGGCCAGGCCACGGACCCCTCGGAGCGGTACGCCGCTGAAGGCCAGCAGGCTCTCGCGGCCGGCCGTTACGGCGAAGCGCGTACCGACTTTGAGCAACTGGTCAAGCTCAACCCAGGCGTGGCGGAGATCCATGCCACCCTGGCCGCCATTTACTTTGCGCAGCGCGAATACGAGCTGGCGGTGAGTGAGGTGCGCACGGCGCAAAGGCTCAAGCCCGGCCTGCCGCGGCTCGACAGCCTGCTGGGATTGTCGCTGGCTGAGCTGGGCCAGTACAAAGAGGCCCTGCCGCGTCTGGAGAAAGGATTCAGGCAGACCGCGGACGCCGACACAAAACGCATGTGCGGCTTGCAGTTGTTGCGCGCCTACACCGGGCTCAACCGAGACGCCGATGCAGTGGAAACGGCGCTGGCTTTGAACAAGCTCTATCCCGACGACCCGGAGATTCTGTATCACACAGGCCGCATCTACGGAAACTTCGCCTACATTGTGATGGAGAAGCTGCACGACAAAGCGCCAAATTCCATCTGGATGCTGCAGGCGCAGGGCGAGGCCAACGAGAGCGAGAAGGATTACGCGTCGGCGATCATCGCGTTCAATCATGTGCTGGAGCTCGATCCGCGCCGTCCCGGCATTCACTATCGCCTGGGCCGCATCTACCTGGCGCGCTTCAGAGAGGGGCAGAAGGCTGAGGATCGCGATGCGGCAACGCGCGAATTTTCCGCCGAGCTTGAGCTCGATCCCGGCAATGGAAATGCCGCCTACGAGCTGGCGGTGATGCAAGCGGATCAAGGCAACCTGGACGATGCGCGCATACGCTACGAAAAGCTGCTCGCGCGCTATCCCGACTTTGAGGCGGCGCTCGTGGGCCTCGGCGGCGTCTGCGTTGAGGCCCAGAAGGCCGACGAGGCCGTCGCGCCGCTGGAGCGGGCGACGCGTATCGATCCGGACGACGAGGTGGCGTGGTACCGGCTGGCGCAGGCTGAGCGCGCCACCGGCAACAGGGAGGGGCAGCAGAAGGCGTTGGCGGCCTTCCAGAAGCTTCACAGCTCGACGCCTGGCACGCTGCGCAAGCCCAACCAGGGCGAAGAGATTACGCCGCAACAGATTGGGCCCGGCACAACGCCGTAAGCTTGTTCAGCACACCTGGTGGAAGCCAAGCCCCATCAGCGCAGCTGCCTTGCTGAGCGAGGCAGCCACATGGCCCACGCCCACGGCGCAGTGGTGCGCGGGGCCCTGCGCATTCCACGCATTTACAAAGCCGTAAGCTCCCATGGGGAAGCGGTAGCGGCTGTTTGTGTTGCCGATCTCGAGGATTGGACCCGGCACACATTCTCCTTCGGCGACCAGCAGCTTGAAGCGTGTTCGCGGGTCTTCGACCACCGAAAGCAGTGTCACCGGTCCGTGCTTCACGGACATCTCGACAGAGAGCCCGCGCCCCACTTTTCCGTGATAGACGCGTAGTGGCTTCACCTTGGTGCGGCCCTCGGCGATGGCGATGTGGCCGGGGCCGTCGTGGCCCATCAGCACCAGGTCATCCTTGAAATCCATCGCATAATATTCGGTAAATGAGCCACCGGCGTCAAGCGTGTCCATGATCTTCATGGCCAGCACGTTCTTCACTTCGTACTCGCCGGCCACGGGGATGTGCCGCGCCGTCAAGAGCGATGTGCCCAGAATGATCGAACTCATGGTGTCTTCATTGGCCGCGTTGCCAGACCCCTTGTAGTAGTAGGCCAGCGCGTCGAGTTCGTGCCGCGCCACAAACGTATCGAGTGCGGCCGAGGTGCGCGCGGCGCGACGCAGCTCATCGGGCGCACAATCCGGCTGCACATCGAAGCTCGCGCGGAACTCGTCGACCCGTCGTGCAACTGCGGCGTCGTTCACCTCGGCAGCCAGCGCGCTCAGCTCGTCCACTTCCACAATCTCCACGTGCGTGCCAAATGCGATGGAGACCATCGTTACGTCGGTCATGATGTCGAGCATGCCGCTGTAATAGTGGCCCATGAGCCCCAGCCGCGCATCGGCCAGCGCAGCGCGCACACCGGCGGCAGCCAGCCACTCCTCGATCTCCGTCCATGTGCGGTCCTGGTCGAGCACGCCCGTGACCTGGTGGAATGGAATCCCGGCGCGCGCCATCACGTTGGCAATCTCCGGCACCGGGCACGCGGAACAATAGGCCAGCCACTCGCCAGTCATCGCAGTGCGATCATCGAGCTTGTTGAAAGCGGCGTAGTCGATGGACGCTTCGGGCTGCAGATTGAGCACAATCACCGGCACGCCCGCGCGCTGGATCAGCGGCAGCACGGTGTTCGACAGCGCGTACGTGGTGATATAGAGAAAGAGCACGTCGATGTCGTCGCGACGGCATTGGTGGCCGGCCTCACTGGAGCGCTGCGGCGTGTCGATGAGGCCGAGGTTGACGACGCCGACGCCCGGCCGCTCCAGCCGCGCAGCCACCTGAGCAACGTAATCTTCCAGGCGCTTCTGGAGGCCGGCAAACTGCGGCCAGTATGCATCGAGGCCAATGCCGCAGATTCCCACCCGCAGCGGTCGCTTGCTCATTCGGTTTCTCTCCTCCGAAACGCAGGTCCTTCGACTCCCCATTCGTTTCGCTCAGGGTCGCTCGGGATGACAGCGAGAACGCAAGACGTCACTCTTGTAGTTGGCTGTGCGCCGCTGCCACGGCCTCACGGCATGTAGAAGACCTCTTCCATCATGGGAAAGCGCTCGCCTTCGCGCAAGCCCTCGTGCGGTGCGAAATAAGGCCCCATCGCGGCCTGCCAGCGCAGGTTCACCGGATCGTCGTCGAACTGGCTCCACGTGGCTTCGAAGTCCACCGCCTTGAAGGTGAGAAACAGCAGCTCGTCGCGTCGAAAGATAGAATACTCATGGATGCCGCCGCGCTTGAGCATGGCCAGCATCTCTGGCCAAACCGCGGCATGCGCCTTGTCATATTCTTCACCCACGCCTGGCTTGAGCCGCAGGATGAAGGCAAACCGCCGCAGTGGCTTGCCTTCGGCAGAATTTTGGTTGGTTGTCGTCATCACCAGCTCACCACCGTCACTGCAAAGGGCTCCAGCTTGATTTTGCCATTGGCCGGACTCACGCTGCGTGCGGGTCCATCGCCGGTCTCTACATCGACCGTGACCGCAGTCGCCTTGTCGGCGTTCGGCAGCGGCACCTCGATCGCGCGATCGCGCTTGCTGGCCAGGAGCAGCTTGTGGCCCGCCGGCGTAATGAAGGCCTGCGCTTCCAGGTCGGCCGCCGTCATGCCCGCGAGTTCGGTCTGCACCAGCGTGTCCCCTGCGTGGAAGTTGTCCTTGATCAGTTTCAGCACCCAGAAGCGCGCATTGGGCTTGTTATTGGTCCAGTCCATCATGCTCACGCTGGGATATTGCGTGGGATAGCCGACCAGTTGCGACTCGCCAATCACATCGATCTGCAATCGCGCCAGCTGCATATAAAGATACGCGTAGAGCGAGCCGGCCAGGTTCCAGTAGGCCGGCGGAATCGGCGCGGTCACGTGGCCAGGCTGGTCCTGCATGGTGTCGTCGGCAGAGATCACGCCCAGCTCGTCGGTGTCGGTCTTCGTTTGGGGCGACAGGCGCTTGCGGATGTTCTCGATGTAGCGCACCGTGTTCAGAAATCCATCGGCCTGGTCAAAGTAGGTGAACTGCCAATCGGCGATCGTTTGCTGATGCGTCGGCACCGCGTAGAAGTGATACGAAATGTAGTCCAGCGGGATGCCGGGTTTGTGATGAGCGGGGTCGAGGAAATATTCGACAAAGCCCGGATGATCGCTGGGACCTCCCAGCGCCATGCCCATGAACTTCGTGTCCGGGCTGGCGCGGCGAATGCCCTCGACCATGGCGTCATACTCTTTGGTGTAATACTCCGGCGTGGTCGTGTGCTCCGACTCGACCTCGTTCAGCACCTCCCATACTGGAAACTTGTAGTGATAGCCCGACTCGTGCCGAACGCCGTCCTCATCGGTAAAGCCGCCGTCCACATACCAGCTCACCAGCCGGCTGTAGTAGTCGCCCAGTTCTTTGAACGTCGGGTCGCGCAGTTCGGTGCCTTTTTCATAGGTCCACGTCACCTGGTTGGGATCGGCCGGGTAAGTGCCGGGCTTGTCGGTCTTGAACATCCACTGCGGGATGGTGCTGAAGTTCATTACCGTTGAATGGCCTTCGGTAGCTTCCAGAAAATCCGTTGTCATGGGATCGATGATCGAGAAATCCCAGGAGGTCTTTTCCGGCGTAGGCGGCTCGAGTTCCGCGACAGCCAGTTTGGGATACGGCAGCCACGGCACATACCGCACATAGTCCGCGCCCAGCTCCTTCACGGCTTTGTACGAGCCAATGGCCAGCGGCTCTCCGTGACGCAGCGGAGGGTTAACCACCACCTGCAGCGTGGGCGTCGATTTCGATACCACCGTGGTCTTGTCCCATTGGATGTGAAGCTGCAGAGACTGCCCGTGCAGCGTGGTGGCGGCGCCAAAGCAAAGCAGGCCGGCCATCAATCTCCGGGCGTAGAGGGTCATCAATAGTTTCTGGCCTTGCGGGTTCATTCTTTCGCACTCCTTGGCCGCAAGCGCAAGCTTCCCTCTTCCAGCTCCGAGCGCAGCAGAAACAAAGAATCGCGAATGCGGCCGCGGCCAAGGTATACCACTATGGTAGTGCCTTTTGCAATATTTTATGTATTGATATTGCCGGGTTGCCAGAATGTGGACGACTCGTGCGATCCGCGGTGTCCGATTTTGGACGATAAGAGTCGCCGGCGAACACTGGCACTCCGCGTGTAGCTGTGTAACCGAAAGATAAATAAGGGAAACGCACACTCGAGAATTGGGCATCGACGTGCTCCTTCACTCCGAGGGAGCGGTGCGCCGATTTCCAGGATCTCGCAGTCTCCCGGCCGCGAGCTCACCCATGAGCCCGGCACGAACACTTCCTCGCAGGACGGTCAAGAATTCCAGAATTCGGAGAGACCCACATGACGACGCTGATTCAGGATCTGCGCTATGCGCTGCGGCAGTTGCGCAAGACACCCGCATTCACGGTTACTGTGATGGTGACGTTGGCGCTGGGCATCGGAGCCAACGCGGCCATCTTCACGCTGGTCAATGCCGTGCTGATGAGGAGTCTCCCGGTCGTTGATCCAAAAACGCTGGTGAAGTTCGGCAACGAGAACGACTGCTGTGTGAACTCCGGAACCAGGGACAACGGCAATTATTCGCTCTTCTCCACCAACACCTACGAGCTGATGAAGAAGAATGCGCCGGAGTTTGAAGAGCTGGCCGCGATACAGGCGGGATTCACTTACCGGCCCATCATCGCGCGCCGCGAGGGCGGGCAGGCGGCGCGCTCGGTAATGGGCGAGTTTGTCTCCGGCAACTATTTCCGCACCTTTGGCCTGGCGCCGCGCGCGGGACGCCTGCTGATGGATGCCGACGATGTGAAGGGCGCTCCGGTGGCGGCGGTGATGAGCTACCAGACGTGGCAACACGACTATGCCGGCGAGGCAGCCGTGGTGGGCAGCACTTTCTACGTGAACACGAAACCGGTGACCGTGGTGGGCATTGCGCC
>Ga0302324_100002485_pt1 | contig 42540 bp, 37 predicted proteins | sample Palsa_T0_1_FD_201949 | JGI IMG/M metagenome (GOLD analysis project Ga0302324, IMG submission 201949) | Peat permafrost microbial communities from Stordalen Mire near Abisko, Sweden - Palsa_T0_1 | ecosystem: Environmental > Terrestrial > Soil > Palsa > Peat permafrost | place: Sweden: Abisko...
GGGGCTGCGATGGACGTTGTTTTCCCGGTCGCCGACACCGTCTTCAGAGTCGCTGCCTGCGGAGCCGGGGTGGTCTTTACCGCAACCACCGCTGGAGCCGCTGCTTGCGGCTTGGTCACCACGGGCTGCGTCTTAACCTGCGCTTGAACCACTGGCGCTGCCGCCTGCGCTTTTACAGGCGTCGCCTTCACTGGCTCAGGCGCGGGACCGCTCTTCGCCGCAGTATTCTTGTCGCCGGTATGCAGGGTGAGTATGAATTTGCCAGCAGGTCCTGGAGTCAACTCGTAGGCAATATCCTTGTCCAGATCCACGACTACGCTGGTGGTCGGAGGGTTCTTGCCATTCATGCCGATGCGCACGCCTTTGACTCCGGCGCTGCCTACGGCAATGTGATTCTGCGGAGTGGCCACGCTGGTCTCGGGCAACTCGACCAGGACGCGGGCCGGAGAATCCAGCTTGCTGACCCGCGGCGTAACGGAGCCGCTGGCGTTAAGCTCAATCTGGATGTCGCCCGAGCTGTGCGTCACTTTCACGCTCTTGAGCTCGCTGGTCGGGCCGGAGTCCGAGTCCGTGTCCTGTGCGGCAGGTTTCGCCGCCGGTTTTGCGGCCGGTTTTGAAGTCGGAATGACAGCGGGCTTCACCGCCGGCGCCGGAGCGCCGGGCAGCGGCTTCGCCGCCTGCGGAGCGCCCGGGGTTTGAGCCCAGGCGGCGCCCGCCATCAGTGCCGTTAGCAGAATGCCTGTCGTCACTTTGATCGACAGTTTGATGAACGTCAGTTTGATCGCCATCTTCATAGGAGTCCCTATCTCACCGTCGCCGGCATCGTTCCCGGCTTAGCGCCCGCGCCTGCAGCTGCAGGTGTCGCATCGTGACTGAAGAACGTGGTCGCCGTGCAAGTCGCTACTACACTCTCGTTGGGAGCGTATTGATACGTGTGCTTGGCCTTCGCGTTCGATGGTGACTTGGTGGTCGACACCAGCAGCCCGCTCACGTTGACGATGCGCTCCAGCTTGCCCACCCGGTCAAAAAAGTTCAGCATCGAGTAGTAAGGTCCATCGAGCTCGATGTCGAACGGAACCTCGGTGTAATACTCTTTCGAGACGGTTGGCTTCGCGGTGTAGCGCCGCAGCTCGATTCCGGCTTTTTGCGCTTCCGAATCCAGCATGGTGATGAAGCCATCCAGCTGCTTTTCGTTAGGAACAATGCGCGCCTCGATCTCCAGCTGCTGCTTGAGTTCGGCCAGCTGCTGCTCGATCTGCTTGAGTTTCGGGCGGTAGGATTCCAGTTCGTTGTTTTCCCGAACTTTATCTTCCAGGGCGTGTTGCGCGGCCGTGTTCTTCTCGCTCTGGCTTTTGAATACCGTGAAGAAAAGGGCTGCCGTCACGATCGCGCCGCCGGCAAGCACCGCTCCCCACTGCTTCAATCCCGACAATTCGCTGAAGTTTGCCATAGGTCCGCCTTACGACTTTCCCTTCTCGCAGGTCAGCGTGAACTGGAATGCCTGCATGTCCTTGATCGTATCGTCCTGAAAAGTTTCCTTGATCTCGATGCTCCGGAAGAAACCTGTCTTCTGCAGGTTGGCGATCAGGTTGGCGACTGCATCCGTGCTCAGCGCAGTGCCTTCCAGATTCACCGTCGGCCCCGAATCATCCATCTTGCTGAGCCAGACGGCTTCGGTGTTGTTCACGGTCTCGCCGAGCATGGCCAGCAGGCTGACCGGACCAGCCTGACCGGCGCGCAGGCCGTCAATTACATCGACGCGGCGCTTGTAGGCGTTGGCCTGGGTCTGCCGCTCCATGTAGCGGGCTTTCACGTCGGCCAGTTCGCGGTTCTTTTGCTCCGCAGCTTTCATCTGGACGGCGATGGCCTTTTCCTGCTGGTTGAGCCGGTACCAGTAGCCCAGATTGATCAGGCCAGCCAGGATCAGCACCACCAGAATCTTCAGTTTCGGCGACCCCATGTCGCCCATTTCCATGGTGGGCATTGCGGGACTGCCGCCACTACCCTTTTTCTTGCCTCTCGCGGATTCGAGCAGGTTAATTTTGATCATAGAGAGTCAAAGCTCCTCAGGGCCAAACCTACCGCCACTGCCAACTGGCCCGGATTCTGCTCCACCAGCTCGGCGCCCAAGCCTTCCGTCGGCGGCATGACCCGCTGGAAAGGATTGAACAACTCAACCGGCATGGAGAATTCTTGCCGCAACGCTTCCACCAGGCCCGGAACTTTCGACGAACCGCCCGCCAGGTAGATCTTCTCGATGTGCTCGCCCGCCGCGCTGGCGCGGAAGAAGTCGAACGTCTTCTGAATTTCCAGCACGATGATCTCGGTCACCTGCTGCAGGATCGGAGTCTTGGCATCCTCGCTGACCGTTCCCACCTTGCGTCCCAGCTTGAGCGACTCGGCGTCGTCGAAACTCAGATCCAATTCCTTCTGCAACGAATCCGTGTACTGATGTCCGCCCACGCTGACGTCGCGCGGGAACAGCGGAGTCGTGCCCTTCACAATGTTGATGTTCATTACGCTGGCGCCCAGGTTCAACAGCGCCACAACCTGTCCCGGCGCCGGCTGGTAGTTGTACTCGTAGCAGTTCTGCAGGGCCAGCGCATCAATGTCGACAATAGCCGGGGTGCGGCCGGACATCGAGAGTACGTTGGTGTAGTTCAGAATCTTGTCCTTCTTGACGGCGACCAGCAGAACATCCATCTGCGGGCTGCCGGCTTCTTCGGAAAGAATCTGGTAGTCGAGGCTCACGTCGGCGAGATCGAAAGGAATGTGCGAAGCCGCTTCCTTCTCGATGGTCTCCGCCAGTTCCTGATCGCTCATGGATGGCAGCGAGATTTTCTTGACGATCACCGAGTGTCCGCTCACCGCCGTAGCCACGGCCTTGGTCTTGATCTGGTTATCGGCGAACAGCTTCGAAATCGCGCTCGAGACCGTGCCCGAGTCCACGATCATGGAATCGACCACAATGTCGGAAGCCAGCGGTTCCAGCCCGATGTGGGCCACTTCGATCTGCCCACCCTTTTTCTTCAGCTCCACTGCCTTGATGCTCGAGGAGCCTACATCCAGGCCAACTATGGACTTCGATCCGAATCCAAACATGTGCCCGCCTTTTGTGCCGGCTTTTCGCCCGGCGTGTTTAACTACTGTGCCCCGGCAGCTTTCGTCGCCGCCTTCGGTTTCCGTTTCAATCCCGGTTCCATCTGACTCGACTTCTCTTCCATCCACTGGTCCAGTTTCGATTTCTTGAAGCGCCAGCGGTTGCCCAGCTTGAACGCCGGAATTCTCTGCTCTCCCACGTACTTGTAGAGTGTGTCCGGACTCACTCCCAGGTATTGCGACGCCTGGCGAATGTTCATCACTTCTCGAGAGTCAGCCATAGTTCCTTTGCCTTCCCACAGGCCCTTTGCCCGGACCGGTTATCACCGGATCGCTTATCTCCGGATCATTTATCGCCGGACTATCTCCGGACCACCGGGCTAACTCTGGGAGACTGCCTCGCCCCGGAATGTGTCTCCGTGGGCTTTCGGTGTCCAGAGCATATATCAGCCTCTAGAAACCGCACGTCCGAGTGAAATACCGTGTTTTGCTGGGTTTTTTGCCGTTTTCCTGGAATGGCAAAATGGCGGGATTGCAGCCTTGCACTATATGTTGTGGTTAATATTTAAGTTAGTCGTATATGCGGTATACAGGGTGCAGGCCATCGGTAGTCACTGCCGGAGAGGTAACTGAAGTACTAGAGACGGTACGGAGGTACTATGCCGCCCGTCGAAGTGGTTGAATTTGCGAGGAATTGCTGTTGATCAGGAAGTGATGCGGAGGTTACGCGGAGAAAAATTATCAAACACCAAGGGCGCGAAGTAATCACGAAGGCTTTCCTGGTCAGGATTTCCCGCTCAGGATGTCCTTCGTGTAACTTCGTGTCCTTGGTGGTGAATGTCGTCCGCCGGATGCCACGACGTTCGATTCCTACTGTACGTCGGAAACCTTGCCGTCTTTGAACGTCACTTTCATGTCTTTGTAATAGTAAATCTGCTTGGCTCCGAGATTCACTTTCTTGTCGGGCTTGCCCAGCGCGCTTTCAACCTCACCCATGGTCATGCCCAAGTTGATTTCAGCGGGGGCCTGTTGCTGATCCTGCTGTCCACCGCCGGCTTGACCACCGCCTTGTCCGCCGCCCTGACCGCCCCCCTGATCCTGCTGGCCGCCCTGCTGGCCTTGATCCTGAGCTTGATCCTGAGACTCGTCGGTGACTGCGAGCAGCTGCCCGATGGTGTCCTCGACGCTACCCGCATTCGCATTTGCCAGCGATCCCTTGGGAAACTGGAACACCACTTGCGCCTTGTTATAAGTCGGCGGATCGGTCTTGTTGCACGTGTCGCAGGCCACAATCCCAAGACTCACGGTATCTTTGGCGACGTTCACCTCGACCTTCATGGGATACACCTTGTCGCCCGACGCAAACAGATGCGTGGTCTGCTCCTTGCCAAACTTGCCCATGATGGACTTTCGCCCCAGCATGGCAACACCGCTGGGTCCCTTCACTGTGCCGTTTTCGTAGTGGCAGGCAGGAACATTGTTATCGCCGTAGGGCACGCCCAGGATTCCGCCTTTCTTGATCTCCAGCAAAGTGCCCTTGTCGATCACCGAATATCCGCTCGTATCCGACCCCATCTTGACCAGCTTGTACTGCGCGATGAGTTGCTCCTGGAGGGTCGGCGCCTGAGCGCTTGCCACCGACGCCAGAACGATTGCCACGAAGATGGCCGCTGCCACGGGAATGGACGAGTGCTGACGCATGGTGCAAATCTCCCTGATATTTTATTTTTCGAGTCTTAAAGCTCTTGATCCGGCGAGCTGTGCCCCCGCTCCGGAGATTGCGATCCGCAAATTCGTGACGGATTCTGATCCGCGGATTCTACACCGCAGATTCTGGTCCGCGAATTCTATCCCTGGATGAAATAACTGAAAACGACACGGGAGCGTCGGAGAATTGCTCCGACGCCCCCCTGACGATTTGCGTTTCCCGCCGTCGAGTGGACCGGCGCTACTTTCCGCCTCCACCAGACCCAGAGGCGGCTTCCTGCTTGACCTCGGCTTCGGTCTTGTCGGCCGCTGCCTGTTGATCCTGCAGAGTCTTCTCTGCGTTGGGGTCCGGTTGCGGCGGCGGAACATCGCCAGCCACAGTGCCGGTATCAGGAGCCTTTGGCAGACCGCCGGTACCGCTCTTCTTGGCCAGTTCGCCCATGCCCTTGTCCAACTGCTCGCGGAAGTGGTTGTGCATCTCCTGCAAGTCGTCCACGGCCACGGCAACGGTTTTACCCGCGGCGCAGTCGTCCTTCTTGCTGGCCGATACACTTGCGTTTACATTCTTGTCAGCATCCGGAGTGTCGGTGATCCGCGTGAGTACATCTCCCGCGGTCAGCCCACATTCGTTGCCATCGGCATCCACGACCGAGACGGGGTCATTCACGACAAAGGTACGCCGGGCAGGATCCAGGGCCGGCGGCACTTCCTCGGTGGATGCTTGTTGTCCGCCGCCCGCCGGGGCGGGAGCGGCCGCGCTGGCAGCTTCGTCCTTCTCCGCAGCCAGTTGGGCTTTCACTTCCTCAGCGATCGCCTGTTTCACTTCTGGAGTCAGAGTCACCTGGCCGCCGGCGGTTGGAGCCGCTCCGCCACCGCCGTTGCTGGCCTGCAGATTGTCGGACCCGCCGCCGTTGGCCGCCGCTCCTTCATCACTCGCGGCAGCAGCTTCCTGATTCGCCGCATACGCAGCTTGCAGACTGGCAGCCAGCAGGTAATCCGTTAGCCAGAATGCCGGCGCTGGATACACTGGATAAGGCGCGAAAAATGCTCCGTAGTACCCATACCACGGCGCTCCGCCCCATCCCCATCCCCAGTAAACCGGCGCCGCCCACGGGTTGTAGGCCCAGCCGTAAAACCCTGCGTGAAAGAAGAACCCTGGATGGTAGCCGTAGTAGCAGCAATAGCCATGCCAGCCGTAGGAACGGTAAGCGCCGGCGTAGAGGTGGCCGTGATAGTAGTAACTGCGCGACACGTAGCTGTGTCCGCCACGCGACATGTAGGGGCGCTGCACGTAGCCGCCGTGCCTGCCGACGTTTACGACTCTAGCTCCGTTATGCATCCCCACAACTCTGGAGCCGCCGTGCACACCGTGCGAGATTTGCATTCCGCCCCGGTTGATGGAACGTACCGACCCGTTGGGCCGGATGCTCGCCGATCCGCCGCCGCGCAAAGCCACCGTGCGGCCAGGTGCCGCGTGACCACCGGCGTGGGCAGTCGCACCAGCGTGGGCAGCCCCGCCCGCGTGGGTCGTTCCACCGGCGTGCGTCGTCGTGCCGGTATGCGTGGTGGTGCTGGTGTGGGTAGTGGTGCCCGCGTGGGTCGCGGTGCCTGCGTGCGTAGTCGCGCCCGCGTGGGTCGTGGTACCGGTGTGCGTGGTGGTAGCGCTATGGGTCGTGGTGCCCGCGTGCGAAGTCGTGCCCGCGTGGCTCGCGCTGGTGTTCGAGTGGGCAGCCGTGGTGTGGCTTTGGCTGCTGTTATGAGCCGGCGCGCTCGCTCTCGGTGCGGCATGCGCAGCCGGAGCCGCATGGGCAGCGGGCGCGCTGTGCTTCTGGCCCAGCGCCAGCGCCGGAACTGCTACCACCAGCAGAAACGGAAAAACCTTCCGCAGAATATTTGCTTTCTTCTCGCTGAACTTCATTGCGGCCTCCTGACCATCAATGCTCACTCTAGATATTTGGTGAACGATATTGGCGAACCGTCCCCACTGGCGAACTGGCGAACCTAACACATCGGCGAACTTTTATGCGGCCGAATACACGGCCGGAACTGTCCCGCTGGAATCTGAGAGCCCGAAATCACGGACCTCCCGTAAACCAATCGCTGACCGGCGGTGGGGGACCGCCCTCGCAAACTTGTATTCCTGCCCGCCCCGGAGCAGAAAGCCTTTGCGCCGGGCGTGCTACCTGCAACGCGCAGCCCAACGCGCAACCATCACCCCGGAACCCTGAGGCGGATTCACGCGGCCTGCAGCTCTCACACGGGGGGCGGAAGAACGTTACCAGAAGTTGCGCGCCCACGCAATCGTTCTGTTGGTTGCGGTTCACGCCGCGCCGCTTTTCTGTTGTAATCTGCTGTAATCTGGTGTCGTTAGCGGAGGCCCCTTGCGCTACTCTGAACGCCTGCAGCCACTTGCGCTTCTCTTCATGCGTCTTACTCTCGGCGCGATCATGGTCGTCCACGGCTATCACAAAGTTTTCGGCGGCCTGCATCACCATGCCGACTTTGTGGCGAGTCTTGGTTTGCCCCACTGGCTGGGCTACGTTTCTTCCTTCACGGAATTCCTGGGTGGCCTGTGCATCCTGGCGGGATTTTTTACCCGCATCGCGGCTTTCGCCATCTGCGTGGACCTCGTGGTCGCAATCTGGAAGGTGCACTTGCACAATGGGCTGACCGGCGATCACGGATTCGAGTTCCCCCTCGCCGCAGCCACGCTGGCTTTCGCTTTGATCTTCTTCGGCGCCGGCCCCATCGCTCTCGACCACATTCTCCGCGGCGGAGGATCGGGTGCCCGCGGAAAATAGAAGTCACGGCCAGGGTAGCCGCTTCGCCCGATCTACGAAACCCGCGCAGTGCTCGGAAGTTGCAAAAAACTTTACATTTTGCGCCTCCTGTTTCGTCAATGCGCCGCGAAACAAATTTCCCATTCCCGGGTTCACTTAAAGCTGGCTTCGACGGCCAGGGTTGACTCAAAGACAAGCAACGGCTGACTCTATTGACACCCCTGCTTTCGCGCCATTGAATCCGCTGCGCATCGAAACTATGATGAGTCAGGTTCCCGGTAATTGCATCCCAACGAGTGAGCAGGCGCATCTAACCGCCTGCTATGAAAGGATTGGAGGTCCATCTTGAGAAAGTTAACGCTGCTCGCAGTGATTTGTGGATTATTCTTCCTAGCCAGCTTCGCCCAGGCCCAGCAAGGGGATGCGATGTTCGGCTTCGGCACGCTCATGTCACCGGGATCGTGCAACGCGGATACAGGCGTTTGCCCTGAAAAGGGAGGTTTGTACACAAATTTCAGCGCCGACGTCATCTTCCACAAACGTATCGGCTTCGGCTTTGACACCATTTGGAAGACGACCCAGGGATCTTACGACGGTCAACCCTTTCGCCCCATCCTCCTGGACTTCAACGGCATGTATTCGCCGAGGTTAGGGAAAAAGCTGGCCCTCGATCTCATGGGCGGCGTCGGTTTGCAGAGCACGCGATTCTATTTGCCCTACTGCACCAACGAGTTTACGTGCAACAACTTCACCAGCAGCCACCACTTCCTGATCGACGTGGGCGGCGGCCTCCGTTACTACGTGTGGCACCACGCCTTCATCCGCCCCGAGGTTCACTACTACAACATCCTGAACAACACCAACGAGTTCAACTCCAACAGCGTCATTCACGTGGGAGCCTCAATCGGATATACCATCGGTGGTCCAGACTAAGCCTTTGTTTCGGCCTTTCATCACGCCGAGGCTGCCCCACTCGTCGCGGTGTTCGACGAGTGGGCACCACGGACGTTGATCCCTGGTTTATTCCGCGACATACATTTCTGGCTTTCTGCAGAAGAGTCGGGATTCGCGCGGGCAATGCCCTTGATACCGTCGTCCGAGGTACCCACCCTTCGAAAATCGCGAAGGGTGGGGCAGCCTCTTTCGTGGTGACTCCATGCATTCCTGTAGAATCTAGAAATCCAAAGTATCTAGAAACGAATCTAGAAACGTACTTAGAAACCGAAACGCACTACAAGGGGGAGTATTGAGAAAGTTCGCGCGAATTGCGGCGGTGTGTGCGCTTGGATTGGGTGTAATCGGATGGTCAGCCAGCTTCGCTTCGGCGCAACAGGTCGACGTGATGGCCGGCGGCGGCACGCTGCTGTCTTCTTCTCAGGTCACCGCCACGCAGGATCAGCCCGCGCTTGCCGAGAAGGGCTCCCCTTACCCCAGTGTCGGCGGCGATATTATTCTCTACCGCCGTTATGGCCTGAACTTCGAGGGCGCGTGGAAATGGAAGCAGGGCGTGTATCCCGGTTACGACCAGAATTACCGTCCCATCCTGATGGATGTCAACGCTCTGTTTCAGCCCCGTCTGGGTAAGAAGTTTGGCGCGGACCTGATGGTGGGAGTGGGTGCGGAGAGTGTTCGCTTTTATCCGGCATACAGCGGCACTTGCGACTACGCCAGTTGCAGCAACTTCATTAGCAGCACTCACTTCATGGAGCACTTGGGCGGAGGCCTTCGCTACTACTTCTACCACCGTCTTTTCGTGCGGCCCGAGGTTCACTACTACCACATCCAGAACAACCTCGAGTTCTATTCCAACAATATAGTGCGCGCGGGAGCCACGGTGGGGTATACGTTCGGCAAGAGATAAAGTCAAAATTCAAAAGTCAGAAGCCAAAAGTCAGAATTGAAAATCAAGTCGCGGAAGCATTTTCGACACGCGCACGCGGTTTTACTTCTGCATTCTGACTTTTGACTTCTAACTTGATCAGTTCCCCAAAAAACAAGGCAGCGCCTTCACGACGCTGCCTTTTGATTTTTTCGACAACTGCTTCAGCGCAGAAGGTTACGGTTCCCTTTCGCATTCCTCGGCTTCGTGGATGGCCATATCCAGATGCTCGATCGCCTTCACGCGATGGCCATGGAAATCATGCTCGGCCGTCTCCAGGTGATGCTTGGCGGCGCGCATCGACTCCAGAGCTTCGGTGATGTGCGGATGCGGGGGCATGGGCGCGGCCACGGGAGTGACCGGAGCCGGAGCCACAGCCACTGCTGCCGCGGGCGCTTTCGGACTAGCCGCTCCCACCGTGATGGTGAGGGTTAAAACCAGCGCCACCAGGATGAACAGGGTCAGGATCGCGACTTTTTTCATATGTTTCCTCCTCGTCCGCATTCCGGCTCGGACGCAGCCGTTCTCGTCTTGGTGTGGCACAACCCTCGTTTGGGGGAGCCGCCCCGCGACTCCGGACAGTATAGTCCCGCCTCGCGGGAAGTAAACTGCGCATTCCGTTGACTTTGCAGATGCGCGCTAGGTTTCCCTCCGGCCGCGCCACCAGAAGTAAAACGCTGCCAGCAGAACCACGATTGCGACTGTGACGTCGAACCACTTCAAGTCCTGCACCAGTCGCGCCCAGTGTCTCCCAAACAAATAGCCCACGCTGGCAATCACCGTGACCCACAGAAAGGCTCCCAGAAAGTTGAACAGCAGAAACTTCTTCCAGGGCATGCGCAACACACCGGCTAAAGGGCCAGCCACGATCCGCAAGCCAAAAACAAAACGCGCGAAGAGAACCGCGACGGCGCCATAGCGCGCGAACAGCCGGTCTCCGCGCTCCAGGCTCGTGGGGCGAATGCGCAACAATTCGCGGTAGCGTTCGAGCAAGGGGCGTCCGCCGCGGAATCCGATCGCATAGCCGAGGTTGTCGCCCATCGTGGCCGCGATCGTGCCGACGACGATGATCCAGGAAAGCTGCAACTCGTGCTCGGAGAACGCCAGAAAACTCGACAGCAGCAGGACAGTTTCACCGGGAACGGGTATCCCGGTGTTCTCCAGCAACAGCGCAACTGCGATCGCCCAGTATCCATAGTGGACGATCGCTCCGCGCAGAAGATCGACAATGTGGTGGGCCATATGCAGAAAGTGCGCGGAGTGGAAACAGATTAAACGGAAACAGACTAACTGAAAACCCGCTCACGCCGGAGTAGTGTCTCAACGTGAATTTCTTCGCGAACTTTGCGGCCTTTCCTTTGCGAACTTTGCGGTTAAAGGGTTTTGTTCTTGTGCCAATCAAAAAGACATTAACCGCTAAATACGCGAAGAAATCCAAATTAAGCCACTACCACGCCGGTACGCGCGTGTGCGTGAGAAACTCGATCAACGCCCGGTTGAACTCCTCGGGACATTCTTCATACGGCAAGTGTCCAACCCCAGGAAAAATAACCGTCTGCGGATTGAGGAAGAACTGCGCCAGCCGGCGCGCAGAGGCAGCGTACACCGCCGGATCGTCCCTGCCCCACAACAGCAGCGTGGGAAGACTGGCCAGCTTCGGCAAGGTCGCTTCCAACTCGGCCAAGTCCTGCGTCCAGGTGCGTACAATCTTGAGCCCATGCTCGAACAGTCCGGGGATAGCCAGCGGAGCCATGTATCCCTCCAGTGTTCCCGGAGGAATGTTATTGCGATCGCCATACATGCGCCGGTGCGCGTAAGGAAAAAGAAATGGCATGCGGGGAAAGGTAAGCCGGAACAAAGCCGCGCCTAACGGAGTTCCGAGGAACGGAGCCAGCCGTTTTCCGTGGGAAGAAAACGGATTCAGCGGCGCCACCAGCACCAGGCTGGTCAGCTTCACGCGCGAACCGGCGGCCAGAAATTCTTCCGCGGCCATCATGGCCACAGCGCCTCCGTGCGAGGTGCCGAGCAGGTCGACGAAGGAAAGGCGAAGCTGCTCCGCGAATCGCACAACGCGCCTCGCGCAGGCTCGCATGCTGAAGTCGAGGGTATTGGCACGGTCGGAAAAGCCGGCGCCCAGCATGTCCAGCGCGTAAACGGTGGCGTAAGGCGCCAGCGCGGGCATGGTAAAGCGCCAGGAAAAGGAATATCCCAGCAGCCCATGCAGCAGAATCACCGGAGGCCCCGACCCGGAGCGCAGGTAGCGCATGCGCGCCCCCTCGATCTCCATCCAGCACTCTTCGACCCCCGCACCGGCAGTCGTGGCGATCCGAGCAGAAATTTCCTGGACGCCTTCCCCCACCGCAAAATCTCTCCGCCCCGAAGACAACTCTTTCACCGCCGCATGATTCTATTTAAGTGAAACATCGCCTCTGTCGCTTCACTGGGGAGCTTCGGCTCCCCGATTTTTTTTGGGCTTCCGGTCGGGTGCCCCATTTCTCGCGTCTTTTGCGAGAAGTGGGGATTTTGCGTCCGGCTTCCGGCTCTCGGCTTCCGGCGCTACGCCGTCAAACTTGCGGAAGAACTGCGGCCTCCCACTTTCGCGAACAACGCGACCACACGCAGACGCATCGCACGTACCCGAAGCCCGAAGCCCGAAGCCCGAAGCCCGAAGCCCGAAGCCCGAAGCCCGAAGCCCGAAGCCCGAAGCCCGAAGCCCGAAGCCGCCTATGCCGCCTTCTTCCGCTTCTTCCCCAGCAGTTTCTTCAGCACGCGAATTCCCTTATCCACGTGCTTCTCCTCCAGCAGGAACGGGGGCAGGAAGCGCACCACCGTATCCTGCGTGCTGTTGAAGAGCACACCTTCCGCCAGGCCTGCGTCGACGATGGGCCGCGCAGGAATCTCCAACTCAATCCCCTGGATGAAACCGCGCCCGCGAACTTCTCTGGCGGCCGCGCTCTTGGCGGCCAGAGCTTTCAATTCCTGATTCAGATACGCGCCAACTTTGTTTACGTTATCGAGCAGCTTCTCTTCTTCCACGATCGCTAGAAATTCGAGAGCCACGCGGCAGGCCAGCGGACCTCCGCCGAAAGTGGTGCCATGCTGCCCCGGAGAAATCGCTGAGGCAAATTCTTCCTTGGCGATGAACGCGCCTAGCGGCAGGCCGGCCGCAATGGGCTTGGCGATCGCGACAATATCCGGCGTGACCCCGAAACTCTGGAACGCAAAAATCGTTCCCGTGCGGCCCAGGCCGCATTGAATTTCGTCGAAGATCAGCGCGGCGTGGTGACGGTCGGCCAGCGCGCGGCATTCCTGCAGGAACTCCACTGAGCACTCGTAGATTCCGCCTTCGCCGAAGACCGGCTCGAGCACAATCGCGCAGGTTTCGTCGCTGATCGCGGCGCGCAGGCTTGCCAGGTCGTTCTGTTTTACAAACGTCACTTCTTCGAGCAGCGGCTCGAATCCCTTGCGATGCTTGTCCTGCCCGGTCAAGGACAGCGCTCCAAACGTCCGCCCGTGATACGAGCCATCGAGCGCCACGAGCCGAGACTTCGCCGCTCCGCCGGCACGATGCCCCGCCAGCCGCGCCAGCTTGATCGACCCCTCGATGGCCTCGGTCCCGCTGTTGGAAAAAAATGCGCGGTTGAGTCCGGACAACTTGCACAGCTTCTCTGCCAGCGGCCCTTGATATTCGTGGTAATACAAATTCGAAATGTGGACCAGCTTGGCCGCCTGGTCACGAATCGCCTTCACGATCCGCGGATGCGCGTGCCCCAGCGCATTCACCCCCAACCCGGAGACGAAATCCAGGTAGCGCTTGCCCTCCAGGTCAAACAAGAACACGCCCTTCCCGCGGCTGAACGCGATGGGATAGCGGTTGTAAGTCTGCAGCAAATATTGCCGTTCAAGGTCTGCGATCTGTTCAAGAGTGTTCATAGGAATGATTCGATTCTATAGGAAGTGGCGCGGGTCAGGACGCTCCGCGATTGTGGATTTTCGCAGGTGCAGAATTGGAGAAGTGTTCCTTCAGGAACATTTTGTACTGGCGGAATTGTACGTACAGTTCTATACATATATGCAAATGAAACGGAAGACGAGAGTTATCAAGGGCGGAGCGGCGAAGGCCAGGCGAATGACTCGGCGGAAGATGATCACTCTGATGGCTTCGGTGGAGGAGCCGAAGAACGCTCACGTCATGATTGAGCAGTTCCAGAGGATGTACAAGGCGCGCAAGAAGGCGGTCACGCTGCGTCTGGACGCCGATGTTCTGGCGTGGTTCAAGAGAGAGGGACGCGGCTACCAGACCAGGATCAATCGGGCGCTGCGGGGGGTGATGTGGGAAGAGGAGGGAAAATCGTGGAAGTGAGGAGGCATTTTCTGCCACCCGCCAACTGTGGAACTGCCCCACTCAAGCCAAAGGACGGCTTGAATGGGCCACCGGCCGCTAGCGTGATGAATCTAAAGATTGAGGGGGAGGGTGACGGGTGGCCCACTCAAGGCCGGTTTTGGCTTGAGTGGGGATGTTCACTCGTCACAGACACGGGCCCGGCTGGCGAACTAGATTGTCCTCATGCCTTGGGGACTGACGCGTTTTCACCAAAGCGGGCAGAGTCATTTCGTCACGTTCTGCTGTTACCACCGCCGTCGTTTGCTCACCACGGACGAAAGCCGACGAATCTTCGAGTCAGCCTTGGAGCGGGTGCGGCGCGGTTACAGGCTTCAGGTTTACGGGTACGTAATCATGCCGGAGCATGTTCACCTTCTGCTCAGCGAACCGCAGCGGGATGCCTCGGGAACTGACCCACTCAAGCCAAAGGACGGCTTGAATGGGCCACCTGTGCTTCTGCTCAGCGAGCCACAAGAGGTCACTCTGGCCGATGCGTTGAAATCCTTGAAGCAGGGAGTATCGCGGCGTTTGATTGGTGACGCGGATCATTTCTGGCAGAAGAGGTACTACGATTTCAACATTCGCAACTACCCGCAGTTTGTGGAGAAGCTGCGCTATATTCATCGAAATCCGGTGAAGGCTGGGTTGTGCGAACGTCCGGGGGAGTGGGAGTGGAGCAGTTTTCGCCACTGCGCAACTGGGTGGGAGGGACGGGTCGAGATCGAGTCGGAATGGACGGCGCGAAAACGCGAACGAGCGACGGGGAGACTTTGTGCAGCAGTCGAAAAGCCCCACTCAAGCCAAAGGCGGGCTTGAGTGGGCCACCCGTCCGACGCCCGAAGCCCGCCTTCAGTACAGCGGCGGGTCTCCTGGGGGGCGGGCTTTCCATCTGCGATGGACCCAGAGCCATTGGTCGGGGTATTGGCGGATGTAGTCTTCGATGATTTTTGTGAATTTCTGGGTGTTGGCTTGAATGTCGGCTTCCAGGTTGCCGGTGCGGATCAGGTCTACTGCGGGGTCGAAGCGGAGGCGGTATTTTCCTAATGACTTGTCCCAGATGGTGAATCCGGGGATCACGGCGGCGTCGGTGCGCAGGGCGATTCGCGCCAAGCCACTTGCCGTGCAGGCGGGGATGCCGAAGAAATCTACGAAGACTCCTTGCGGGGGAGTGACGTTGGTGTCCATCAGGATTCCTACTACTTCGCCGGCCTTCATGGCTGAGAGCAGGCCGCGCACGAACTCGTCTTTGGCGACGGTTTTGTTGCCGTGCATTGTCCGGTAGGAGCGGATCAGGCGGTCGAGGTAGAGGTTGTCCATGGGGCGGACGACGATGTGCATCCAGTGTCCGTGAAGGGAATGGGAGAAGGCGGAAAGCTCCCAGGCGCCGAAGTGGCCGGTTAGGAAGAGGACGCCTTTTCCGCGCGCTTTCGCTTGTTCGTAGTGCTCGAAGCCGTCGTAGACGACGACGTTCTCGACATTCTCCAGCGTGTAGCGGGGGAGCTGGCAGACTTCGGCGAGCTGGCGGCCGAGGGAAGTGAATTCTCCGCGCAGGATGCGGGCGCGCTCCGACTCGCTTTTTTCGGGAAAGGCCATGGCCAGGTTGCGCATGCCTACTTTTCGCAGGCGGGAGTGGAGAAGATAAATCAGCTGGGCAAGGGCGATGGCTACGGCGCGGGCCAGGGGGCGCGGCAGGATTCCGAGGATTTTGATGAACGGCCAGGCTGCCGCGTACTCAAGTCGCTGCCGCATCGGGGGAAGCGTGACGGTAACACTGGGAAAAATTGATGTCAAACTTGAATCGGGCTTCGGGCTTCGGCTTTCGGGCTTCGGGGCACTGCGGGAACTACAAAGCCTTTAACCGCAGAGATCGCAAAAGAAAGGCCGCAGAGAGCGCAGAGAAAGGCTTGCGGCTGCGCTCTTTGCTCTCTGCCGCATCGGGGGAAGCGTGACGGTAAGACTGGGGGAAAATTGCTGTCAACGTACTCGGGCTTCGGGCTTCGGCAAAATTAATGCTTTGGCCGATGCTACGCGAGGCGATGCTTGGTATTGCACGGGCAGTTTTTTGCTGAAGCCCGAAAGCTGAAGCCCGAAGCCCTGGTTTTCGGCTGAAGCCCGAAAGCCGAAGCCTTTATTTGGCGGCTTCTTGCGCCCATTTTGCTAGCGTGGTCAGGAACGGGTTTGCGGCGGGCGGGGGCTCGACGTCTCCGTTCAGCAGGGCTTTGAAGGAGACCATGCGGTTGTAGAATTCGCGGGTGCTGTCTTTGTCCTGTTTTACGACGGCGCCGTTCAGGCTGATGCCGGCGAAGACGCCGCGGGCGCGGGAGTAGGTCAACACCTGGGCGCGCATCTTCCAATCGGTGCTGCCTTCGGCGTGGCGGCCAACGGGTCCAGCTGCTACCGAGGCGTCGGCGCCGAGTTCAAATTTGCTGGAGAGCAGGTTCTTCATGCCGTTGTCGTTCATGATGAGCATAACCAGATCGACCGCCTGGCCGCCGATCTGAAACCCGACGCCGCCTCCGGCAACGGTGAAGAATGCGGGAGCGCTCCAGCCTTTGGGAGTGCGGCAACTGGCCAGTCCGCGGCCATATTTCGCGGCTACGATGAAACCTCCCCTTAGCATCGACGGCACCACTGCGACGCACTCCGCCGAGCCCAGAACTTCCTGAGGAATACCGGAGTCGGGCGCGCCTTGAATTTCATTCAAGACGTCGGCAGCCGCCTGGACGCGATCGGAGGCTTTCGATTCGCGGGACTGGTCATCTCCATCGGCGGCGAAGGAGAAGGAACAGAAAGACAGGATTAGGGTCAGCAATAAGAACTTTTTCATGGTTCCTCGCGATGTTCTTCAGCGCTCGAATCGATTTTTTGGGACCGCGCCTGATTGGATTGTAAATGAAACCGAGGGCTCGAACGCGGCTGGATTTCTGCAAAAAACAAACCTTAAATCGCGGAGGGCGCGGAGAGAATCAGGACTGCAGACCGGAAATTCTCAGGCTTTGAATTTGGGATTGGCGGCGATTCGGGAAAGAACGCAAATCAGCGAAAAGGGGCCGGTGGAAGACAAAAAATCGGGGCTGAAAGTAGTGACCCTAATCGCCACTCTCAACCCCGTCTCCCAGGTTCTGTGGTAGGTGAGGCGAGTATGCGTCCGCTGCGAAAATCCCGCAAGATTACGGAGGTCACTGCCCGGAAGTTACGAAGCGGAAAACTGCACCTGACTCCGATTCAGCTGGTACTAGCAGCTAGAAGCTGCTACTTCGTCGTTACCAGTGAATGTGTGATCGCATGGACTGACAATGCGATGCGGTTCTGCACGCCTACTTTGCGCATTAGTTTGGCTACGTGGGCTTTCACGGTGCGCTCTTCAATTCCCAGCTGAGCACCGATTTCTTTGTTGGAACGTCCGGCGACCAGCATCTCCAGCACTTCTTTTTCGCGGTCGGTGAAAGTCACGCGGCCGGCGGGAAAGATTCGTCCGGGGGTGGAGGACACGCGCTCGATGAACATGGAGAGCACGCGGCGCGGCGCCCATACTGAGCCCTGATTCACGATGCGGATGGCTTGCGCGAATTCCGCGGGCGAGGCGGCTTCGTCGACATAGCCTTTTGCGCCGGAAGCGATCGCCTTTAGAATCGTCTCTTCGTCGATGCCGGAGCCGGTCACGATGATGCGCAGATCCGGACGCGTCGCCTTCAGGCTGGCCATCACGTCGAACAGGTTCTGGCCGGAACGGTTTCCGAGCAGGATGAGATCGATGTTCTGCAGGGTGCTGATCTCAGGAAGTGCCGCGGAGACGAGTTCGAACTCGGGTTCGGAGTCGAACAAGGCGCGGAACCCCACGAAGCGCAAGGGGTCGCTCTCGACTACGGCGATTTTAATGATGGGTTTTCTGGCGACTGCTGCTTTCATTAGTTTTCCCTGTACAGTGTGAATTCTTCAATCCAGCATAGAGGCATTGGGGGCCAATGGAAAGAACTGATGACCGGAGATAAATTACGGGAGTAACATGGAAAATTAGGGTCGTGGGCCGCCCGAAGCCCGATTTGGCAGCTCAGCGCGGGCGCGGCCTATTTAGGGACAGGTTACGGGAGAGGACTGACGATGAGATTTGGGATGGGTTCGACGATGGGACGGAAGCACAGGGTTGAAGGGTTTGGGCGGAAATCGGCGGGGAAATCGGCAAAGAGAAGCTTGGAGTATTTTCTGAATGCCGTCCTGATGTGCTGCCTGGGTGCGGCGCTTTCGACCGCATGGGCGCAGGCCGCGCCGGCTCAGGATTCGGCTGCGTCGGGCACACAAGCCGCGCCGGTTGCGACGACTCCGCCGGGTGAGCCAACGTACAAACCCAAGTTTCCGGGTGATCCCGCTCGTTCTGAGTCCGAGGCAGCGGCGCTGGGCTACATGCGCGTGGTGTTGCGCGCGCAGCGCCAGTTCAATAAGCAGTATGACCATTTCGCGACCACGCTCGCGGAACTGGTGCACTCTGGAACTTTTACCAAACGCATGGTCAACACCAACCGCGGCGATTACACGGCCAGCTTCGCCGGCAAGAAAGACAGCTTTGTGCTGACTATGACTCCCAAACAGCTCGATGCCCAGCACCGGTCGTTTTACGCCGAGGACGATTTCAAGATTCACGCCGACGAAACCAAAGCCGCCGACGAGAATTCACCGGTCGTGAAATAAGTCGCTGGGTAGAGCAAAGTCGACTCGCTTCTCGGATGTGGTCGGGGATGACAATCTGGAGTGGCGAAGTCAGTTATCATTGCAACGCAATCCTTTGAACTCGAAGTCAACTTTTATGGAGGCTTTATGTCAGCATCGGTTGGCGCGCACGCGCCTGAATTTTCTTTGAAGGATCAGAACCAGCAGGAAGTGAAGCTGGCTGATTTCCGCGGCAAGAAACGCGTGGTGCTGGTTTTCTACCCGCTGGACTGGAGTCCGGTTTGCACCAAAGAGCATGCTTGCCTGGTCAACGACATGAAGCAGTTTGAGCAGCTCGACGCGCAGGTTCTGGGGGTTAGCGTGGATAGCGTCTGGTCGCACCAGGCTTATGCGGAGAAGATGCATATCAAGTATCCGCTGCTTGCCGATTTCCATCCCAAGGGTGCGGTCGCGACGAAGTATGGCGTGTACCTGGAAGAAAAAGGGATCACCGGGCGGGCGATCTCTATTATTGATCGTGACGGCAAACTCGCGTGGCACAAGAATTACGACATCCCTGTCGTGCCCGATATTGCGGAGGTTTCGAAGGCGCTGGCGGGCGTGAAATAGACCATCGACGAGCGGCGATCGACCAGGGAGAGGTTGCGGAAAAACTAGTTGTAGGCACGAAATACGACCACAGGGGCTGGAAGCCCGCGCTGATTTTGGGGCTTTACGCGGCGCTGAAGCGCCGCTCTTCCACGGTACTGCACGCACGGTAGTGCACGCATTTGTGAGTTTTCCTGCAATGGCTGAAGCCGTGCCCTTCCCAAATCTATTTATGAGACGACTTCTGCGGTCACATTACGATGCGGGCGTTCCTGGCTTGATCTCATCCGCCTTCCCGTCGTGGTAGACGACCACCAGCGGCTTTCCTCCGTTCGGATAGCGCACGGTTTTTTCGTAGGAACTGCTGCCGGAATCCGGGACGCCCATGCCAACGGCGAAATCGGCCTGGAGTTCGTTCATGCCGGGCTTAACCTGGTGCTGATCTACGGCCTGCCACACATCCGCCGGCCAGTGTTTGTACAGGACGTGAGGATCCTCGACGAAGAGCATTTCGTCGGAATGGATGGTGTACTGGCCGTCGGCTTCGAAGCCGATGGGTACTGCGTAAGTCTTGCCCTCTTTCGCGAACACGGCCAGCATCTGGCGCCGGCTTCCGGCCTCGTGCGGGATATCCGTGATTATGTCTTTGATCTCCAGGCGCTCGATGGGCAGCAACAGGCCAGCCTCATGCGCGAAGTCGACGTGCTTGTGCGCGGCATCATAGGGATAGTAGGTGTACTTGTATCCTTCCTTGGCCCACACCGGCTGCTGGGTAAGTTGCTTCGCCGACTTCACGTCATAGGGATAAAGCTTCTTGGGGTTTACGTAGTAATCGGGATTGGAATAGCCGGCGTTCTCCGCCTTAGTTTTATTCGCGCGGGCGACCTCGTCGGCGTGCCGCTGGAAGAGGATCACTCCGAGGCGCAATGCCACCAACACCATCAACAGGATCAGGGAAATCTGGATTATTTTTTTCGTGCCGGGGATTGGCATGGGCAAACTTTACCAGATCGCCTGGCCGGGTCGAAGTTCATTTCCCGTCTCCTTCTTTCCGGGCCGCCTTGCCCGCGGGGTTCGATGCCGTCATAATGGCTGCGCACCGGAGGTGCGGCAATGCTGACTCGGCTCCCGATGTTGGTCGCTATCGCAGTCTTCTTCGTAGTCCTGTTTACGATCGTCGCCGGAGTGGATTCTGCTTCACTCCCGAAGGCCAACGCAGCTGCACCTTCGGGCCTGCTGGTAGTGGAGAATCAGTTTGACCACGCCTTGCTGCTGGTGGATCCAGTCGCCAGGCGTGAGATCGCGCGCGTGGTGGTTGGCGTGAACGGGCATGAGGTCACACTTTCAAAGGATGGACGGCTGGCTTACGTGCCCATCTATAGCAACGTTGCCATCGGAGAACCCGGCACCGACGGCAACACGATTGACATTGTCGATCTGCAAGCGCGAAAGCTTGTAGGAAGCATGGATCTGGGAAAACCGGTGCGGCCTCACCGCGCGCAGCTTGGACCGGACGGATTGCTCTATGTGACTGCGGAACTGGACAACGCCGTCGCCGTAATCGATCCGGCGACGCAGAAAGTTCTCGCCAAGATTCCGACGGATCAGCCGCAAACCCATATGCTGGTGCTCACGCCGGACGGACAGCGCGCCTACACCGCCAACGTGAGCGCGGGGAGCGTGAGCGTGCTCGACCTCAAGACGCGAAAGCTGATTACCGTGATCCCGATCTCGAAGACCATTCAACGAATTTCGATTTCTCCCGACGGGCGCCGGGTGTTCACGCACGATCGGGAATCGGCGCGGGTCGCGGTGATCGACACGGCCAGCAACAAGATCTCCGACTGGATTGCGATGCCGGAAATGGCCTACGCATCGACGCCGACGCCGGATGGACGCTGGCTGCTGGTCGCGACCAACGGTTCCGATCGGCACCGGTTGTACGCGGTCGATTTGCAGACGCTGAAAATCGTGCATTCATGGGATTTGCCGGGGATTCCTCTTGAACTGCTAGTGCGGCCGGGCGGTGACGAGGCTTACGTGAGTTGCATCCAGGCGGGAAAGATCGCGGTGCTTAACCTGCACTCATGGGAGATGGAAGAGCCTATTAATTTGAGCCGCGGTGTGGATGGGCTGGCGTGGACTACAGCGGTGCGGTGAGGCGGGCTTCGGCTCTCGGGCTTCAGGCTTCGGGCTTCGGGCTTCGGCTCAACCGCGAACAAGATTTGTTTGTCTGATAGGAGGCTTGCTGAGGAATACTCTTGGCAAGATGCAATTCAAGAACAGGCCGAAGCCGGAACCGATCAGAGGTTAAAGCCGAAGCTCGGAAGCTGAAGCCCGGTCTTCTCACCCGCCGATTTCTTCCCATGCGTTCGCTGCGGACTGTCCGGCGGCTTCGGTGATCCGTTTACCGGCGCGTGCCGCCATCTCCATCACTTGCATGCCACGTTCAAAATAATCCGGCAGTGACCGGCGTACTTTCTCGAACTTCTCGGGGTATTCCGACGCCAGGAGAGCCAATCCAACACCCGATGCCAGCACGCCTGCAGGATACTTCTTCTTCACAAACAGAATCGTCGCTACGCCGATCGAACCCGCTACCAACGCCTTTTTCCAGCCGTCCATGGTCTCGCTCCGAAGGAACTTCTTACGTCGATTGTACCCCACTCAGCGCCATGCTCCTCAACACCCGCCGTCCCTGTATACTTCCTCGTTCTCCGGAGGCTCCATGTCCGAGCATCGAATCCCGCGTGTCGTCCTCTCTGCATTCATTCTCACTTTCACCATAGCTGGCGCGGCCCAAACCAAGCCGCGGGCGCGCGACCTTGGCGTGCCCTTCGATGGCGCGCCCGGGCCTAACAACGCCATCACCGACGTTAATGGTGTCGAGGTGGGGCACACCACGCTCATCTCCGGCGAGGGCAAACTCGTGGTCGGGAAGGGACCGGTGCGCACTGGCGTCACCGCGATTCATCCGCGCGGGAAGACTAGTAACGACGCCGTTTTCGCCGCCTGGTTCACGCTCAACGGGAATGGCGAGATGACCGGCACGACATGGGTGGAGGACTCCGGCTTTCTCAACGGCCCGGTGATGATCACCAACACGCACAGCGTTGGCGTGGTCCGTGACGCGGTCATCGCATGGAAAGTGAAGCACGGCACGCCCGACATGGAGGGCTACTGGTGGTCGCTTCCGGTTGTGGCTGAGACCTGGGACGGGTGGCTCAATGACATCAACGGATTCCACGTGCACCCTGAAGATGCATTTCACGCGCTCGACGTGGCGCACTCGGGCCCTGTGGAAGAAGGCAATGTGGGCGGCGGCACGGGAATGGTTTGCAACGAATTCAAAGGGGGCATCGGTACATCTTCGCGGGTGCTTGACGCTAAAGCTGGGGGCTATACGGTCGGCGTGCTGGTGCAGTGCAACTACGGCCGCCGCGACCAGCTCCGCATTGCCGGCGTTCCCGTCGGCAAGGAAATTCCAGAGCGTCCGGCATACGGCAACGATACCGGATCCATTATTGTGGTCGTCGCTACGGACGCTCCGCTCATTCCTACGCAGCTCAAGCGCGTCGCCAGAAGAGTGTCTCTCGGCCTCGGCCGCGATGGCAGCTATTCCGGAGACGGGTCGGGAGATATTTTTATTGCTTTTTCCACCGCTAACCCTGGCGCAGTCGGCACCAAGGGATTGCATCAGCTCACCATGCTTCCCAATGATTCGCTCGATCCTCTCTTCCTCGCTACAGTCCAGGCTACCGAAGAGGCGATCGTCAACGCGATGGTCGCCGCAGAAACCATGAAGGGAATCGACGATCACGAGGTCATCGCGCTGCCTCATGACCGCCTTCGCGAAGTGCTGAAAAAGTACAACCGGCTTGCGAAGTGACGAACTTTGCCGAGACGTCCGTGCCTGCCGAGCAGAAAGCAGATTCCTCGCTTCGCTCGGAATGACAAGACTTCTGTAAGGTCACATTCTGTAACGTCGTCCGGATGCTCGCGTACCGCCGGCGCCGAGCCCCTATCGACTTTCCACCGGGCGACTTTACTCGCCAACGCGTTACCTTCGCCGCCCAACTCTAGTGCGGCTTTCCTCGTGCGTTTCTGCTGCGATTTCGCTGGCGGGGGCTACAATCAAACCAGTGAGACACTACACCATCAAACGAATCGCGGGCGGCATGCAGTTCACCTGCGTGCGCTGCAAACATAGCGTCACTACCGCAGAGTTCGATGCCCGCAATGGAAATCTCCGCACCCAGGCCGCGGGCGCGCTGAATCAGCACGCCGCGCAGGTGCACCACGAACCGGTGATGGTTTCTTCGCTCGACGTTCAGCAGCGCATTTGGCGCGCATAGCCTTTGAGCCAGTCTGGGCTCAAGTCAAGTTAAGACCCCGTAAAAAACTGAATAGAAGGCATAAACAAATTAGATTGGACTTGGGCTGGACCGCATCTTAGAGTCCTTGGGTGCCGCATAGCCGCACCCGAGCCCGAAGTGTGTTAAGAAGAATGGCGATGCCGGAGCCTGTCCACGCGTTGTTTCGACCTCCGTTCCGGAACTATCAGTTTGGCGGGGCCTACGACGAGATGTTCGAAGCTCCGGGCGTGCCGCGTCCGCACTATCAGGCGCTGTTTCAGACGCTGCTGGAGTTGCCTCCCGAGGAATTACGCAAGAGCCAGCAAGCCGCCGACCTGTCGTTTCTGCATCAGGGAATCACCTTCACGGTTTATGGCGCCGACGAAGGCACGGAGCGCGTGTTCCCGAATGATCTGTTGCCACGCATCATTCCGAACCACGAATGGCGAAAGATTGAAAGCGGACTGACCCAGAGGATCGCGGCACTCAACCTTTTTCTGGAAGACGTCTACCACCAGGGAAGGATTCTGGCAGATGGCGTCGTGCCGCGGGAGCTGGTTTATAGTTGCCGCCATTTCCGGCGGGAGATGCGCGGGCTGACGGTGCCGCGCGGAATTTATGTCAGCATCTGCGGCACCGACCTGGTGCGGCTGCCCGACGGCAGCTTCGCCGTGCTCGAAGACAATCTGCGAGTGCCCAGCGGCGTTTCCTACATGCTGGCGAACCGTAAAGTTCTGAAGAAGGTGTTCCCTACTCTGTTCCGCGACTACGGCGTGAGCCCTGTGGATCATTATGCGCAGGCGCTGCTGGCGACGCTGCGGGCGTTGAGCCCGCCGAATGCTACGGGACGGCACGAACCGAAAGTGGTTCTGCTGACTCCGGGGGTTTTCAACTCGGCATATTTCGAACACACTTTTCTGGCGCAGCAGATGGGCATTGAATTGGTGGAGGGGCGCGATCTGCTGGTGCACGAGAATGTGGTCTACATGCGCACCACGGCGGGACTGCGGCGGGTGGATGTGATCTACCGGCGCGTGGACGACGATTTCATCGATCCTCTGTGTTTCCGGCGGGATTCGACTTTGGGTGTACCTGGATTGTTCAACGCCTACCGCGCCGGCAATGTGATGCTGGCGAACGCGATTGGAACCGGCATTGCCGACGACAAGGCCGTGTACGCGTACGTGCCGGCGATTATCCGGTACTACCTGGGTGAGGATCCCATTCTGGCCAACGTGCAGACGTATATGCTGACCGACCGCTCACAGCGAAATTATGTACTGGAACATCTCGACGAACTGGTGGTGAAGGCGGTGGGCGAATCGGGCGGGTACGGAATGTTGATCGGACCGCACAGCACGGCAGAGCAGCGGGAGGAATTCCGCCAGCGAATCATGGCTGAGCCGCGGAACTACATTGCACAACCGACTCTGAGCTTGTCGCGAGCACCGTGCTTCCTCGACGGCGAAGTACAGGCGCGGCACGTGGACCTTCGCCCCTACATTCTCTATGGCGAGAACGTAACTCTCGTACCCGGGGGATTGACGCGCGTGGCTTTGCGCCGAGGATCGCTCGTTGTGAACTCGTCGCAGGGCGGGGGCAGCAAAGATACGTGGGTGCTGCGCGCATGAGCGGACAGCGAGAAACAACGATGCTGTCGCGGGTGGCGGACAGTTTGTATTGGATGAGCCGCTACCTGGAACGCGCCGAACATACGGCACGCCTGATCGACGTGGATTTTCAGCTGCGTCTGGATCAATCTCCGGAAGCGGGCGCGGGGCGCTGGTTGCGCCTGCTGGAAGCTTCGCAGGTTGCACCTCCCGAGGACGGCAAAATCGACGCTGCGACTCTCACGCAGCTTCTCACTTTGGATCGCGACAACCCCTCGTCAATTATCTCGTGCGTCGCCGCGGCTCGGGAAAACTTGCGGCAGGTCCGCGAGCAATGCAGCACGGAAATGTGGGAGCAACTCAATCGCCTGTATCTGCAGGTGAACAGCACGACCTCGACTGAGGCGTGGCTGCTGCACTCTTACATTTTTTTCCGCGCGGTGCGGGAAGGGGCACACCTGTTCCAGGGCGTGACCGATTCCACCATGTCCCATGGCGAGGGCTGGCAATACATCCAGTTGGGGCGCTTCGTGGAACGCACCGATGCGCTGGCGCGGCTGATCGGCGCGCATTTCAAGCGGTTGCCGCAATCGCCGGATCAGTCCGTCGAAAACGAGGAGTATCTGGAGTGGGTGGGACTGCTGAAATCCTGCTCCGCGTTTGAAGCCTACTGCAAGACCTATACGGCGGAATTGCGGCCTCTGCGAGTGGCGGAGTTTTTGCTGCTGAACTCGCACTTTCCGCATTCCGTGCGCTTTTCCGTCGACATGGTGCATGCGGCGCTGCGCGCGATCGGAGAGTTGACGGAACGCAAGGCGGAACAACCACTGCGCCTGGCTGGGCGCTTGCGCGCCACTCTCAGCTTCAGCCAGATCGACGAGATCATGGCCTCGGGGCCCACCGCGTATGTCGACAGCATCCGCTGGCAGTGCGCACAGGCGCATACCGCGATTCACCAGGTTTATTTTGACTACTCGGTTGAATCGGCGCTGGTCGCGTAAGAGACGCTGCGTTTTGGGAATCTGGCAATTTCGAGGAGAGGGTGTTCCCTTGATTTATTCGGTCCGCCATACCACTACATTCCATTACGAGCCCGCGATCCGCGAGAGCGTGATGGAGGTGCGCATGCAGCCGCGCAGCGAAGGGACGCAACGCTGCCTCAGCTTCCATCTCGACGTAAACCCGGCGACGAACATCATGCAGTATCGCGATTTCATGGGAAACATCGTGCACCACTTCGATATAGCTGGGAGTCATACTCAAGTCGAGGTAATCGCGCAGTCTGTGGTGGAAGTGCAGGACGCGCCGGCGCCGCGTGCGTCGGACGCGGGCGACTGGGCCGATCTGGACGCGCAGGTTGCGGCCGACGACTATTGGGAAATGCTCTTGCCGAGCCAGTTTGCCCGCTCCAGCGAGCCGTTGGAACAGCTTTCGCAAGAACTCAGATGCGGCCGGCGCGGCAATCCACTGGAACTTTTGACCGAGCTGAATGAAGCCATCTACGGCATGTTCGCGTACGTGCCCAACAGCACCAATGTCGATTCGCCGATCGAGGAGGCTCTGCACTCGCGCCGCGGAGTGTGCCAGGATTTCGCCCACATCATGATCGCGCTGGTGCGTCCGCTGGGCGTGCCTTGCCGCTACGTCAGCGGCTACATGTTCCATCGCGATCCGAAGCGAGAAAAGCTGGACCGCTCCGTGGAAGGCGCGTCTCATGCCTGGGTTGAGGCGCTGGTGCCGCGGCTGGGCTGGGTTGCGTTTGATCCCACCAACAACCTGATCGGCGCCGATCGGCATATACGAGTCGCGATCGGGCGCGATTACGCCGACGTTCCTCCCACCCGCGGCGTCTACAAGGGAGAAGCGCACAGTGAACTGAGCGTGTCGGTGACGGTGAGCCCCTCGGACGCTCCGCTGCCGGAGCCGGTGGCTCCGAGCATTGTGATCCAGTCGCGGCCCGTGTTTGCGCCCCGCAGCACCCGCACGGAACACGAGCAACAGCAGCAACAGCAATAGATCCGCAAATCTGATACCTCGTATTCGATTCGCAGCAATGTAATCGTCGCGATAACTTTTTTCGATTGGACTTTGCGCCAGGTATTTGACAGATTGGTGGCGCAGTTTTCCTTTGGAATAGTTGGTCATGCGGCCCCTGATGTCCGCGTGGCGTACGCGATTCGCCCTGTCCTTCCGAGTCGCTATTCCTGATTGTTCCGAACCCGCGACGATGCCACTGCTTTGCCGAAGGTGTCATCTCTCGCCGAGCGGCCTGATCGCCAGCACTGGGATTGCCAGTCTGGACTCGCCAGGGATGAAGAGGACTCTATGATTCGAAACAACATGACCAGCAACAAAAAGAATGGTTTGAAGAGACCGGGCGCGGTAACCCTGAAAACGGTGGCGGAAAGCGTTGGACTTGCTCCCGGCACGGTTTCTCTGGTGTTGAATAATGCACCGGGATCGGCGTCTATCCCGCAGCGGACGAAGGACCGCGTGTTTGCGGCGGCGCGCGAACTGAACTATCAACCTAACCCCGTCGCGCGGGCGTTGCGAACTCAAACGGGCCCGGCGCTGAATGCCGACGGGCACGACATGGGTAATGCCGGCGGCACGCTGATGTTTGTGGATGCGGAACATTTCCTGCGCGCTCTTCATGCCATCCGCGAGGCCGGGCTGCGCGTTCCGGGAGATGTTTCGATCGTCGGCTTCAATCACGCTCAAGTTGCGGCGCTGGGCCGCACGCCGTCGGCGGCTTGATTCAGTCCGTACAACGCTCGTAGACAAAAACGACTTAGTCTTTCACCGCTTTGTCCGTGATCTCGAGGCCTTTGTCGATGATGGCGAAGGCTTCGCGCAATTGCTGTTCGTTGATGCAGAGCGGCGGGTTGGTATAGAAAGTGTTCCAGCGCACCAGCGTGTAAAGGCCTTGCTCGCGGAAAAAGCGGCCGAGAGCGGCCATCTCTTCGGAAGTGCCGTTGAACGGCGCCATGGGTTGTCGCGTCTTGCGGCTGCGGACAAGTTCCATGATGCCGAAGAGTCCGATGGAGCGCACCGCTCCCACGGATGGATGCTTCGCCTGCAATTCCGCGCCGAGTTCCTTCATCACCGCGCCCATCTTCTTTGCGTTGTCGATGAGATTATCTTCTTCGTAGACCCGAATCGTAGCCAGCGCAGCGGCGCATCCCATGGGATGGCTGTTGTAGGTGAGACCTCCGTAGAAAACTTTATCCTGAAAATATTGCGCGATGTGATGGCGCATGCCCAGAGCTCCCAGCGGCAAATAGCTGGAAGTTAATCCCTTCGCCATCGAGATCAGATCGGGAACGACTTTCCAGTGGTCGATCGCGAACCACTCGCCGGTGCGGCCGAAGCCGGCCATCACTTCGTCGGCAATCATGAGGATGCCGTATTTATCGCAAAGCTTGCGCACGCCCTGCATGTAGCCGTCGGGCGGGATGAGAATCCCGTTGGTGCCAACGACGGTCTCGAGAATGAAGGCGGCGATGGTATGCGAGCCTTCGAGTTGGATGATCTCCTCAATCATTTGCAACGAGGTTTCCGCGGACTCCCAGCCGCGCTCGACGCCGTGATAAGGATCGAGCACCCGCACCACGCCCGGGATGCCGGGCTCGGCGGCCCAGCGGCGCGGATCGCCGGTGAGAGTGATAGCGCCGGCGGTTGCACCGTGATAAGAGCGATAGCGTGCCATGATCTTGTGGCGTCCGGTGAAAAAGCGGGCAATCTTGATGGCATTCTCGTTGGCTTCAGCACCGCCGTTAGTAAAAAAGAACGTGTCGATGTCGCCCGGAGTGATTTCGGCGAGCTTGGCGCCGAGGCGGGCGCGGGGCTCGGTAGCCATAAACGGATTCGCGTAGCAGAGAGTCTGCGCCTGCTCGTGAATCGCGCGAATAACGCGTTCGTCGCCGTGGCCGATGTTCACCGACATCAGTTGGCTATTGAAGTCGATAAAGCGCTTGCCTTCGGGCGTCCAGAAGTGGATACCCTTGGCGCGAGCCACCGGAATGGGGTCAACCTTCGATTGCGCGGACCATTCGAACAGCGTGTGCTTCCTGGTGAGGTCGACGATTTCCTGGCCGGTCATGGCGGGTGTTGCTGTAACTGTATTCATGGATTCCTCATAATGAAAGCTTAATCACCACGGAGACACCGAGCCACGGAGAATATCTAAATCCTGTTTCATTGGTTTTCCTCGTGCGTCCGTGTCTCCGTTGTAAAAACTCAGAATTTGCGCGAATGTTCTTTGGCCCAGCGCTCGACTACTACTTTCTTGTCGGTGTAGAACTCAATGGCGTCGCGGCCCTGGCCGTGGAGATCGCCGAAGAAACTGTTCTTCCAACCGCTGAAGGGGAAATAGGCCATGGGCGCGGCGACGCCGATGTTGATGCCGATATTTCCGGCCGGCGCTTCATAGCGGAAGCGGCGCGCTGCCGATCCGCTCGACGTGAACAACGACGCCTGGTTGCCGTAAGCGCTGCGTTCGAGGAATGCGAGCGCTTCGTCCATGTTGTCGGCGTGGACCAGACTCAGCACCGGCCCAAAGATTTCCGTGTCGGCGAGATCGCTGGTCGCGGAAACGTCGTCGAGGATTGTGGGATTCACGAAGTTTCCCGACTCGTAACGAGGGACTTTCGAGTTCCGCCCGTCGAGCAGCACTTTCGCGCCTTGCTTCTCGCCGAGGCCGATGAGCGATTCGACGCGCTCTTTGCTCTGCGGCGTGATCACGGGGCCCATCTGCACGCCATCTTCGAGGCCGTTGCCTACTTTGAGTTTTGAAGCGGCGTCAGCGATGGAGTCGCGAAACGTTTTCTGCGCTTCGCCGATGGTGACGGCGACGGAAACCGCGAGGCAACGCTGTCCGGCGCATCCGAAAGCGCTGTCGCTGATGATCTGCGTGGCCATGGGCATGTCCGCGTCGGGAAGAATGACGACATGATTCTTGGCTCCGCCCTGACACTGGCAGCGCTTCCCTTTTTCACCGGAGCGCGCATAAATGTAGCGCGCAACCGGAGTCGATCCAACAAAACTGATGGCGCGAACTTTGGGATGGTCGATGAGCGCATCGACGACGGCTTTGCCACCGTTGACCAAACTCACCACGCCCTTAGGCAGCCCAGTTTTTTCAAGAAGCTCGTACACATACCGCATGGTGAGCGGCACTCGCTCACTCGGCTTGAGGATAAACGTGTTTCCCGTAGCGATGGCGTAAGGCAGATACCAGAACGCGATCATGCCGGGAAAATTGAAGGGCACGATGGCAGCGGTGACACCAAGCGGCTGCCGGATCATCATCTCGTCGATGCCGCGAGCGACGTCTTCGAGGTTGTAGCCCTGCATCATCATCGGAATGCCGCATGCAACTTCAACGTTCTCGATAGCGCGGCGCATTTCGGCTTTGGCCTCGGTGAAAGTCTTGCCATTTTCCTGCGTGATGATGCGGGCAATGTCGCCAATGTGATCTTCGAGAAGCATCTTCAGTTTGAACAGCGGCTGGATGCGGTCTTCCGGCGGAGTGCGGCGCCACTCGGGAAATGCGGCCGCGGCGGCCTCAATCGCCGTGTTTACTTCCGCGGCGTCAGCGAGCGGAACTTGCGCCAGCGTTTCCCCGGTCGCGGGATTAATCACATCGCGCCATTCGGAGGCGTGCGATTCGGTCCACTGGCCATTGATGTAATTGGTGAGCCGGATAATAGGCGGTGCAGCTACTGACGTCATGAGGTTGCCTCTGCTATCGCGAAGAGTAAATCAGATTATTACACCAACTGCGCAACCACGCCTTTCTTGTCGCAGACATTGGCGAGCGCGGCCTCGAGCACGTCGAGGCCTTCATCGATTTGCTCGTTGGTCGCAACCAACGGAACCAGAATTCGTATCACGTTGGAATACGAACCCGCGGTGATGGTGATCACGCCGTGCTCGTAGCAATATTGCGTGATCTGCTTGGTCTCGTCCGCTGCGGGAATTTTGGTTTCCTGCGACTGCACCAGTTCGATGGCCTGCATACCGCCGAGTCCGCGCACATCGCCGACGATGGGCCAGCGGCGCTGCCACTCGCGCGCCCGGTGCTGGAAGCGGCCGCCGAGTTCATTCGCCCGCGCCAACAAATTTTTCTGCTCGAACAAGTCAAGCACTGCAAGCGCAGCTGCGCAGGAGAGCGGGTTGCCGGCAAATGTACCGCCAAGTCCGCCGGGGCCGGGAGCGTCCATGATTTCAGCGCGGCCCGTGACCGCCGCGAGCGGCAAGCCACCACCCAGAGATTTCGCTGTGACTAGAAGATCAGGTTCAATGCCATAGCGTTCACTGGCGAAAAGAGCTCCGGTGCGCCCGAAGCCAGACTGAACTTCGTCGGCGATGAAGAGGATGCCGTGCTTGTGGCCGAGCTCGATGAGGACCTTGAAATAGTCGGAGGGAGGAGCGATGAATCCGCCTTCGCCCAACACTGGCTCGGCGATCACAGCCGCAACTTCCTCGTTGGCCACGACGCGCTTGAACGTATCCTCCAGATGCCGCGCGCAGTATAGATCGCACGACGGATATTTCAAGTTATAAGAGCAGCGATAGCAGTAAGCGAACGGGACGCGATAAACTTCGCCGGGAAGCGGCGCGAATCCCGCCTTATAAGGATGTGTCTTGCTGGTAAGCGCCAGCGTCATCATGGTGCGCCCGTGGAAGGCGTCTTCAAATGCGATGATGCCGGGACGCTTGGTGTAAGCGCGGGCGATCTTCACCGCATTTTCTATCGCCTCGGCGCCGCTGTTCACAAAAATAGTTTTCTTGGGAAAGTTACCCGGCGTCACTTCGTTCATGCGCTCGGCCAGCCGGATGTAACTTTCGTAGGGCGTGACCTGCACGCAGGTGTGCAGAAATTTGTCGAGCTGTCCGCGGATCGCAGCAACCACGGCTTCCTGACGATGCCCGACGTTGAGACAGCCGATGCCTCCGGCGAAATCGATGTAGCGATTGCCGTCGACATCTTCCAGCCACGCGTCTTCAGCCTTGGCCACATAAATCGGCGTCCCGTGAGAAAGGCCGCGGGGCACAGCTTGCGCGCGGCGCGCCGCAAGGGCCTTGGATTTCGGCCCGGGGATCGGAGTGCGGAGTTGAATGGTAGACATCGTAAGTTCTCAGTTCTCGGTTCTCAGCTGCATTAAGTCACCCAGAATCGGCTTACTGGCAACTGACCCATGGCTACTGGCAACTGCTTTTCAATACCAGCCGATCGGTGCCTCGTTCAAGTTGATATACACCTGCTTGGTCTCGAGATATTCCTCAATGCCCCACGGGCCAAGTTCACGGCCGAAGCCGGACTGCTTGTATCCTCCCCACGGCGCTTCTACATAGGTGGGCTGCATGTGGTTGACCCAGACGATTCCCGCGCGCAGCGCCTTCACGGCACGCATAGCTCTGAAAATATCGCGCGTCCAAACCGCAGCGGCCAAGCCGTAGGGAGAATCGTTGGCGATTTTCAGCGCGTCTTTCTCGTCCTCGAACGGAATCACTGCCGCGACAGGACCGAAAATCTCTTCCCGCGCTATGCGGGCGGAGTTGGTTACGTCGCTAAAAATCGTCGGCTGCACGTAATAGCCTTTGGCGAATTTTTCCGGGCGTCTGCCGCCAGACGCGAGCTTGGCTTCCTTCTTGCCAATCTCAATATAGGAGTTGACGCGGTCGTATTGCTCTTTGCTCACAAGCGGTCCCATCTTGGTTTCGCGTTCGAGCGGTGGACCGAGTTTTATTTTCTTCGCCTTCTCGGTCATGGCCTCGACAAACTTCTTGTAAATTGTCTTCTGCACCAGGATGCGGCTTCCGGCGGAGCAGACTTCTCCCTGATTGATAAAAACGCCGAAGAGTGCGCCGTCGATGGCTGCCTCAAAATCGGCATCGGCAAAAAAGATGTTCGGCGACTTGCCGCCGAGTTCAAGCGTGACACGCTTCACCGTGTCCGCCGCCTGTTTCACGATGATCTTGCCGACCGCGGCGCTGCCGGTGAAAGCAATCTTGTTGACATCAGGATGCTGCACCAAAGGAGCGCCGCAGGATTCGCCGAAACCGGTAATGACGTTAACTACTCCCGCGGGCACGCCGCAATCTGCAAAATATTTGGCAAATTCCAACGCGGTCAACGGAGTTTGCTCGGCAGGTTTGAGGATGCAGGTGCAACCCGCGGCCAGGGCTGGCGCCAGCTTCCATGCCGCCATAAGCAGCGGATAATTCCAAGGAATGATTTGCCCGGCGATTCCCACCGGCTCCTTGAGCGTGAGGCTCATCGCGTTGTCGGGCACAGGATTGACGTATCCGACAACTTTGGTGGCGAGGCCGCCATAGTATTCGAAACAAGTTGCCGCATCGTTGATGTCGAACTCGGCTTCCACGATGGGCTTGCCCGTGTTGCGGCATTCGAGTTCCGCGAGCGCGGCGAGATTGGCGCGAATTTTTTCCGCGAGCCGGAACAGCACGCGGCCCCGTTCCTGCGCGGTTGTGGTCGCCCACGGACCATCTTCAAATGCGGCTTTGGCAGCGGCGGCGGCGCGGTTGACGTCGTCGGGGCCGGCGTCGGGAACCTCGGCGATCACTTCTTCCGTTGAAGGATCGTAAACCGGAAAAGTCTTCGCTGACTTGCTGTCGACCCATCCGCCGTTGATGAACATCTGATAAGTACGGACTGCGGTTTGGACTCCGCCCGGCATGTGCTTCCTCCTGCATACCTCAGGGCCTGAAGGCCCGGTATCTTTTACTCACAACGGCGCGACTAAAGTCGTGCGCTTCCCAATTTCTCTTTGAGCTTTGTTGCGGCCGTAGACGAAAAAGAAAAAAGCCGCCAGACCGACAAAGAACAGCGTGCCGCCAATCATCCATACTTCATACCAAAACAACGAAGTGATCTGCTGCGCCGGAAAAAACACCATCGCGATGCCGAGAATCGTAGTCAGAAATCCACTGGTCCCGGCCAGAAACAGCGTGGTCCGACCGTACTGCCCGCGCGGAACAGGCTCAGTCACGGCGAATTTCACCAGCGCCCCGAACACGTAGACAAAGGGCACAAGTTGCAGGACGACAGCCAGCGACAGCAATTTCTGGAATGTCTCCTGCACTCCAGCGCCGGCAAAATTCAGAATCACCAAAATCCCGGAAACAATCCCCTGCACGATCAACGCGGCGTACGGCGTGGCGTAGCGCGGATGCACTTTCCCAAGCCACGAAGGCATATAGGAGTCGAGGCCGGCGACGAAAGGGATGCGGGAGCAGCCGCCGATCCAGGCCGAGCCGATGCCGGCAATCGCCAGACTCAGCATGAGCGCAAACGGAATGCTGATCCAACTCACACCAACGCGCGCAGCCATTCCGGTCACCGCCTGCACCACTCCTTGGAGCACGTTGACGTTCTTGCCGATGGCAATGAGTAAAGTCAGCGTAGCTGCGACATAAAGCGTGCCCGAAATCACACCGCCCCACGCGACAGCGCCGGGCAGGGTTCGGCTGGGATCCTTGATCTCGTCGCCCATCACGGAAGCGAGTTCGAGGCCGACCAGGCCGAAGCAGATGACGCCGAAGGAATTAAGCACGAATCGCGGGTTCGCAGGAATCTTGAAATCCGCCGCGGTGATGCCAGTCCCGAAGCGCGACCAGATCACGATACCAAGTCCGACCAGGACAAATGCGGCGATGAACGTTCCAATCGCGCCCAGGTTATTGATCCACTTGCCAACGCCGAGGCCGAGGATATTGAGAAAGGTCAGAAGCGCGAGCAGCGTCAGGGAAACAGAGGCGGCAAAAAGCTTGTTGTCAGGAAGATTTTGATGACCTGGCCCCAGCACGTAAACCGACACGCCGACAAAGTAGAGCATCACCGTCGGCACATAGAGCATGTTGTTGGTCCAGTAGCACCAGCCGGAGAGAAATCCGTGGAAGTCACCGAAGACTTCTTTGGCCCAGAGATAAACCCCACCCTCGCCCGGATAGCGGTGCGCGAGTTCGATCACGGCGATGCCTTGCGGCCAGAAAAACAAAAGCAGAGAGATGATCCACAGCCAGATCGTGACACCGCCGTTAGCGGCGATGGAAGGGACGACGTTGAGATTGAAAACGGCCACAACAAAAAGCAACACCAGGTCGCGGCGCCCTAAGGCGCGTATCAGGTGGGGCTGAGTGGCGGGTTGGGCGGTGGTGGACAATGGCTTTCGGAAACGCCTCGCTTCGCTTCGGCGGACAGCCGAGAGCCTGCCCTGAGCGAAGCCGAATGGGCGGCTGTCTCTCCGCGTTTCTGGCGCTTTATGCAGGGCGGGCAAGAGTGCCCGCCCCACACGGGCAAATCTAGTGCGAGGCCAACGCGGGCTGCCCCACGCGTTCCTGCTGCGCTTTCGCCAGCGACGCAGCGATGTCGTCGAAGGCGGCGAGGTGCTGGTCGATATCCGCTTCCGTGTGCTGCACGGAAATCGTCCACTGCTCGTCCCACCAGTAAGGTTGCGCCATCACTCCGCGGTTGACCATGCCGAACCAGTAGTGCCGCCACAGGTCGATGTCAATCGCAGTCCAGTCGCGGTAGTTGCGAATTTCCTGCGGATAGAGCATCAGCGCGCCATTCGCGCCAGCTTGCGCAATGTAGGCCTGCAGGCCCGCCTTCGCGACGATCTTACGATAGCCGTCCGTCAACTTCTTGCTGAGCTTGTCGACGTGGGCGTAGTTTTCGCGAGTCAGCACATGACGAAACGTAGCCAACCCCGCCGCCATCGACACAGGATTCGTATTGTAGGTGCCGCCGTGAAAAACCTTATGCTGCGAGATCAGATCCATCACGGACGGATGCGCGCCAAAAGCAGCCAGCGGAAAGCCGCCGCCGATCGATTTGGCCAGGCAGATCATGTCAGGCTGCACGCCAAAATATTCGCTGGCGCCGCCCCATCCCAGTTTCGCTCCGGTCTTCACTTCGTCGAAAATCAGTAGCGCGCCATACCTCGTGGCGATCTCGCGCAGACCTTTGAGGAAACCAGCCTGCGGCATGCACAAGCCAACGTTCATCAGAATCGGCTCGAGAATAATCGCGGCGATCTCGCCAGGATTTTCCTTGAACCGGCGCTCTACAGTCGCGAGATTGTTGAACGTAGCGATAAGAACGTTAGCAATCGCCGACTTTGGCACTCCCAGACCGCCGGTAACCGATATGGGATTGTCGATATCGCCGAAATCGGGCGCGTGCGGCTTTACGCTGACCAGGGCGGAATCGTGCAGCCCGTGATAAGCGCCTTCAAATTTCACAATCTTGTCTCGGCCGGTAGCGGCGCGGGCCAGTCTGATCGCGTGCATGGTGGCTTCCGTCCCGCTATTGCCGAAGCGGCACATCTCTATTGGATAGCGATTGCAGATTTCTTCCGCGAGTTCCCACTCCATATCGTGCGGCATGCCGAACATGGTGCCGGTCGAAAGACGCTTCTCCACGGCCTTCATCACCGCGGGATGGCAGTGCCCCGCCATCAGCGCTCCGAACGTCAGATTGTGGTCAATATATTCGTTGCCATCAAGATCGCGGAACTTGCTGCCGCTGGCCTCTTTTACAAAAATTGGCCAGGGATCGTAATACCGGTAGTTGCTGGCCACGCCCAGCGGAATTCGTTTCAGGTTTTTCTTGTGTGCTTCGGCGGATTTAGGCGTGCGCCGCTCGAAGGTTGAGAGTTCTTTCTGCAGTTCGGGATACATCGAGATTGCTCCAGGAAAACTCAAGCCGGCGGCGTTTCTTGGCGGGCCCGCGGGCCATTAGAATGCCGGGATGGCGGACCGTCCCGGGTTTTGCTAATACGATTTTACTCTTTTCACTAGAAGTAAAACTTCAACGCAAACTGCATCAGCCGTGGGTCCTTGACCTGGGTAACCTGGCCAAACTGCGATCCATCCGTACTGTCGCCATCCGGGTTATAGAACTGCGTGTGGTTGAAGACGTTGAACGTTTCGGCTCGAAATTCCATGTGCATACGCTCGTTGAGCGGAATGAGTTTCACCACAGCAAAGTCGGTCTCGCTGATTCCCGGTCCACAGCAGAGAGTGCGGGGCGCGGTGCCGACCCGACCCAGCAAGCTCGGATCGTAGCAGCCATACACGGCGGATGTTGTGCAGTTGACAATTCCGTTGCCCGGGGTCGGTGGGTTCGTAGTAGCGGGCACGGGAGCGGTGGATGCGTTCTCAGTAAAGCTGTTTTGGTTGAAGTAGTAGTTTCCACTGGTCTGCGGGTGAAGCCTTTGCAAAGGAGCCAGTTGATCCGGTTCGCCGGGCAATTCAAAATCAAAGCTGTTCATCAGCTCGTTGTCGGCCTCGGAGGTGATGCGGATCGGAAACCCTGTCTGGTACGTCGTAATCCCCGACACGGCCCAGTCATCAAGCAATTTGCCGGCAAAGCCGCTGTATTTTCTTGCCGGCAGCTGCCAGAAATAACTAATGACGAAACGGTGCTTTGCGTCGAAGAGTGAGAGCGAGCGATTATTCGCTCCAGGAAGAGGGTTGAGAATCCCCTCGAAGCTCGAGGCCTCGTCCATGGACTTGCTGAAAGTATAAGCTGCGGTAAATTGCAACCCGTGGGCAAATCGTTTCTCGAGCGACGCTTGCAGGGAGTTATAGGCTGAACTGGCAATCGTGTCCTGGGCGAAGATGCTGCTATACACCGGAACTCCGTCTGCCGGACAGCCGACGCCAGTGAAGGCATTGCACTGTGGCGACGAGTATTGTCGCAAGCCGACAAAATTCAAGGTTTGGTTTGCCCCTGCAAGAACGGTGCCGTTGGGCATATGGAAGGCAAAGCCGTTAGGCACGGTCACGGTGAAGGGAGCGTCCTCACCAAACTGCGCGCAGGTGCCTGCGCCCTCGATGGTGTTGATGTCAACGCAGGTCTGCGGGTTCGAGTAATTGACATCATGAGTCGCCAGCAGGCGATGCCCTTGCGTTCCCACATAGCCAATCTCCAGCTTCATGTCGTTGGTTAGCTCCCGCTGGATGGTGAGGTTGTACTGGGCGGAATACTGGGTACGCATGTGCGGCTGGAAATCTCCAAAAAGGTCGATCGGCTCAAATGTTGCCCAATCCTGAGTGCTCCCTCGCTTGGGGCTAATGACTCCGTTAAACGGGTTTAGATACGTGGTGACGCCGTCCTGGCCAAGAAACGGCTGGTTGAACTGCGTCTCATAGACAAAGGTGCTTCCCCCAAACGGAGGCTCAGCGCCGAACTGTTCCAGCACAAGCTGCTCGACCGGGTTATAGAAAAGTCCCCAACCAGCACGAATGCTGGTCTTGCCGGACTTTCCTGGACTCCAGGCAAGGCCGATGCGGGGAGCAAACGCTTTGTAATAGGTCTGCGTCATGCCCGGCGGAATGCCCGAGTCGCCGGGAACCACGAGTCCGACCGCATCCTGCGAGGTGCAATCGGTGTTGGGCCCTCCACAAGGAAAGACGGTGGAATTTTGGCCGGGGCGGAAAGTCTCGACGTGCTGGGCAATATCCGCCAAGGGCGTGTTCAATTCCCATCGCAGCCCGTAGTTCAGAGTGAGATTCGGCTTTATCTTCCAGCTATCCTGCGCGTAAAGGTAGAGGCCAATGTTGCGCACATATTCCACTTGCCCCGAACCTTGTCCGAATTGATCAGGAAGGCCCAACAGGAAATTGGGGTACAGATTGCTGGCACCGACGTCGTTCGGACCCCCGCCGTAGTAGGAGAAGGTTCCGTTCACGTTGTAATAAAGAAACTGATTAAACTGCTGACGACGAAAGTCCACACCGAACTTGAGCGAATGGGTGCCCGCAACCTTGGTCACGTTATCTGCCCACTGGAAAGAATTCCCGGTTTGCGGAAGCTCTCCTTCCGCATCGTTGCCGAGGGAGAATCCTCCCGCAACCGAGATAGACGGAAGTCCCTCCCGTCCGGCGCCAAGGAAGGGGTGAATTCCCGGAGCATTCGGCCCGGTATCAGCCGGTGTGTCTCCCAGAAAGCAGGGCGGCGCGCCCGTGACGCTGGTCAGCCACGCCGGAGCGGGCGGGCACGAGTTCTGAACCAGGCTTGTTCTCTCCGGATGCTGGAATGTCTGTTGGCCCTCGCGGTTGTAGTTGAAACGGAACTCGTTCACCGTGCTGTTGCTGATCGTCCAGTTGTGGGAAATGTTCCACTGCTGGAAGCGCTCGGCGATGATGCTTCCGAAGCCCGGGACATCGGCGCCGGTCAGTTCGAAGTTGGCGAAGGGCTGCACGGTGCGCTCGTCGTTGAAATAGTAATAAATGCTAAGGTTCTGCTTGTCATTGATCCTATGGTCAACCTTGACGGTGACCTGGTCGCCTCGCGTGGGTTGGGTCGGAACGGTCGTGATCAAATTACCGCCGTTGGGCGCGCTGGGCACAAACTGCAGCAGATCGACCGCGGTGGGGTCCATGCAGGCGAGCGGAATCTGGCTATTGGGGAAGATGGTCGCATATGCTGCACCGTCTGCAATGGTTCCCCCGCCGATGGCTGTATTGGCCGCCTGGCAGCCTGGACGGCTTGTCAGAATCGAGGAGTTGGTCAACGCCCCAGTGAATGGTGAGCCCGTCGGACCGGTCGGGTTCACGTCAGAGAAGTCCGCAATAATCTGCCCGTTCACAGTGTTGGTGGGAGATGGCGTTTCCTGAGAACTGGGCACGGTGACGGCGGGAGAAAGGATGCCCTGGCGGATCCGTCGACCTTCATACGAAGCAAAGAAAAATGTTCGATCCTTCTTGATCGGTCCACCAAAAGTTCCGCCGAACTGGTTCTGATTGAACTGGGGCTTTTGACAAGGCAGACCTTCCGCGGCGGTAAGGCAGTAATCATTGGCATTGAGCACTTTGTTGCGGAAGAATTCGTAGGTACTTCCGTGCCACTGATTTGTCCCTGACTTTGTGACCACATTGACGACCGAGCCCGAGTTGCGTCCATATTCCGCGTCGAAAGTATTAGTGAGAACGCGGAATTCCTGAATGCTGTCGGGCGAGGGTTGAACCGTCGGAAGGTTCACGAAAAGATCGTTAGCATCGCCGCCGTTGACGCTGAAGTTGTTGGCGCGCCCCCGGCCGCCGTTCACCGAAACCGCGCCGGGACTGTCGCTTCCATAGATAAGCGAATTGCTGGAGCCGGTGGTGGACATCACGCCCGGCTGCAGTTGCAGCAGTTGATACGTATCGCGCGAGTTGAGTGGCAAATTCGAGACCTGTTGCGAATCCATCACCGCGCCCAGTTGCGTGCTCGTCGTATCGACGAGCGGCGCTTCCGAAGTAACATCGACCACTTCCTGCGCCTGGCCGATCTGCATCACCATATTCAGCGTGATGACCTGGTTTAGATCGAGGCTCACGCCGTGGCGAAGATCTTTCTTGAAGCCTGTCAATTCGAAGCTGAGCGTATAGACGCCCACCGGCACTTCAGGAAACGCGTAGTCTCCGCTGTCGTTGGTCTCAGCCGTGCGGCCCACGCCGGTCGCTTCATTGGTCGCCAAAACCTTGACGTGCGCCAGCACAGCCCCCGTGGGGTCGGCGATCCGGCCCAGAATGCGGCCGCCCGTGCCCTGGGCAGAAAGCACGGAGGGGACACATAAACAGGTCGTGACGACTAGGCAAACGGCGGTCCAGCGGGCTCGCAGTGACAGCATGGAACCTCCAGCATTCTTCGGGGATTTTTTCTTGATAATGACGACAGCGACTGCTTGTGTCTTGCCACAACCTTGCTATAATCCCGCAAGGTTAGAGAAGCAGGACGCGGGCTGTCAAGAATAAAAAAACGCGTCCTTCCCATAGAAAATTCTTATCGCAGGCACGATTGCGTCCCAGGGAATTGGGTCGCAGGAATATGAAACGACCGCGGGTCATGAACTCTCGCAATCCTGAGCCGTATTTGAAGATCGGAGACGTCGCGCGCCAGGTGGGAGTATCGCCGTCGGTAATCCGGTCGTGGGAAAGTCTGGGGCTCACGCGTCCGCGCCGCACCGAAAGCAAGTACCGGCTCTATACGCCCGAAGATGTGCGATTGTTGAAGCGAGCGCGATTCCTGCGCAAGGTGCGGGGATTGAACGCCGCGGCGATTCTGCAGTTGCTGAAGCGCGAAGGACGCGTGCGCCCCGCGGCCGATGGCAATGCCGGGGCCATTGGAACGCATCTGCGGCAGTTACGCGCGAAGCGGCGCCTGTCTCTGGCCCAGGTGGCGCGTGCGGTGGGCATTTCCGTTGGCTTCCTGAGCGCTCTCGAGCGTTCGCAGATGAGCGGCTCGGTGGGCACACTGCGCAAGCTGGCGCGCTTCTACAAAACCAGCATTCTGAATTTTTTTGACGCCCGCGAAGCCCGCAGCTTGCAAGTGCGTCCCGAGCAGCGCAAAGTTCTGGACGCCGGGCCGGGCGTCCGCATGGAACTGCTGGCCTGGGGCAACACCGTGATGGAACCGCATCTGTTCCGTGTGTCAGCGGGTTCCGGCAGCGGCGACTCCTACACCCACGAGGGCGAAGAATTTCTGTACGTGCTGCGCGGAGAACTCGCCATCACCGTGAACGAAGACGAATACCGGCTGAAACGCGGCGACAGTTTTTATTTCGAGAGCGCGACCCCGCATCGCTGGAAAAATCTGGGCCGCGTTGAAACGTGGGTCCTGTGGGTAAACACTCCCCCCACGTTTTGATGGGACTGATTTGACGGGGGATGGATGGGAGGCGAGATGAATTGGCAAAGTGTGAATTCACGACGCGCGAGTTGGAAAAACATGAAATTGCGTAATCTGACCGCGCTATTGCCGTTGCTTGCCGTGATTCTTATTTCAGGATCGTGCGCGAAAAAAACGCCGACTCTGAATCTGCTGGTGTGGGAGGGCTACGCCGATCCCAGTTTCGTGAAAAGTTTCGAAGAACAGCATCACTGCAAAGTCACCGCTTCGTACATGGGATCAAGCGACGAACTCATGGCGAAACTGCGCGGTGGCAGCGCCGGCAACTATGACGTGATTTCTCCGTCGAGCGACGTCGCCACTTCCATCGCTACAGGAAATCTCGCCGCTCCCCTCGATCTTTCCAAAATTCCTTCCTACAGCCAGCTTTCCCCGCAGCTCACCAACCTTCCTCTGGTACGTGTGGCCGGCCAGGTGTATGGCGTGCCCTTCATGTGGGGACCCGACCCGCTCATCTACGACACCACCGTTTTTCCGAACCCTCCCGACAGCTGGAACGTTTTGTGGGATCCAAAATATAAAGGCAGGATTTCTGTCTGGGACGATTTGTCGACGGTCTACATGGCCGCGCAGGTTCTCGGTTACGACAAGCCCGATCCGTCGCAGCTTTATAACCTGAGCGATGAACAACTCGAAGCGGTGAAGAAAAAACTGCTGGAGTTAAAACCCAACATCCGCAAAATGTGGGCGACCGGCGGCGACCTTACCAATCTTTTTCAAAATCATGAAATCGTCTCCTCCATGGGATGGCCGCTGAACACCGTCGAA
>Ga0302324_100002486_pt1 | contig 42536 bp, 40 predicted proteins | sample Palsa_T0_1_FD_201949 | JGI IMG/M metagenome (GOLD analysis project Ga0302324, IMG submission 201949) | Peat permafrost microbial communities from Stordalen Mire near Abisko, Sweden - Palsa_T0_1 | ecosystem: Environmental > Terrestrial > Soil > Palsa > Peat permafrost | place: Sweden: Abisko...
AAGCTCACTCGCTGTCGCCGAACCCTGGAGCAGATCAAGCCCGGCTGCACCAACCCCAAATCTCGAACGCGGAAGAAATGACCTGTCTAGCTATTTCGAAGACACTACACTAGGGGCGCGGTCTTTTGACCGGCCAGCGTCCCCACGCCGATGGACAGGACAAGGCTAAAGATCAGGGCTAAGTGCTTTACCATGGTAGGACCTCTTTCAAATCACACTCTCTTAATTTTACGACTCGCCGGCTGGATGGGCACAACCGCCGCCCGTCTTGACTTATGACGCCTATTTGTCGCGCTGTGTGTAAGGCTGGTCGGTGGAATCATTGTGAATTTGAGCCACTATCCTACCCGCGGGAAGTTTGACACCCTAGTACCCGCCTCTTATACTGAAAGTTAACTAGTTCTACGTTTCGGGTGCCGTGCCCGGGCCGAGGAAATCAGATGCCAAAACGCACCTTTCAGCCAAACAATCGCAAACGGGCAAAGACACATGGATTTCGGGTACGCATGTCCACGAAAAATGGCCGCGCCGTGCTTGCGCGACGCAGAGCCAAAGGCCGTCACAAACTTACCGTTAGCGACGAGAGAGCCGTCCGGTACGCCGACTAGCGTCGGGTTTCCGAAAACGGCTCGGATCCTGAAAGCCGCTGATTTCCGCAGGGCCTACAATCAAGGAACGCGTTTCACGGGCCGGTATTTTGCGGCTTTTTGCCTCCGGGTGGAACGGAGCGCCCAACCGGGGCGTATTCAAAGTGGCGGGCCCCGGCTGGGGTTCACCGTGCCGCGAGCTTTTGGAAAAGCCGTGCTGCGGAATCGAGTGAAACGCCGGCTGCGGGAAGCGCTGCGGGTGCGCTTACCGGAAGTGGCGGCGGACTGGGATATTGTGATTAACCCGCGACGTCCCGCGATGGCGGCGCCGGTGGAGGAGCTGCGACGGGAAGTGGATCGGTTGGTGACGCAATGCAGAAAGCATTAATCGCTACTTTGCGTCTATACAAACGTTTCGTGTCACCCTGTTTGCCATCGGCCTGCCGGTTTTCTCCCACCTGTTCGGAATACATGCGGGAAGCGGTGGATCGGTATGGCGTCCTGCGGGGCATCGGGATGGGCCTGCGCCGTCTGCTGCGCTGCCATCCCTTCCACGTGGGCGGATTCGATCCGGTCCGCTAGAAATTCCTAACGTCATGGCCGACTACCAACCCAACAAGTCCGGAAAGAAAGAACTCAGCATGGAGCAGCGGCTCCTGCTGGCGTTTGTGCTGATGGGGTTGGTGCTATTCCTGACGCCTTACTTCTACAAAGCGCCGCCTCCTCCGCCTAAGACGGCGATCAAAAGCACCGACCAAAACGCGTCGACGATGACAAAATCGGCAGCCGTGGCTCCAGTGGCTCCGCAACCGGCTGTGGCTCAGGCCGCAACCTCAGAACCGGCGCCCGGGCAGATCGCGGCTGGCGCTGAGCAGCAGTTTGTTATCGACACCGACATCTATCAGGTGACGCTGTCCAATCGCGGCGGAACGGTGCGCAGTTGGATTCTGAAGAAGTATCGCGACAAGCTGGGCAAGCCATTGGAATTGGTGAACGAAGCCAGTTATTCCAAAGTTGCGCCGCCGTTTTCCGTAGTTCTGCGAGACGACAAAGCCGCCGACGCGCTGAACTACGGACTTTACGCGGCCAAGCCGGCGGCCAACGGCCTGGGCATCGAGTATGAGTTTTCCGACGGCAAGAACTACGCGAAGAAGACGTTCCAGTTTTCAAAGACCGGTTACCTTTCGCAAATCTCCACCGATGTCACCATCAGCGGCGTCCCCACCGACCATCTGATCCAGTGGCGGGGCGGTTTTGGCGATGCAACGGTCCTGAATCGCTCAGCGGAACAGCATGTTGTCTATTTCGACCCGCATGAAGCCAGCATGCTGGGCCTCAGCCAGGGCAAGCTCTACAACAAGGACGCCAAGTCGGTAAAAGATGGCCCCGTCCTTACCACCGGCGATTATTCTTTCGCCGGTTTGGACGACCGTTTCTTCGCCGCGGTATTTCTTCCCAAAGACAACGCGCAAGTGAAAGTGGAAGCCATTAAGGACGACGTGCCGCCTGCGCCCGCCGGCAAGGAGGAAATGCGCGTCGGGGTGGAAGTGGGCGGCGATTCGGTGAACCGCTTCACGCTGTTCGTGGGACCGAAAGATATCGACCTGCTGCGCCGCGTTGACCCGAAGCTGCAGCAAATGATCGATTGGGGCTGGTATGGCGTAATCGCCAAGCCGCTCTTCCTGGCCATGCACTGGGTGAACGACAACGTGGTTCACAACTACGGCTGGTCCATCGTTCTGATCACCATCGCGATCAACCTGGTGCTGCTGCCGTTGCGGCTGAAGAGCATGAAGAGCCAGCGCAAGATGCAGTCGCTGCAGCCCAAGCTGGCCGCCATCAACGCCAAATACAAGGGTCTCAGCATGCGGGACCCGAAGAAGGCGGCGCAGAACCAGGAAGTGATGGACTTCTACAAGCAGGAAGGCGTCAATCCCATGGGTGGTTGTCTCCCCATGCTGGTGCAGCTTCCCCTGATTTACGCGTTCTACAAAGTTCTGGCCGTCACCATCGAGATGCGCGGCGCGCACTGGCTCTGGATTTCGGATCTGTCCCAGCCCGAACAACTGCCCATCCATATCCTGCCGGTCATCATGATCGTGTCCCAGTTCGTCATGCAGAAGATGACTCCGAACCCGGGCATCGATCCTTCGCAGGCGAAGATGATGATGTTCATGCCGCTCATGTTCGGGTTCTTGTTCTATAATTTTTCGAGCGGTCTGGTGCTATACTGGCTAACCAGCAATTTAGTGGGAATCGCACAACAATGGGCCGTGAATCGGATGATGCCCGCGCCACCGCCGCCTCCGGCGCCGGCCGCAGTGAAGAAGAAGGGCAAGTAACACGTGGACGAGAAGCGGGTGGACCCCAAGAACTACACGATTGAATCCTGCGGATTCCGGATCAGCGAGTTTCTCGACATGGTCATTGGAGATATGGGGCTGGAACTGTCGTTCGACCTCTTAGAGGGCCAGCACCTCCATCCCGATCTCGAAGATCCCGACTTGCTGGTGAAATTCTCAGGGCCCGACGTCGATCTGCTGCTGGCCAATAAAGCGGAGCTGCTGCTGGCGCTGGAGTTTCTGACGATGGAAATTCTGCACATGCCGGGCGAACATCACTCGCGCTTGTGTTTCGACTCTAACGACTATCGCACGCTGCGCATCGAGGAGCTGAGGCTGAGCGCCATGACCGCGGCGGAGAGCGTGAAGCGGACCCGCCGGCCGTTCCACTTCAATCCAATGAGTAGCCGCGAACGGCGCATTATTCATTTGAGCCTGCGAAACGAAACCGACATACGCAGTGAAAGCACCGGCACCGGCCCGTTTCGCCAGGTGGTGGTTCTTCCGGTGGACATGCCGCTGCCCGAGCCAATTCGTCCTCCGCGGCCAGCACCACCCCCGCGCGGTGGCCCTCGGGACCGAAATCGCGGATCTGGACCGCCCCGGCGCGGCGGCGGCTTCCGTCGGCCTTAGAAGGGGACCGCTCCCTTGGCCCTCTAACAGGGCTGTGGCCGCGGCTCGGTAAGGTTGCAAATTCAGGACACCATCGTCGCCATTTCCACTCCGCCCGGACGATCCGGCGTGGGCGTGGTGCGTCTTTCGGGATCCGACGCGCGGCGGATCGCCGAGAGCATCCTGCGATTCCGGCCCGGGCATGAGTGGACCCCCTGGACGGTTACGCTTGCCGAATTGAGCGGCGTGGATCAAGTGGTGGCGGCTTTTTTTGCGGCTCCGCGATCCTACACCGCCGAAGACCTGGTGGAGATCTCCTGCCACGGATCGCCCGTAATATTGCGATTCTGCGTGGAACGCGCCTGCGCGGCTGGAGCCAGGCTGGCGGAACCGGGCGAGTTCACATTACGGGCTTATGTGAACGGCAGAATCGATCTTCCGCAGGCCGAGGCGGTCCGCGATCTGATTGAAGCCACCACGCTGTATCAGGCCCGCGTGGCGGCGCAACAGGTGGAGGGGTCTGTGTCCAAGCGCATTCGACCCATCAAAGAACAACTGGTGGAGCTGATTGCGCTGCTCGAAGCCGGTATCGATTTCGCCGAAGACGACATCAGCGTAGCGCCGCTTGAGGAGATTCTGCGCCGCCTGAGCCTGATGGAACAGGCGCTCGCTGCGCTGGCCTCGACGTTCGACTACGGCAAGATGGTGCATTCGGGAATCACACTGGCCATCGTGGGGCGGCCCAACGTCGGCAAGAGCAGCCTGTTCAACCGGCTTTTGGAACAGGATCGCGCGATTGTTACCGACATCCCCGGTACCACGCGCGATCTGGTATCGGAAGTGGCGGCCATTCGGGGAATTCCGGTCAAATTCGTGGACACGGCCGGCATTCGCACCGGTCAGGACCTGGTGGAGACGCTGGGCATCGAGCGCAGTTATCAAGCCATGGCCGACGCCGACCTCACGCTGGTAGTGCTGGATCTGGCCGCGCCCATTCACCCCGACGACCTGGCGCTGCTGGAGCGGGCGAAAAACCAAGGCCGTTGGATTCTGGTGGGAAATAAAGCGGACTTGCCCCGTGCGGCCGAACTTACCGAAGATTGCATTTCGGTCTCCGCTCTAACCGGCGAAGGAATCGGGCGTCTGCGCGACGAGATCGCGCCCACCACGTCGCGCGAGCAGGAGTCCGGCTTCATCACCAGCATCCGGCACGAGCGACTGCTGCGCGAAAGCCTGGAGGCGCTGGCGCAGGCTGGCAAAGCGGCCGAGTTTGGCATCCCGCATGAAATGCTGCTGCTGGATCTTTACGCCGCGCTACGTCCGCTGGATGCGATCACCGGCGCCACTACGGCGGATGATATCCTGAACCGGATCTTCTCGACATTTTGTATCGGGAAATAGACTCGGACTAGTGTTTACAATGGGACTAGCTTTGCTCCGCCTGGTTGCACTCCCGGTCCTCCTCGCCGCTCTGGTCTCGCCGGCGCTCGCGCAGCAGCAGACGCAAGAGGGAGAACTGGACGGCAGCCAGACGTTGTTCACCGTGCTGGCCGCCATCAACGCCGCCGGATATGACGCCAACCTGGATTCGAACGCCAACTCGCCCCTGCGCAAGCAGGTTCGCGAGGCCATCGCTCAAAAAAATCTCAACTCGGTGGAAGCTCTGAAGAAGTTTTTCGCCGGCCATCGCCAGGAAGACCCGGAGGCCGAGTTGAACCAGTACATCTCGTTTGCGCTCTCGCTCCAGGGTCCTCCCGATTTCCAGTTTTGGATGCCGGCGCAGGAGGTTCCGCCGGATGTCCACAAGCTGGATGGGCTGAACGAACTGATCGCCAATTTCTACCGCGAAGCCGGTATCGAAGATCTTTGGAAGCAGTCCCAGCCCGCACTGGATGGTGTGCTGCGGGCCTATCACGGCGGCGTCGTACAGGCGCTGCTGGAGTCTAACGCTTACTTGCGCAATCCGACCAGCGGCGCGCGCGGAAGCCGCTTCCAGGTGTATGTGGATCTGTTGGGGCCGCCGAACCAGGTTCAGACCCGCAGCTACAAAAACAATTACTATGTTGTCGTGACGCCGTCGCCGGAGCCGCAGATCGAGCAGATTCGGCACGCTTATTTGCATTACCTGCTGGATCCGCTATCGCTGCGGTTTTTCGAGCAATGGGGCCGCGATAGAGGCTTGGCCGACTATGCGCAATCCGCGCCGGCCCTCGATGACGCTTACAAGGACGACTTTATGCTGCTGGCCACCGAATGCGTGATCAAGGCGGTGGAAAGCCGCATGGCGCGCGGAGCTAAGAAGCAAGAATTAGTCAATGAGGCGCTGAGCCAGGGCTTCGTGATAACTCCGGCGCTGGCCGAAGGATTGGCGGTTTATGAGAAGCAGGAAGAGTCGTTACGGAATTACTTTCCGGATCTGCTCGGGCAAATCGACTTGGAGCGCGAGGACCGGCGCTTGCAAAAAGTGGAGTTCGCCAAAGCGGCAACCGTTCACAAAGCGAAAGCCGCTCTGCCTCCGCCTGCCCCGGTGTTGAGCGCATCCGCGAAGAGCCTGGCGGAGGCCGAGGAGCTGTACGTAAAGCGCAACCTGACGGCAGCCAGGGCCGGTTACCTGCAGGCGCTGGAGCAACCCGGGGAAGACCCGGTACACGCCAGGGCATATTATGGATTGGCGCGGATTGCCGCCCTGGATCGGGATCCCGAACTGGCTGAGAAGCTGTTCCAAAAGACGTTGGAGATGTCGCCGGAAGACGAAATCAAGGCATGGGCCTATTTGTATCTGGGCCGGTTGTCCGATGCGGCCGGCGAGCGCCAGCAAGCCGAAAAGCACTATCGCGCGGCGCTTGCGGTCCGCGGAGCACCCGAGCAGGTGAAAGCCGCCGCCGAGAAAGGACTCACGCAGCCGTTTCAACGCTAGTACGGCGAGTGGCGCCGCAGGAAATTCAGAAACGGAAATTTAGAACCTAGGAGCTAATCATGAAAAGAGCATTACGAAACATCGCGGCGCTCACGTGGGCCGTCTTGGCCTGCGGATTTTCGCCGCTGTGGGCCCAGGCGCCCAAAGTATCGCCAAAAGAACAGCAGGCCCTTTTGGCCGTCCAAGTGGCGAAGACGCCGGATGACCGGATTCAGGCCATAGAAAACGTACTCACGAACTTCGCCGACACCCAGTTTAAAGTTGCGCTGCTCCAGATGGCGGTGCAATCCGAACAACAAAAGAACGATTTCGCCCAGATCGTCTTTTATTCGGACCGGCTGCTGAAGGCCGACCCGAAGAACGCTTTCGCTATGGTAACGCTGGCGTCGGAAACCGCCCGGCACACGCGCGAGAACGATCTGGATAGGGACGAACAACTCGCCAAGGTGGACAAATGGGCCAAGGATGGTATCGATGCCGCTAAGAGCATGCCGAAGGTAGCTGCCAGCCAGACCGATGAAGAACTGGACCGCGACAGAAAGGATATGCAAGCGCAGGCATACGTGGCCTTGGGGATGGCCGATGTGGTGCGGAAGAATTACGATGGCGCCACCGCCAGCTATAAACAGTCCCTGGCAACCGAGGCGACACCGAATGCGGCTACGCTGGTTCGGCTGGCGCAAGTCTACCTGGCTAGCGGTAAACTGGATAACGCATCAGATACGCTGGACCTGGCCATCAACACTCCGGACGTTCAGCCGCAGGTGAAGTCGATTGCTCAGTCCTTGAAGAACGACATCGCCAAGCGGAAGTCAGCCGCGCCCGCCAGTCCCGCGCCGCCGGCCGGAAGTAAGCAGCCTTAGCCGGAGCGCGGAAGCATTGAACGCGGGCCAGGTTGTGGAGTCCGAAGCACTGGAAGCGGCGCTCAGTTATCATTTCGCAAGCCGGGAATTACTCGCTCGCGCGTTTACGCACCGGTCTAGCATTCACGAGAAGACATCCAGCGCAGCGGCCACCGATAACGAGCAACTGGAATTCTTGGGCGACGCGATCCTGGGCTTTCTGGTGAGCGACGCCCTGGTGGCATTACATCCCGATTATCCGGAGGGCCGGCTCTCGAAACTGAAAGCGCAGTTGGTGAGCGCGTCGCACCTGCACCGGGTTGCGGCCCGGTTGCGATTAGGCGACTATCTGCTGCTGGGGCGCGGGGAGGAAATGAGCGGCGGCCGCGAGAAGAAGGCGCTGTTAGCCAACGCGGTGGAGGCCCTGATTGCCGCTCTCTATGTAGACGGCGGGATCGAGCCGGCGCGGCGCTTTATCCTGCAACATGTGATTGGGGAAGCCGAACCATCCAGCGAAGCGGAGCTCGCCGCCGACTACAAGAGCGCTCTGCAGGAACTGGCGCAATCCAGGAAGCTGCCGCAGCCGCGCTACGCGATCGTGGAGGAACACGGGCCCGAACACGCCAAGACTTTTCTGGTGGAGGTGCGCGTGGGGCGGGACTGGGTGAGCCGGGCCGAAGGCCTGTCGAAGAAGAGCGCCGGGCAGAAAGCCGCGCAAGAGGTGCTTCGGAGGCTGGAAGAATCGGCAACCGCTCCCTGACGGTCACGGCTCAGTTCACTGCGTCTGGTTCGCTCTTGGCAGCGGTTTCGTTGAGAATAACGATGTCGACGCGCCGGTTTTTTCGCCGGCCTTCCTCCGTGTCATTCTGGTCGACGGGGGCGGTATCGGCATAGCCGGCGATGGCCAGCCGTTCGCGCGCCACTCCGAACTTGATCAACAGTTCCACCAAAGCGATGCTGCGCGCGGCCGAAAGCTCCCAATTGCTGCGAAATCGCGGGTTATGAATGGGGACCGAATCGGTATGGCCCTCGGCGCGAGCCGGATTCCGCACCTTGTTCATGGCATCGGCGATCGTTTGAACGGAGGCATAAGCATCGGGCGAGATTTCATCCTCGCCTGAGGGGAACAGGGCGGCCTGCGTGAAGCTGATGGTCAACCCGCGCGGGGTCATCCTTAACGCCAGGCGGCCGCTCTGGATCTCTTGTTGCAGGGCTTGGGACAAAATCGGTAGCAAATCCGCCAGCGTCAATCCCGAGTGGTCGCCCACGTTCAGCTTCTCCCCGCCCGTGCCTGGCCGCTGTGCCTGTCCCTGGCCCTTCACGTCGCCGCTGCCGCCCATCAGCATCGAGAACGCGCTCTTGAAGGACTCTCCTTGCAGCGCCTTCTTCACGGATTCGGAGACTGCCCGAGCCTTGGCGTGGTCGGTTTGAGCGGTGGCGAACATGACGACGAAGAACGCAAAGAGCAGCGTGATAAAGTCCGCATAGGATACCAGCCAGCGGTCGTGATTGGGATGGGACTGGTGCCTTTTGCGTGCCATATGCGTTACGCTAATTCCCGGCGGAGACAGGCTTCGACACGGCCCCCTGGTTGCGAGCCCGGGCGCTCGCTGGAATGGCCTTCTTGGTTTGGCGCTGGTAAGCTTCCAGCTTGTTGCGGATTAACTTGGGGTTCATCCCTTCCACGATTGCGACCACTCCTTCCAGCTTGAGTTCTTTCAGCGCCGTGTCGCTTTCGATGCGGGCCTTGATTTTGGTGGCGACGGGCAGAAGCACGACGTTGGCCAGGCCGACGCCATATACGGTGGCCACGAAAGCCACGGCAATTCCGTGACCCACGTCTTCAATATTGGCCAGGTTCTTCATCACCTGAATAAGGCCCATCACGGCGCCGATGATTCCAATGGTAGGGGAGTAGCCGCCCGCGCATTCGAACACCCGGGCTTCGGCCAGGGCCTGGTCTTCGACCAGTTCGATTTCCAGTTGCATCATGCTGCGGATCTCTTGAAGATCGGTGCCGTCCACGGCGAGATTGAGAGCTTTGCGAAGGAAGGGGTCCTGGATCTGCATGACTTCGTCCTCCAGCGCCACCAGCCCGTTGCGCCGCGCCGAAGCGGCATAACCGATCAATTCGTCGATGACCGAGTCGGGGGTCTCGCTGTGGTCGAAGAATACGTGCGCCAGCCGCTGCGCCGCGGCGATAAGGACGTTCATAGGTGTACTGACCATCACGGCGCCGCAGGTGCCCCCGAAGACAATGATCGCAGCCGTGATCTGCGAGATGTCTTTGAGCTTGCCGCCTTCCATCACCAGGCCGCCGAGGATGCCGCCGAAAGCTAGAACCAGTCCGCCGATCGTGGCTAAATCCGGACGCGCGCGGCTGGAGCGGCGGGGAACAGGGCGGGACTTTCGCGCCGGATTCAGTGGGCCTGCTTGATCCGCCATAAATTCAAAGTCAGCTTCTCAAATTTAGTGGCCCAGCGCGGTAACCAGCTGGGGGCGGTTCGCAATCAAGCGGCGGAATTCGATTACCTTTTCGATCACCTCATCGGCAGACTCCATGACCACCAGCTTCTGACCGGTGGTCAATGCGATCACAGTATCCGGCGTTACCTCCACGTGCTCGATAAGGTCCGCATTCAGAACCAGCGGAACTTTATTGAGGCGCGTCAGACGGATCATGTGCGTTCTCTATTCGGCGAGGCTTCCAATTTGCTTATCGGCCAGGCTGTGGCCGGCATGAGCTTGAAAATCGGCTAGCTGAGAAGCTGCAGGATTTCCTTCAGTTCCTTGCGGATTGCGTCCAGCACCGGAGCAGGATCAGGGAACAGCGCGGGTTGCGGACGCGCAGGCTTTGCGGCGGGCGCGGTCACCGATTTAGAGCCCGCTTCGCGCGAACGGGCATCCAGGTCCTTGCGCGCGCCTTCGATGGTATAACGCTTCTCATAGAGCAGGCGCTTGATTTCCAGTACCAGCTCAACGTCCTTGCGCCGGTACAAACGATGCCCTTTGCCGGATTTCTTCGGCCCGAGCGAAGAGAACTCGGTCTCCCAGAAACGCAGAACATAGGGCTTGATTCCCGCCAGGCGACTGACCTCGCCGATGCGGAAATATAGTTTATCGGGAATCTCAGGACGAGGTTCGCCGGAGGCCAGCTCTGGCATGCTTCCGACATTCTAGCAAACCTATTGAGCAATTCTCGACCTTTTCTTACACTAAAGGCTACGAAACATTCCACCAGTAATCGAGCGCCGAAACCGGCCGCAAGCCACGTGGTGGCGGGAGTTCATCCGGTTCGCGAGGCGTTGCGCGCGGGCCGTGCGCTGGATCGCGTGTTGATTGCGCGCGGCGCCGGCGGCCCCAGGTTGCAGGAGATCATCGATCTGGCGCGGGAACGCGCGGTCACTCTGCGCTTTGAACCGCGCGAAGCGCTGGACCGGGCATCCAACGGAGCCGCGCATCAAGGCGTAGTGGCGTTTGGCGCCGCGCACCGTTATGTGGAGCTGGATCAGGTGCTTCCCGATGCGCGCTTGCTGATCGTCCTGGACGGCGTCGAAGACCCGCACAATCTAGGCGCCATTATTCGAACCGCTCAAGCGGCCGGGGCAAGCGCCGTGATCGTGCCGGACCGCCGCGCCGCGGGGCTGACCGAAACCGTCGCCAAAGCGGCAGCCGGAGCGCTGGAACACCTGGCTGTGGTCCGCGTGGGCAACGTCACCCAGACGCTGAACGATCTGAAGAAGCGTAACTTTTGGATCTACGGACTGGACGAACGCGCGGGTCAGCTCTACACCGGGATTGAATACTTCGAGCCCACGGTCTTCGTTTTGGGCGGTGAAGGGCACGGTTTGCATGAGCTGGTGAAAAAACATTGCGACGTGCTGGTACGCATTCCGATGGCGGGCGCCATCGGCTCGCTCAACGTGTCGGTAGCAACGGGGGTGGTGCTGTTTGAGTGGCGACGCAGGCATCCGGGATGACGCCTGTTACAAGATTAGGTAGTGGGCTACTTTGAACTTTAGTCCCCAATAAATTTGAGGTAGACATGGACGTTATCTCTAACATGCTGGGCCATCGACTCAATGCATGAAGCCAATTCCTTCTCTTCAGTGGTTTTGGCCTTCGAGGACACTGCAATCCATTCTGCCAAAAAGAGAGTCATCTGCGGTCTGTTAAACGTGGTGTCTCCGTAAGGATCGATGCACCCGAGCATCGGATATGCTGCGTCTCCGAACTCTGGCAGGAGATCGGTAAGTAGATTCCTAGGATCGGTCGTGGTGCTTAGGGTGCCCCAAATTCATCTTGGACTTCGATACTCAGGCCCATTCGTCACTATCGTAGCTTACGCCGCTTTTTCTCCGCCGCCGTTGCGCTCGGGTACTTCGCGTACAACTTCATCAAGATCCATTGGACGCTGCGCTGCACGCCCGCGATGGCCGCTGGTGTGACAAACCGCCTATGGGAAGTGTCTGATACGCCTGTTACAATAAGCTTATAAGCTCCTCCCATACGCTCTCATAGTGTAAGAATGTCAGTAACTTCCGATCATTCCAGTTCCGATCAGTGTAATCTCGGGCTTGGTCTCCGGTTTGAGGATCTCTACGCCCGCGACGGGCTTCTGCGTCTGGATGCCGCCTTTCTGGAGCAGCTTTTGGCGTCCGACGCCGGTCTGCACGTGCAGCTTCTCGACGCCCGCGCGACACCGGGCGCCAGGACGGCCAAGGAGCAGTCCGAGCTGGTAATTGCACTCGCGCCGCATGTCGAGGATTTTCTGGGCCAGCTGTTTGGGATTACGAAAGAAGTAGAGGCGCTGCAGTCCCGGCATAACGCGCTTGCGCCGTTCTTCGCTTTCAAGCGCAAATTTATTCAAAAGCGGGCTATTAGCGGTGTCACTCAGGAGCAGGCGGAGGCGATCGACGGCCCGGGTTTGGCCCGTGAACTGGAGGCGATTTTCTGCGAGCCGCTCACCGAGCGAAGTTTCTTTGCGAACGTTTCCAGCTGGCTTGAAAAAGAGACGGAGCACCAGGAGCCGATTCAACTCGCCACGCGCTATGCGGCCTGGGCTGCGCTGTCTGAAGCAGGGCGAAAGAAGCACCACGGCGATGTCTTGTTCAAAGTGGCGCATAAGCTGGATCCGCTGCACTTGATCCCGGTAGAGACGCTGACGGAAAACGGAATCGCCAAATTGCGCCTGCCCGAAGAAGACTGGCGCGTCCGCGAAGGGTTTCGTCTTACCGATTCCGGTATGGGCCTCAAAGGCGCCCTCGATCAGGCCCACTACTGCATCAAGTGTCACAATCAGGGTAAAGACAGCTGCTCCACTGGTTTGAAGGAGAAAACGGGCGAGTTCAAGAAGACGGTGTTCGGTGTGACGCTGGCGGGTTGTCCGCTGGATGAAAAAATCTCCGAAATGAACGTGGTGAAGCAGCAAGGCTACACCTTGGGCGCGCTCGCCATCGTCACCATCGACAATCCGATGGCGGCCGGCACCGGACATCGCATCTGCAACGACTGCATGAAGGCCTGCATTTTCCAGAAGCAGGACCCGGTGGACATTCCCCAAGTGGAAACCCGCTCGCTCAAAGACGTGCTGGAACTGCCCTGGGGGTTCGAAATCTACAGCCTGTTGACGCGCTGGAATCCGTTGAACTTCGCGCGTCCAGTGCCGCTCGCCCCCAGCGGTTATAAGGTGCTGGTGGTCGGCCTCGGTCCCGCTGGCTTCACTCTCTCGCATTACCTGATGAACGATGGCCACACGGTGGTGGGGATCGACGGTTTGAAGATTGAGCCGCTGCCGGAGGAGATCTCAGGCGTCGACGCGCTGGGCGCTCGCTCGCCCTTCCGGCCGATCCGCGACATTCGCGAGGTCTACGAATCGCTGGACGATCGAGTGATGGCTGGGTTCGGCGGAGTGGCCGAGTACGGGATCACGGTCCGCTGGGACAAGAATTTCCTGAAGATTATCCGCCTGCTGCTGGAGCGCAGACCAGAGTTCACAATGTTCGGCGGCGTTCGTTTCGGCGGCGCCCTTACTATCGACAGCGCATTCGAGATGGGGTTCGATCATGTGGCGCTGTGCGCGGGCGCGGGCCGGCCGACGGTGATTCCCATGAAAAACGGTCTGGCGCGCGGTGTCCGGCAGGCATCCGATTTCTTGATGGCGCTGCAACTCACCGGCGCGGCCAAGTCCAATTCGGTGGCGAACCTGCAGGTCCGCATGCCGCTGGTGGTGATCGGCGGCGGACTTACGGCCGTGGACACGGCCACCGAATCGCTCGCCTACTACATGGTGCAAGTGGAGAAATTCCTCAAGCGCTATGACACTCTGGTGGCGGAAAAGGGCGAAGCCGGTGTGCGCGGAGGATGGAGCGTGGAGGAATGCCAAACCTCCGATGAATTCCTGTCGCATGCGCGCGCCATTCGGGCCGAGAAAACGGCTGCATCCAAGGAAGGCCGCAAGCCGAATCTGATTGGCCTGCTGAACTCCTGGGGTGGCGTGACGATCGCCTATCGCCGGCGTATGATCGATTCACCCAGCTACACGTTGAATCATGAAGAGGTATGGAAGGCGCTGGAAGAGGGCATCCGATTCGCCGAATGCCTGACGCCCGAATCGGTGGAAGTGGACAGCTTCGGCCACGCCGCCGCGCTGCATGTGATGAGGCGCCAGTTCGACCCGGCAACCGGCAAAATGAGCGCAACGGGCGAGCCGCTGCGGCTGCCGGCGAAATCGATCCTGGTGGCGGCCGGGACGCAACCCAACACGGTGCTCGGCCGCGAAGATCCCGACAACGTGTTCCTGGATGGCAAGTGGTTCCAGGCCGTGGACGAGCATGGGCAGCCGGTAAAGCCGGAGCGCGTGGCTAAGCCCAAAGCGTCGCGCGTGCTCACATCGGTGCGCCCGGACGGCCGCGGCGTCAGCTTCTTCGGCGATCTGCATCCTTCTTACGCGGGCAACGTGGTGAAGGCCATGGCCAGCGCCAAGCAAGGCTATCCCGTGGTGACGCGTTTGCTATTGCGACGCTCGCCCGAGGCGCCGGCGCCCGATGCGCTGGTAGCGCGCTTGAATCGCGAGTTGCGCGCGGTGGTGAAGGACGTGATCAGGCTCACGCCGAACATCGTGGAAGTGGTGGTGGAAGCGCCGATGGCCGCGCGAGCCTTCGAGCCGGGCATGTTTTATCGTCTCCAAAACTACGAGACGCTCGCCACGCGCGTAAACGGAACCGCTCTGGCGATGGAGGGCCTGGCGCTGACGGGCGCTTCTGTGGATCGCGAGAAAGGCTGGCTGTCCACCATTGTTCTCGAAGTAGGCGGGTCGTCGGATCTGTGCGCCTTGCTCCAGCCCGGCGAGCCGGTGATCCTGATGGGACCCACCGGCACACCCACCGAAACGCCGTCGCGCGAGACCGTGCTGCTGGTGGGCGGCGGGCTGGGCAATGCGGTGCTATTCTCCATTGGCCAGCAACTGCGCGCCAGCGGATCGCGCACCATTTACTTCGCCGGCTACAAGAAAATGATCGATCGCTACAAAGTGGAGGAGATCGAGAAGGCCGCCGACGTGGTGGTCTGGTGCTGCGACGAGGCGCCGGGATTTACGCCCGATCGGGTGCAGGACAAAGCCTTCGTCGGCAATATCGTGGAAGCGATGGCGGCTTACGGCCGGGGCGATCTGGCGGAGCCGAATATTCCGATCAATGACAACCCAGAGATTCCGTTGAGCACGGTGGACCGGCTGGTGGTGATTGGCTCCGATGCAATGATGCACGCGGTGCAACGCGCGCGCTATGCCGTGCTGGCGCCGTATCTGAAGCACGGCCACAAGGCCATTGCGAGCATCAACTCTCCCATGCAGTGCATGATGAAAGAAATTTGCGCGCAGTGCCTGCAGCAGCACAAAGATCCGATTACCGGCGAAGAGACGGTGGTGTTCTCCTGCTTCAATCAGGACCAACAGATGGATCACGTCGATTTCGCCAGCCTGCGCACCCGGCTTTCGCAGAATGGCGTCGAGGAGAAGCTGACCAAGCAGTGGATTGACCGGTGTTTGCGGCAGATCGGGGCGCGGGAAGAGCTGGTCACCCGTTAACCGCCTGTGCGCGCGGCCAATCGGATACAATAGCCCGCATGCCCGAGGCGCGTGGACAACGCGACGCGCAACAAAGCGCTGATCGTTTGCGTATATTCCGGGAGGAATTGGCGGAACTCGAGCGCCAACAGGTGCTCGTGCTCACCCCAGAGCAGCGTGCCGGCCTTGACCCTTTTCTCGATCAAACGCTTCAAGAGCTTGCGCGCCGCTACGATATTGACGTCAATTCATCGCAAAAGCAGCTCTCCTTGGGAATGCGAATCGTTTCCGCTTTGGGCGGATTGGCTCTGTGCGCGGCAGTTTTTCTTTTCTTCTATCGCTTTTGGGGCTGATCCCCGCCGTGGGTCAAGTCGCCATCCTGGCGGCGACTCCCCTGCTTGGCTTGGCAGCGATGCATCTCGCCTCGCAATACGAACGAACATTGTATTTCACAGGGCTGATTGGATTGGTGGTCTTCGCCTCTTTTGTACTGAATCTGGTCGTGCTCGGCCAGCTCTTCAATCGCATCTCCAGCCCGAATGCATTCCTGGCTTGGGGCACGCTGGCCCTTGCGCTGGGCTACGCTTACGGCTTGCGGCTACTCCTGGCCGCAGGGCTGATCTCCTGGCTGGCGTTCTTCACTGCGACGATCGTCTCCTGGACCGGCGCATGGTGGGAGTCGTTTTACTCGCGGCCCGAATGTATTTTAGTGGGAGGCGCGATCATGGCAGCTGTTCCGATCTGGCTGCGCCATCGCAAACACGAGGACTTCCCGGGAACCTTTCGGTTGATTGGACTGCTTGCGGTGTTTCTTTCGCTTCTGACTCTCTGGCATGCGGGAAACGACAGTTTCCTTCCGCTAGATCCTAAGAGCATTGAACGCACGTACCAATTGGTCGCCTTCATTACCGCGGCATTCACCATTTGGGCAGGTATCCGGCACAATTACTCAGGCATCGTGAACCTGGGCGCGGCGTTCTTCACCATCTTTCTTTACGCCAAGTTCGTAGATTGGTGGTGGGACTGGATGCCGAAGTACCTTTTCTTCCTCATGATTGGTTCAGTTGCCATCGGGCTATTGCTTGCATTCCGTAAGATTCGGAGTGCGATTGCATAAAGCGAGGCGGGATCCTGGTGGCCGCGGCGGTGATTGTCGTCACAAACGGTATTGTGCTGATCGAGGTAGCGCGGAATCGCGCCGGCGTGCCGATCGAAACGATTCAGCTCACAGAGCGAGAGCTGCCACTGAACTTCCGGGAGAAGTAGAATACGGGCGTCGCGGTGCGCCTCGACTGGCAGCGATTCGATTTTGCTATGAACGAATACTCGTGGCTGGATCGGAGGAAGCTGGAAGGGCTGGGTTTTGATTACGCCAGGGCGATGCGGGATCCCCTTCATCCTCCGTTGCCTCGTCCCGCGTTCGTGGCCTTGGAGTATGATGGCCCAGCCTGGCAGAAATGGCTGAACTCTGCCCAGCAAGCAGGACTTGGAGTCACGCACTATGAACTGCCCTCGCGCCTGGAACTGCTCTCGCGCCTGATCCCGATAGACGCCGCCAAAAGCCCGGAGACGCTTCTTCGGAAGTATCCCGACCGTGGAAAATACCTCATCGTTAGAGGCCTGGTTCAGCTCTCTGCCACCACTCGGCAGGGACAGCTTCAACTGCTGCCTTCGATTTCTCAGCTCCTGCCCGACACGATCCATGTGCCAGCGCCGCTCTCGGATGGGCTCGCCAATTTGCCGATCGTTCCCAACGCCAGCCCGCGCTATACCCTCACACTCTCCTATGGGCGTCACTTCGAGCCCTGGCTGGTTACGTCGGCGTCGTCCCAATAACGGATCCCGCGCGGGTGGCTAGCGGCTGACTGCTGCTAACATCTAGCTAATGCTCAATGCGCGCGACTGGCTCTTCGTCGCTCTCGGTGCGTTCACCGTCTTCCTGGTCTGGGTTTGGTTTCGCAGCCAGTACCGTGCGCCTGGCGTCCCATCCATCCTGGAGTTGTTTGTCGGGATGGTCACCAATTTCTTCGACACGCTCGGCATCGGTTCCTTTGCGCCCACCACCAGTTTATTTAAATTCTGGCACATGGTTCCGGATGAAAAGATCCCGGGCACATTGAACGTCGGCCATGCACTGCCCACGCTGCTGGAAGCGTTTCTATTCATCGCGATCGTGCAAGTGGACGTCGCCACCCTGGTGTTGCTGATGGGCGGGGCGGTGGTGGGGGCTTGGTTCGGCGCCGGTATAGTTGCAAGCTGGCCGCGCCGCTGGGTTCAAATCGGAATGGGCATCGCGCTCCTGATAGCCGCGAGCTTGTTCTTGATGACCAACCTGAATTTGTTTCCGGTGGGCGGGAACGCGCTCATCTTAAGGCACTGGCGCTTATGGACGGGCGTCTTTGGAAGCCTCATCCTGGGAGCTTTGATGACGCTGGGCATCGGTTTATACGCGCCTTGCATGATCCTGGTGAGTCTGCTCGGAATGGATCCCCACGCCGCGTTCCCCATCATGATGGGATCGTGCGCGTTCCTGCAACCGGTAGCCAGTGCGCGGTTTATCCAGGCGGGCAGTTACAGTCCGCGGGCTTCACTGGGTCTGTCGTTGGGTGGGCTGCCGGGTGTCCTGATCGCGGCTCTGATCGTGAAGTCGCTGCCGTTGACGGCCGTGCGTTGGCTGGTGGTGGTGGCGGTGGTCTACGCGGCCTTTACCATGCTGCGATCGGCATTTCGGCGATCGCATCCCTCTACTGCCCGTTCGTCAACCGAAGAGGCCGAAGCCAAGCTATACTGAATACAGACAGTCCTTGGGCCTCTATTTATGACCAGGCGTATCAAGTTTTTTGTTGTTTCCACCTCCACCTGCCTCGTTTTCGTGCTGCTGTTCGGCGCCATGCGCGGCAAGAGCGCTTCACCCGAAGATACTTACCGGCACCTTGCGGTTTACACCGAAGTGCTCTCGCGAATCAAGAGCGATTACGTGGAAGAGCCCGACATGAAGAGCGTCACCCTCGGCGCGCTGAACGGGCTGCTCGAATCCATCGACCCGTATGCCAGCTACTTGAACGCCGATCAGTATAAGCAATGGCTCAAGAGCAAGGATCAGCACAAGGCCGATGTCGGCCTGATCCTGTCGAAGAAATTTGGCTATGTGGGCATTGTGGACGCCATTCCGGGATCGCCCGCGGCGAAGGCCGGGCTTACCACCACGGATGTGCTGGAAACCATTAACGGCGTCGCCACGCGCGACATGCCCCTGGCGTTTGCGCAGCTATTGCTGGAAGGCGATGCGGGCAGCACGGTGGAACTTGGCGTTCTGCGATTCCGTAAACCGGAGCCGCAGAAGCTCACTCTGACGCGCGCCATGCTGGAATATCCGGCGGTGACGGCGAAGATGCTGCCGGACCAGGTGGGGTTGATCCAGGCCGCGAGTCTGGAAGGCAACCGCGTGAAAGATATCGCAGCGAAAGTGGACGAGCTGCAAAAGCAGGGCGCCAAAGAGTTTATTCTGGACCTTCGTAATTGCGCCACCGGCGGCCCCGAAGCAGGTGAGCAACTGGCGAACGTGTTCCTGGACAAGGGACTCATCACCTACAGCGAAGGTCAGAAAGTGGAACGGCACGACGTTAACGCGGATCCGGCGAACGATCGCAGCCATCTTCCTTTGGCGGTAATCGTGGACCGCGGCACGGCCGATGGTGCTGAAATCGCGGCCGCGGCTCTGCTGGACGATAAGCGCGCGGAAGTGGTCGGCGAACGCACCTATGGCGACGCCTCTATCCGCAAAGCGATCACGATGGACGACGGCTCGGCGGTGATTCTTTCGGTGGCGAAATATTATTCGCCTTCCGGCAAGGCTATTCAGGACACCGGCGTCACGCCTTCGGTACCCGTGCAGGAGACTGAGCCTGTGGCTGTCGACGACGACGGCAATCCACAGGCCGTGGAGCCTCCCCAGCCGCCCTCCGGCGAAGATATACTGCTCAAGAAGGCTATCGAAGTGGTGACCAAGGGCAACAACGAAGTGGTTTCCAATGGCCAGGGCGATGATACTAAAAAAGAGCTTCGGCCAGCGCTGACGCCGCTCAACGTACCCACTCCAGCGCCTCCGCAGTAGAGTTCCGCCGTTGCCGATTTACGAATACAAGTGCGAAGGCTGCGGCGAAACCTTCGAGGTGATCCAGAAGTTTGCGGATGAGCCGGTGACCGTTCACGAAAAATGCGGCGGGCACGTGCATCGGCTCATGTCCGCGCCGTCTTTCCAATTCAAAGGGTCGGGCTGGTACGTGACGGACTACGCCAAGGGCGGCGCCAGCGGAGCTCCTAAGAACGAATCGCATAAGGAAGATTCAGGGAAGTCCGATCCGGGCAAGTCTGAGGCAAGCCAGTCCGACTCCGGGAGCAAGTCCGATTCTCCGGGCAAAACCTCAACCGACACCGCGACCAAGTCTGAGAGCAAGGGCGAGCCCAAGGCCGCGCCGGGCGGCAACAGCTCCAAGAACGACTGAGCATCCGCTCCCCGTGGGCTCAGCCGATTCCGGGCCACGACCGGAGGGAGTGGTCTGCGGTCTCAGCCTTTGTGTACCGGATCGATCCAGCGTGAGTCCGAAGGCGGCTCCGGGCTTTCGATATCCAGATTCACCACGATGGGATCTTGCCCGCTGCGAACCACCACCGCTTCCACGGGATGGTTTGGGTCGGCATTGATTTCCTGATGCGGAAGATACGGCGGGACGAACACAAAATCGCCCGGGCCGGCTTCATCGACGAATTCCATGCTTTGGCCCCAGCGGAATCGCGCGCGGCCCTTGATGATGTACAGTACCGTCTCCAAGTCGCCATGATGATGGACGCCCGTCTTAGCGTCAGGATGGATTGCCACGGTGCCGGCCCAGATCTTGGTGGCGCCGGTGCGCGCATGGTCGATGGCGGCGGCACGCGTCATTCCCGAAGTCTGCGGCGTGTTGGTATCCAGCTCGTGCGCGCGTATGATTTTGACGGTACTCATACTCACAAGACCGGCGCGAACTTGGCTTCCGCCGCCCATCTACGCCTGCTCAACAAATCCGCGATGGCGCGGCATTCCTCCGCCAGCGCGCGGAATTGATCGGGGTAAAGCGACTGGGCGCCGTCGGAAAGCGCGCGGTCGGGATTGGGATGCGCTTCGACAATCAACCCGGAAGCGCCCGCCGCTACCGCCGCCAGCGCCATGGGATGGACCTTGTCGCGCCTGCCGGTTCCGTGGCTGGGGTCGACGATGATGGGCAAATGGCTCAAGCGCTGGACCGCCGGCACCACGCTTAGGTCCAACGTGTTGCGCGTGTGATCGGCGAAAGTACGAACGCCGCGCTCGCACAGAATCACCTGGTAATTGCCTTCCGAGAGAATATACTCGGCGGCCATCAGGAACTCTTCGAGTGTGGACGACATGCCGCGCTTCAGCAGCACCGGCTTGCGCGCCCGGCCGGCGCGGCGCAGCAGTGAAAAATTCTGCATATTGCGCGCCCCGATCTGGAGGCAGTCGGCGTATTCTTCCACCAGATCGAAAGTTTCCACGTCGATGGCTTCGGTGACGATGCCGAGCCCGGTTTCCGCGCGCGCATCGGCTAAGTAGCGAAGCCCTTCTTCGCCCAGACCTTGAAATGCGTAGGGTGAAGTCCGCGGCTTGTACGCGCCGCCGCGCAGCAACTGAGCGCCCGCGGCTTTCACTGCCCGGGCCGCTTCCAGGATCTGCTCCCGGCTCTCCACCGAACACGGACCCGCGCACAGCGCGAGTTCAGCGCCCCCGATGAGCACGCCCGCCACATCCACCACCGTGTTGTCGGGCTTCACTTCCCGGCTCACCAGCTTATAGGGTTTTGAAACCGGAATGGCTTCGGCCACGCCGGAGAGGCATTCAAACTCCTCCGCCGGGACGGGGCCATGATTACCGGTAATGCCGACGGCCGTGCGCTCGGCGCCCGGCATGACATGGGCGCGAAAGCCGAGGCTCTGAATTCTGGCGCAAACCTGAGCGATGTCCTGCTCGGTGGCCTGCGCCCGCATGACGATCAGCACGCGGAAAAACCCTCCTGCCCCAGTGTAACAACCGCTCGCAAACACGCGCGTCTCAGAACGAAAACCGAAGTTGCAGCTCCAGCCGCCGATTGTCGGCGTTCTCGGAAAAGCCTTCTCCGTTGAGCGTTCCCGCGGTTTGATTAGCCCGTCCAAATAAAGGCGAGGTGATGTCACCCACGATCGGCCCTGGATTAGTATGGTTCAGAACGTTGCGCGCGGCCAGCGAAATACTGAAGTTGTAGCGTTGGCTGGTGGAGGGTGCCGCAATGATCGATCCCAAGCCCCGGCCGGTAGCCAGGTTTGGATTTGCCGCTCCACCCGCCTGTACTTGCTGGCTGCCGGATCTCCTCTGAGAGTCGGCGCGCTCGCCCCCAAAACCGAATGTTTTGGAGATGCGCAGATTCACCGAGATTTGTCCCGGGCCGCGGCCATAGTTCCTGGGCACGAGTTTTTCGTCATGCGTGGGATTGGGATCGAGCAGGCCATAGGTGGTCTCCACCACGCCCGGCTTGTTGGGGTCCGTTGCGAAACCAGGCCGGGCATTGAACAGGGTGGTGCCGTAAAGATCGCTTCCGGTGGTGATGTCGAACGGGACACCGGACTGGATGACCACGAATGGATTGAGACGGACATTCCAGCGGCTGTTGATGGATCCGCCAAGGGTGGCGCGATTCCGCACATCTGTCGCGGCGGGACCGTACTGGCCCGTGAAGTTGTAGGGATTGGGAGGCGACGTGCCGAGCCCATCGGTATTGCTCATGGCGTGATTAAGTACATAGAAGCCGAAGAGCGAAAACGCGGGATTCACCCGCGCATTCACATTGACCACCAACTGGTTCTGGTTATACAAACCAGAGGACTGCATCAGAAACACGGGATTCGGCTGGCCCAGTGGAAATACGCCGCCACCGGGGACGTCGGGCGTATACGTACCTGGCAAGGGCGCATTGATATCGTTCGTGAGCAGCTGATGCAACCCGTGGGAATTGGCGTAAGTTACCGCTAGCGTTGTGTTCCAGGGCAACTGGCGCTCAACCGTCGCCGACGACTGCATGATGTAGGGCGTGCGTAAACTGGAACTCAGCTCCTGGATCACTTGCGGCGCCGCTTGGAGCCCGGCCAGCGAAGGGATCGACGGGAAAAAGTCTGGGGCGGTGACGACATACTGCTGCTGTATCGATCCGTTGAACCGGCGTGCCGTAATTATATTCGCCAGGGCAAAGCGATCGTAGAAAATTCCGAAGCCGGCGCGCAGCACGGTTTTGGGGCGCGGGTTCTTGGCACTGCCCGCGGGCGCCCAGGCGACGGCCAACCGCGGAGCGAAGTCGCGCCAGTCATGGATGTTGGTTTGCATTTCATACCGCAGGCCGAGGCTGAGAGTGATGTTGGGACGGACGCGCCAGTCGTCGCCGGCGAACGCGCCCAGGTCTTCCTGATGAACCGCCAGCCTGGGCTGGCCGGCGTTCATGGTGAACTGGGCGGGGCCGCTGCCCCCGACGCCGAGTAGGGTTTGTTGATAACTCTGGATGGAATTAAAGACGAACGTACCGTTGAAATCGTTGGGCGAGATGTTGTCTTCCAGATAGCCGCGCAAGCGCAAGCCATATTTCCAGACGTGCGCGCCCTTCACCGTGGTCGTGTAGTTCTGCAGCTCGAAAGTATTCTGCGTGTCGTACGATTGGCCGAGCTGGGAGCCGCCGTTATTGAACGCTCCGATCACTTCAATTTCCGGCGCATCGCTTTTCGCCAGCCGATGACTCGCGCTGCGAAAGTATTGGAAACGGGTCTCATTGATGCTGCGGCCGAGTACGGCGGTTTCGGTGACCTGGACGGTCTGGTTCAAATATCCGTAGTCGTAGCCGCGCGATGGTAGGTCGAACGTGCCGATGCCCGCCCCGTTGATGTCGGATTGAGTGACCGAGTAGCGGACGATCAGCGTGTTGTTATCGTTCAATCGATAGTCCACGCGCGGGCTGGCTCGAGTGAGAACCTGCGGGACCGTGTAGATACTGAAGTGCGGCTGTATGGCGAGCGTTTGAGCATTCAACGTGACCGCGTTGACGATGGCGCCGTTGTCCACCATGTTCCGCTGGCCATCGAAGGTGAAGGACGCACGCTGGCCCAAAGGCCCTGCCACGTTGCCCTCGATCTCATTGAGCAGCAGCGGCGCCTTTTGCGCCGAGTAAGGATTGCGCGAATTCCAAATATCGTTGGCGTAATTGTAGTTCAGCGTGCCCCGGTAACGATCGGAGCCCGGCTTGGTGAAAATTTCGATGCGGCCAAAGCCTAGCCGGTCGTACTCGGGCGCAAATGGGTTCTGGTTGATACGGATCTCGCGAATGGACTCCTTAGGCGGGATTTCGCCGCCGCTGAATCCGTCGACGTAAATCGTTCCCCCGGCCGGGCCTGCGGAGGGACCGGCCAGGGCTTGCAGATCCGCCGCCAGATCGTCTGGGTCATCAGAGAGGGCCTGCAAATCGTCGCCGCGCAGGACCAGTGCCCGGGCATTATTGGAAGGATCGGTCGTGACTGTTGGACCCGTGGTCTCCTGGACCACTACATGCTGCGTGGTAGTGACCACGTCCAACTGAAGATTCAGCGTTCGGGTACCAGGACTAAGCGAGACATTCATGGCGCGCGGAGTTACCAGGTCGGGCGCCGAACCAGTGACTACGTAGTCGCCCGGCGCGAGCCCGGTGAACGAATATGCCGCGTTGCCGTCTGCCGCGGTGGATTGGACGCGATGGCCTGGGCCAGTTAGCGTGATTTTCGCGCCCGGGACCAGAGCTCCCGCCTGGTCGGTCACTTGGCCACGTAGTGTTGCCGCCGTCTGCGCAAAGGCGTGTGAGGGGAGCATAAGCAGAAGGATCGAGATCAGGCTCCTCACGAGGGCAACTCGTTCTCTAGCCTAGCCGAATCCCCTGAAGATTGCCTGAAGATGCGCCTACGCTAACAAGCCGCGAAACTTGGGACTTTCGTAACCGGGGAAGACGGATTTCAGGTTGGAATTGCCCAGGTGCCTGGCAACCAGTTCGCCCAGGACGTCGCGGAAATCGGTGGTAAGCGCCAGGTCGCGGCCGTCGTAGAGCTGCTCTTCGTGCAGGCCCGGCCAATCGCCATAAACTTTGCCGCCGCGCACACGGCCGCCCAGGACGAACATGACGTTCGCGTGGCCGTGATCGGTTCCCCGATCGCCGTTCTCTTTGACGGTGCGTCCGAACTCCGACATGGTGACCAGCGTGACGTCTTCCATGCGATCGCCTAAGTCCTGATAAAAGGCCGCCAGCGCCTGTCCGAATTGCGCCAGATTGTTGGCAAGCTGGCCGTTGGTGGGCTGTCCGGCGACTTCGTTCACGTGCGTGTCCCAGCCGCCGATGTCGGCGAACGCTACTTCCACGCCTACATTGGCCTTGATCAATTGCGCGATCTGCTGCAAGTTCTTGCCGAAGCCGCCATTGCCATAATTCGCGCCGTTGGCCGGCACGTAAGGCTGCTTCTGGATGGACTGCATGATTTTGACGGCGTTGAACGTCTCTTTGCCGGTGCCGTGCAGCGTGGTGTCGAGCGTGTTCTCATACATGCTCTCGAAGGTGGCTGCTCCACTCGAATCATGCACCTGAAAATCCTTCAGGCTGCGCACCGCGACCGCGTCGTTGTGCCCGCGCAAGCTACGTGCCAGGTTATCGCCCAGGCTGACCGCACGCAACGGCGCCGCCGGGCCGGAAATGTTGGGCAGCGCCCGATTCAGCCATCCATCGGCCCCTCTCTGGCCGGGCGTGCCGGACTCCATGTAATCCTGCGCGTCGAAGTGCGAGCGCGTGGGATCGGGAGATCCAACGGCGTCGACAATCGCCAGATGGCGCGCATCGAACATGGGCTTGAGCGGCGTCAGCGCGGGGTGCAGTCCGAAGAATCCGTCCAGATCGACGGCTGAATTCGGTGTGCCGTCCGGCTTGGGAATGGCGATGGAGGGCCGCAGATCGTAGTAGCGCTGCTCTCCGAACGGAACCACCATATTCAAGCCGTCCACGGCGCCGCGCTGGAAGATGGCGACCAGGATTTTCTTGCGGGTGTCCATCGAACCGCTGGCGGACTGGGCGGCATACAGCGACCGCGACAGCCACGCCGGCAGGGAGCCGACGCCAAACATGGCGAGGGCGGAGCCTTTCAGGAAAAGACGTCTGGATGGCATCGCGGTATTACCTCTTCTCTTGTACTACCTTTTCTGGAAATCCGGCGATCCAATTACCAGAGCGGCAACCAGCGCCGGGTTCTTCTGCTTATTGTCTTCCAAAGCTTTGTCGATGGCGGCGCGCGTTTCGGGCGACATCGCGCGGAACATCAGGGCCTTGGCCACTTCGCTTGGGTCGTCACCAAAGCGCGCTACATCCACCTTCACGCTTTCCACGTGGTTTTGCGCAAGCTGCAGCGCGAAGTTCATCCGTCCGAGCAACGAGGCGGAGTTCACCCATTCGGAGTTTAAGTTCGAGTAACCGGTGGGCTCCAGCTTGCGATAGAGCGGCTCGCCCAGCGTCCCTACTTGGCCGGCGAGCGCCCAGGCGTCGATGACATTGGCGTCCAGAGCGCGAGCCGAACTGGCCACCATCTCAAACGGCGACTTCACCTTAACCCGGTAAGCGCCCTGGGACCAGAATTCTTTCGAATTCAGCATAGTTTTCATCACTTCGCGAATGCTGCCGCTGGTGGATAGGAAGGTCTGCGCCATCTTGTTTACCAGCGCCTCCGGTGGATTGTCGGCGACAAAGCGCTGGGCCAGTTCTTTGGAGATGAAGTGCGCTGTGGACGGATGCCGCGCCAAAATATCCAGCACCTGTTCGCCGTCTTCCATGCCGCCTCCGGCCGCGATCGCGTGGCCCAGCACGATCTTCTCGCCCTTATCGTGCAGCTTGTCGTTATAAAAGAAGGCGCCGCCTTTGCGCGGCTCCTGAATGGTCCAACCGGTGAAACAGCGCGCTACTTCGGTGACATCCTTCTGCGTATAGCCGCCATTCACGCCCAGCGTGTGCAGTTCCATCAACTCGCGGCCGTAGTTCTCGTTCAAGCCGCGCTTCACTTTCCGCTTTTTGTCGTTGGCGTCCAGGTCCGCGCGCACGGATTCGAAATTGTCCAGGAAGAAGAGCATGGCCGGGCTTTTCGCGGTGGCTTCCAGCAAATCGCGGAATGGGCCGAGCACGTGGGGACGGATGGCCTCGCGTTCGTACTGCGGGATCATGAAACGGTCGTCACCCTTCTCGTAGTAGACGTTGAAGTGGTTAAACCAGAAATCGTCCAGCTCTTCGGCCAGCTGGCGTGTGCTCTCGATGGCGCGCAACATCTTGGAATCCACAAGATCGTAAGCTACCACCTGCTGCGGAGCGTTCAGTAAAAAAATTTCGCGGCGGATGGGGACCGGGGCGGCGGCGAAGAGTTGCGTTCGTTGCCGCTGGGTCATTGCGATCAGCATGTCCTCGATCTTGTCCGGCGGCATGGAGTCGAGCAGCTCCCGCTTCTTCCCGCCGTTGCCGGTGCGCGCGATTTCCAGTTCGGCCGGAGTGAGCACTTCTTCCAGCGGACGAACCGGTTCAAGGTCCTGACTGGGACTGGGCGGAACGGGAGTGTTGGAAGCCTGGGCAATTCTCGTTTTGTAGCGGATCAGGAACCGCTCGATGCTGGCGCGCAACAGCACATCGTCGGGCATGGGCTGCTTGCCTTGCGCGATGGCGCGGATCATTTGCGGGGTGGGATAATGCTGTACCGTTTCGAGCGGCGTCATGCGCAGCGACTCCAGCGCCAGGAGCCGCGCTTCCAACACCGGATTCTCGTCCATCCGATCGGGATGAAGCTGCTGGTCCAGCCACTTCTTCAAGCCCACGCGCTTCACGCGGTCTACGTCGCCGGGCCGCGGTCCAAACGTGAGCCGATCCAGGGCATGCAGGATCTGTTCGTCCTTCGAAAGCTTCTTTTGGAATAGCTTCGCCTGGAGCTTGGCGTCGTCCGCCGGCTTGCGCGGCTTGCCACTGGAAACGCCTGGAAATACAAGAAGAATCCCACAGAGGGCGGGCGCCAGGAAGGTACTGCTGGTTTTCATGAGCCTACTACCCATTAAACGTCATTCCGGCTCAGAAGTTTACGACGAATTGAACTTAGCTACGAAGTTGGCTCTTGACAATGTACTATATAACTAATACACTGAGACTTGCCTGCGACCTTCCAACCCGCTAATCGACGCATCCAGTTCACGCTGGATCAGCGCAGCGGCGTTCCGGCGTACCGTCAGATCATCGATCGGGTATTGGGCGGGATCGCGGCCGGAACGCTGCGCCCAGGCGACCAGCTGCCTACCGTGCGGCAACTGGCCGTCGACCTGGCGATCAATCCCAATACCGTGGTCCGCGCCTATCGAGAGCTTGAAATCCGCGAGGTACTCGCCACCGAGCAAGGCACCGGCACGTTCCTGACGGACAAGAAGCCCACGGTGGACGCCCTGGAGCGCCAGCGCCGCATCGGACAGCTGTGCGGCGAACTCTTAGCGCGAGCCGGGGCGGAAGGAATCGAGCTCGCGGAAATTATCGGTTATTTGAATGAACTGCAATCCGAGAGGAGAACCTGAACCATGATGCCGTTAACACTCGCACGCAACTCAAGAAACTCAATCCGATCGAAACCTCAAATCAGCGCCGTGGGTGTTGCCGGGCTGTTGGTTTGCCTGGCAATTGGGGCCGCAGGCGCTATCTGGTTGAATAACCCAGTCCCCGCGGCCGTGGGCGCTTTGATTGGACTCTATCTGCTGTTCGCCATTCGAGTGGCAGAGCAATGGGAGCGCGCCGCCGTACTGCGATTGGGCCGTTACATCGGTCTCAGAGGCCCGGGGCTCTTCACCATCATTCCGGTGATCGACGAGATCAGCCTCTACGTCGACCAACGCGTACGGGTGGTGGAGGTCAAGGCTGAATCCGCGCTGACGCGCGACACCGTGCCGGTGAACGTGGACGCCATCGTGTTCTGGCTGGTGTGGAACGCCGAGAAGTCGATCCTGGAGGTGGTGAATTTCAGCGAAGCGATTATGATGAGCGCGCAAACGGCGCTGCGCGAATCGATCGGCCGGCACGATCTGGCGCAGATGATCACCGAGCGCGAGACGTTGGGCCGCGAGCTGCAACGCATCCTTGACGAGAAAACGAATCCGTGGGGCATCACCGTGCAATCGGTGGAGATTCGCGACGTGCACATCCCGCAAGCGCTGGAGGATGCAATGTCCCGGCAGGCGCAGGCCGAGCGCGAACGCCAGGCGCGCATCATTCCGGGCACGGCGGAGACCGATATCGCCGCGAAATTCGGCGAAGCCTCGACGGTCTACATCAACAATCCGGTGGCGCTGCATTTGCGCGCCATGAACATGCTGTATGAAGCGATCAAGGAGAAGGGTTCGATGGTGATCGTTCCGTCGAGCGCGGTGGAGACCATGGGATTGGGTGCGCTGCTCGGCACCGCGTCGTTGTCGTCGCAAAAGCAATGACGCGCTTCTATAATGAAGCATGTCCTCCAGCGCGCCGGCCGGATCTTTGCATCAAAAAGGAGCTACGGCGGAAGAGATCGGCAAGTACGAGCCTGTCATTGGTCTGGAGGTACACGTCCAGCTCAATACGCGCACCAAGATCTTTTGCGGCTGCCCAACGGGCTTCGGCGCGCCGCCGAATTCGAACGTCTGTCCCGTCTGCCTGGGACTGCCGGGCGCACTGCCGACGCTGAACCGGCGCGTGGTGGAGATGGCGATTCAGGCCGCTCTTGCGACGCATTGCAAGGTGAACGCGTTTTCGCGCTTCTCGCGCAAGAATTATTTTTATCCGGACCTGCCCAAAGGCTATCAGATCTCGCAATATGACCAGCCGCTGGCCGAGCACGGCTGGCTGGAAGCGCCGATGAACGGCGGGAACAAGCGCATCGGCATCACGCGCATTCATCTGGAAGACGACGCGGGCAAGAGCATCCATGATGGCTTCAAGGATTCCGACCGTTTCACCTATGTCGATTTGAATCGCAGCGGGACGCCGCTGATCGAGATCGTGACCGAGCCGGACATCCGGTCGTCCGATGAGGCATACGCGTTTCTGACCGAGCTGAAACAAATTCTCCAATACGTCGGCGTGTCCGAGTGCGACATGGAGAAGGGCCAACTGCGCTGCGACGCAAACGTGTCGGTGCGCTTGAAGGGCGTGGAGAAATTCGGCACCAAGGCCGAGGTGAAGAACCTGAATTCATTCCGTTTCGCGAAAATGGCGCTGGACTATGAGATTGCCAGACAGGTAGCTGTGCTTGAGAGCGGCGGCCGGGTGGAACAGGAGACGCGGCTGTACAACGTCGCGACGGGTGAAACCGTCGGCATGCGCAGCAAAGAGCACGCGCACGATTACAGATATTTCCCGGAGCCGGATCTGGCGCCATTGCGCGTGAGCGTTGCGTGGCTGGAGCGAATCCGGGCGACAATGCCGGAGTTGCCGGCAGACAAGCGCAGCCGGTTCATCGAAAGCTACGGGCTACGCGAGTACGATGCGCAGGTTTTAACCGGCACGCGCGAGATCAGCGATTATTTTGAAAAAGCGGCGAGGTCGGCGGTCGATCCACGCATGGCCGCGAATTGGGTGACGGGCGATCTGTTGGGTGCGCTGAAGAGCCGGGAGATCACGGAATCGCCGGTGTCGCCCGGGCAACTGGGGGAATTAGTTGCCTTCATCGCGAAGGGCGAGATCAGCGGCAAAATGGCCAAGGACATTTTCGCGAAGATGTTCGAGACCGGCGAATCGGCGGCGGCGATCATCGACCGCGAAGGTTTGCGCCAGATCAGCGATGCGGGCGCGCTGGAAAAGATCGTAGACGAAGTGATCGCCGCGAGCCCGAAGCAGGTGGGGCAGTACAAATCGGGGAAGACGGGCGTGTTTAGCTACTTCGTGGGCCAGGTGATGAAGCTGAGCAAAGGGCAGGCGAACCCGGCGGCGGTCAATGAGCTACTGAAGGCCAAGCTGGGCTAGCTGTTGAAGGTGTGACCGGGAGTCTTACCGCTGGTTGGCTTTCAGGATCTTCTTCCGCAACCGGATCGATTGCGGCGTCACTTCCACGAACTCATCATCGCGAATAAACTCGATCGCTTGCTCCAGGTTCAGAAGACGCGGCGGAACCAGGCGAATGGCTTCGTCGGAGGTGGAGGCGCGCATGTTGGTCAGCTTCTTTTCCTTGACGATGTTCACGTTCAAGTCGGCGTCGCGCGCGTTTTCACCCACGATCATTCCCTCATAGACTTCCGTGCCCGGGCTAACGAACATCTCGCCGCGCTCTTGCAGATTGAAAATCGCATTGCCCGTGGTCTTGCCCGCGCGGTCCGATACCAACGATCCGGTGGGCCGCGACGGAATATCGCCCTGCCATTCGATGTAGCTGTGGAACAGCGTGTTCAGGATGGCCGTGCCACGCGTGTCAGTCATCATCTCGCTGCGCAGCCCGATCAGCCCGCGCGATGGCACGTGAAACTCCAGGCGCACGCGGCCCGAGCCGTGATTCACCATCTTGATCATCTTGCCTTTGCGCTGGCCCAGCTTCTCGATCACCACGCCGATATAGGTCTCCGGACAATCGATCACCAGCAACTCCATCGGTTCATGCACTTTGTCTTTGATTGTCTTGGTCAGGATCTCGGGCTTCCCCACCATCATTTCAAAACCTTCGCGGCGCATCATTTCGATGATGATGGCAAGCTGCAGTTCTCCCCGTCCCATCACCTTATAAGCGTCCGGACCGCCCGCCTCTTCCACGCGGATGGAGACGTTGGTCAGCAGCTCTTTATCCAGCCGGTCCCGCAGATTGCGCGAGGTAACGAACTGCCCTTCGCGGCCCGAGAACGGCGACGTGTTGATGGTGAACGTCATCGCAATAGTCGGCTCGTCGATCTGGATGTGCGGCAGCGGCTGCGGATTCTCAACGCTGGTGACGGTTTCGCCGATGGTGATGCCTTCCACGCCGGCAATCGCAAGAACATCGCCGGGGTATCCGATGGTTTCGTCCACGCGCTTCAATCCCTCGAAGGAATAAAGCTTGGTGATGCGCGTTTTTTGGAAGGAACCGTCCAGCTTGGCGATCGCCACTTCATCGCCGTATCTCAAAATGCCGGAAAACACGCGGCCGATGGCCAGGCGGCCCAAATACTCGCTGTAATCGAGATTCGCCACCAGAAGCTGCAGCGACGCGTCTGGGTCGCCGGCTGGCGGCGGGATGTGCTTCAGAATGGTTTCAAACAGCGGGCGCAAGTCCTTCGAATCGTCTTCCATCGACATCTTGGCGATCCCAGCTTTGGCGTTGGTGTAGATCACTGGGAAGTCCAGTTGATCCTCCACCGCGTCCAGATCGATGAACAGGTCGTAGATTTCGTTTAGCACTTCCTGGATCCGCGCATCCGGCCGGTCGATCTTGTTGATCACGACAATCGGTGGGAGCTTGGCTTCCAGCGCCTTCATGAGCACGTAGCGGGTCTGCGGCAGCGGGCCCTCGCTCGCGTCCACCAGCAGCATGACGCCGTCCACGATCTTGAGCGCGCGCTCCACTTCGCCTCCGAAGTCGCTGTGGCCGGGCGTGTCGACAATGTTGATTTTGATGCCGTGATAGCGCACGCCGGTGGTCTTGGCCAGAATGGTGATGCCGCGCTCGCGCTCCAGTTCGTTGGAATCCATCATGCGCTCGACATGGTGCTCGTTTTCGCGGAAAAGTCCGCTCTGATTCAGCATGGCGTCCACCAGCGTGGTCTTGCCGTGATCGACATGCGCAATGATGGCAATATTGCGCGTGAGGCGATTATGCTGCTGCGCTTCGCTATGATCGGTAGGATGGTTTAGAACTTCCGGTTGCATTGAATACTACTATGGTCGCACGCTCAGACAATTTGACCGAAACAACGCTACCCGTGGTGGTGATCGTCGGCCGGCCTAATGTCGGTAAGTCCACTCTTTTCAATGCGATAACCGGACAACGGCGTTCCATCGTGGGCGACGAGCCAGGCATCACGCGGGACCGCATTCAGGGCGAAGCGTCCTACCTGGGGCGCCGATTCGAGCTCATAGATACCGGCGGAATCATCCCGAATGACGCCGAAATGATCCCCACCGAGATTCTGAAGCAGGCGCGCGTGGCTCTGGATAAGGCCGAGCAAATCATCTTTCTGATCGATGGCCGCACGGAGATTACGGGCACTGATCGCGACCTGGCGAAAGTGCTTCGGAAGCTCGGCAAGCCGGTGACGCTGGCGGTAAACAAGATCGACGCCACGGTGCGTGAAGGGCTGGCTCACGAATTCCATTCGCTCGGCTTCAAGGATCTGTTCCCGATCTCTTCCGAGCACCGCATCGGGTTCGACGAGTTGCTGGATCACGTCACGAAAAACTTCAGCAGCGACGAAGGTCCCGAAGAGCCGCAGCCCGAGAAGCGCCCCATCAAAGTCGCTATCATTGGCCGGCCGAACGTGGGAAAATCCACGCTGCTGAACGCGCTGGTGGGCCAAGAGCGGTCGATTGTGTCGCCGGTGGCGGGCACCACGCGCGATGCCGTGGACCAGAGCCTGTTGCATAACGGCGTGGAATACGTCTTCGTCGACACCGCAGGCATCCGGCGCAAGGGCAAGACCAAGATGATGGCCGAAAAGCTGAGCGTGGTGATGGCGCGGCGCCATATCCGTATGGCCAACGTCGTCTTGCTGGTGCTGGATGCTACCGAAAAAGTGCAGGCGCTGGACGCCACCATCGCGGGCTACGCACACGAAGAGGGCCGCGCGTTGATCCTGTGCGTGAACAAGTGGGACGCCGCCGGCGATAAGGGCAAGCGCAAGTTTACCGAAGAGATCCGCGACGAGCTGAAGTTTCTCGATTACGCGCCTATTGCGTTCGTTTCGGCCAAGACGGGCGCGGGCGTGAATCGCCTGTTCGGCATGATCGGCGAAGCGTACCAGGCAGCTTCCAAGCGCGTGAGCACCGGCGAATTGAACCGCTTCGTCGAGATGCTTTCCTTCGATCGCGACATCAAGATTTACTACATGACGCAGGGCTCGGTGCGGCCTCCTACGTTCGTGGTTTTCACCGATAAAGCGAAGGACCTGCACTTTTCCACCGAGCGATTCCTGATCAATCAGCTGCGCAAGCGATTCGGATTTGAGGGCACTCCCATCCGGATCAAAGCCAAGCGCCGGTAACCAGCATTCCAGCGCCTTATTCCGTTTGTTCTCAGAGGCTTCTCCATTCGTCCTCCGCGCAACAGAAGGGCTTCGAGCGGATACTGTGTTGTGCAGATTGGCAGGCGGCTGCGTCTCATCACGGGATGTTTTACAATGCTGCTCACTAGCTGCGTTGGACGCCTGGAGCGCCCGCGTATGCCGGCCGTAATTGCCGTTCCTTCTCCGGGCGGCAGCCGGACGGGCAACTATACTCTCCGCAACTACGCTATCGACTTGACGGCCTATGCTGGCACGACGGGCGACGTTGCCACCGCTCTACGCAACAAGATGGTTTACAGTCTGCTCGCCGAGGTCGATTACGTTTTCTACGATTACGAAACCAAACTCTTCCTGGACGAAGGCGAATCCAATATAAGCTCCGATTTTGTGCAACTCGGAATGGCGGCTGCCGGCACGCTGACCTACGGGACGCGCGGCAAGACCATCCTGAGCGCATTACTTGCGGGCGTGACGGGAGTGAGCCTTTCGGTCGACAAAAACTTCTTCCGCGAGCAGACGGTGCAAGCGATCACCAGCAGCATGGAGGCGAATCGGGACCGGATCAAAACGCTCATCCTGCAACAGCTCGCCAAAGATACAATTGCCTATCCGTTTGAAGCTGCGCGAGCGGATCTGATCCATTACTTTTTTGCCGGGACCCTGCCGGCGGGTTTACAGCAATTGAGTCAGGACGCCGGCAGCAACGCAAAGTCTGAGAAGGCGACGCTGAATCAGGTGCAGGTCAAGAAATAACTACAAACATTTCCGCTTGCTGCTGGCGCGCGGCTCAGAACGCGTGAACGGAATCGATGCCGTTGGCTTGCAGCACCAGCTGCATTTTCTCGAGGGCCGATTTGTGGATCTGCGAGACGCGGCTTTCATTGATGCCTAAGATGCCGCCGATTTCCTTCATGGTCATCTCGTTGGTGTAATACAGGAACACGACTTTCTGATAACGCTCGGGAAGCGTCTTCATGGCGACACCCAGAACGGAGCGCATCTGCTCGCGCGAGCACATGTTGTCGGGCTGGGTTTCGGGCTTGCTGGGAAAGTCGGGCGCGGGCAGGTCATCATGCTCGGCGGTGCGCGATGAGGCCGAGATCAGCCCGACGCTGCGAAGGTCCACCATCATCTGGCGCCAGCGCTCCACGTCCACGCCCAGCTTCTGCGCAATTTCCGATTCGGTAGGCGTGCGTTGCAGGGTGGCGGCAAGCTCGCGTGTGGCGGCTTCCACTTGTTTATGGCGACGCCTGAGATCGCGCGATGCCCAGTCCAACTGGCGCAGGCTGTCCAGAATCGCGCCCTTGATCCGATGCTTGGCGTAGCTCGAAAAGGCGACCTGTTTATCGGGATTGAATTTACTGGCGGCATCGAACAGCCCCAGAACTCCGGCGTGAACCAGATCGTCCAGATCCACGTGTACGGGCAGGTTTTCATGAACACGGACGGCGATGGCTTTCACCAGCGGCAGGTGCTCCAGCACGATACGGTCGCGGCGGGCAATTTTAGTCGCTTGGCTAATCTGACCGGCCTTCGGCTTGGCCGCGAGCGTGACCTTGGCCGCAAGCTGCCTGGTTGGAACCGTCGTCTTGGCCGCAATCGTCTTTCTGTCAACGGCCCGGCTGACAACGGCCCGGCTGACAACCGCCTGGGTCAAGAACGTGGTCTTCGTCAAAAGCGTCTTCATGAAGGGTCCCTTTGCCTTAGTTTTTTGAGTCTGGACTGGCATGGCTGACGCTTCTCTAGGTGCAAGCTTGTCGCCATAAGAGGACTAAGGGAAAATTGCAGCGCTTTGTAGAGGGGTCATCCGTACTCCGTACTGCATAGGTCCCGAGACTCAACAACATGCGATCCCACACCGCTATTCACCGAAGCGGCATGAATCGCGGGTACTAAGGGACTGGTCGGCGGTCTCAATTTCGTTCTGGAACGTACTAGCACTCCGCGAATGCCAAAACGGTACGCGCGTTCCAAAATGGAACTAGAGTGACTCCAGCCTCTGAACCTCTTATCGACGGGTTTCTGCGTATCTCCAGTACTGTCGTTCAGGGATTTGGCTACAGCTGTTTCAATGTAGCCAGGTAGGTCTTCAGCGCCAGTCCGCCTAAGAAGATCCAGACCACCAAGCGGAACTTTCCGTCTAGGGTCGCTGCTGCCAGTAGCGCGATGGCTCCATAGGACGCCAGCGCCCCGTAGAACTTTCGTCCTCTTGGCGGTCCGGGATCCGGATCGGGGTATAGAGACACCTGAATCCCCCAGGAATCGACACTCACAGCATATACCAAAGGTATAATCTTCTAAACTCGAAAAGTGACGGAGGTGGACGTGGAAGAACAGAAGCCGGGCACCCAGCAACAGCAGCTAAGCGTGGGCGACGGCATTATCGGAATGCTGAACGCCTTTGTGGATCCACAGGGTGCGGCCAAGCGCGTGCCGGCGCCCTATGCGTGGGTTTGGCCATTACTCATCCTGACCATCCTCGTGCTGGTGTTCGGCTACCTCATGCTGCCCTACCAGCTGACGCTGCAGGATGCCCAGATTGCGCAGCGCACCACGGACCCCGCGCAAGCCGACCGCGCCAGGGCGCTGGCGCATACCATCACCCAATTCATCATTCCGTTCACGCCCTTGATCGTGGCGGGGTTCATCGCTTTGTTCGCCTGGCTGATCTCGATGGTGGGCTCCATGTTGGCAATGAGGACTAAATTTCGCGACGTGTTTTCCCTGCTAGCCGCATGTTCTCTGATTCCCGCGCTCCAGACCATTGCGACGTTCATCGTGGTCCGCACCAAAGGCGACGAGATTACTTCCCCGGAGCAGCTCACCCCGCCCTTTGGGCTGGATATATTCCTTCAGAACGTGCATGGGACCCTGCTCGCGATCTTGAATTTCTTCTCGATCTTCCAAATCTGGTACTTGATCGTGCTCACGTTGGGCCTGGCTTACTTGACCAGATCGTCGAAGGGGAAAGCGTTCGCCGCGATCACGCCGGCCTGGCTGATACCGCTCTTTCTTCAGATTGTACGGTCCATGTTCCAGGGCAACTCGGGAAGCTGACCATCACTCGGTTTCTTCGCCGGGCGGCTGTTTGTGCTTGGGCTTCCTGCGCTGCTTTTTGGGCACGATGAGCTTGGGAGATGGCACCGCGCCGACGCGTTCGCGCGCCAGCCGCCGGATTTCGGTCGGGATGTCGAACCGCTTCGGTCTTTTCTTCTTTGCCACCGGATCTTACCATCCTATACCCGTGCCTGCGCTTGACTCCCCTGCTGCCGGTTCGTTAGCCTGACGATTCTACATGTCATCTATCGACGTTCCTGTGGAGCGCGGCGGTTTCGGCCAGACAGCCCGCCGCGACGCCTGGTGGGTTTATCCGCTCCTTACTTTTCTCGGCTTGGGCGCCTTTCTGGTGTACGCCAATTGGGTGGCCTGGCAGGGCAACCACTACAGCTATGGCCCGTATCTTTCGCCGATGTACTCGCCTCTGATTTTTGGCAAGCCGGGCGAGGATTCCTGGTTCGGAGCTATGCCTGCCTTTATCCCCAGCTTCGTCACCGTAGCGATGCTGATCCTGGTGTTCCCGGGTGGCTTCCGCATCACCTGCTACTACTATCGCGGCGCTTACTACAAAGCCTTTTGGGCCGATCCGCCCAACTGCACGGTGGGTGAGCCTCGCAAGAAGTATTTGGGCGAGCGCTATTTCCCGCTGATCGTTCAAAACATCCACCGCTACTTCCTCTACGCCGCGCTGCTGTTTCTGGTGTTTCTGGCGCACGACGTGTGGAAGGCGCTGTGGTTTGACGGCAAATTCGGTATCGGCATCGGAACGCTGGTGCTGCTGGTGAATGTCCTGCTCCTTGGCAGCTACACGCTGGGCTGTCATTCGCTCCGCCACTTGACGGGCGGAATTTTCGATGTGCTCTCAAGCCGGCCGGTCCGTAAGAAAATGTACGACTGCGTGAGTTGCATGAACCGCCGCCACATGCTGTTTGCGTGGATGAGCCTCTTTTGGGTCGCCTTCTCCGATCTGTACGTAAGGATGTGCTCCATGGGCATCTGGACGGATTGGAGAATCCTCTGATGGCGGCGGAGTACCAAACGCTGGAACATGATGTTTTGGTGATCGGCGCGGGTGGCGCGGGGCTGCGCGCGGCTATCGAAGCGTCGGCCGGCGGCGTCAGGGTGGGGCTGGTTAGCAAATCGCTGCTTGGCAAAGCCCATACCGTGATGGCGGAAGGCGGCATGGCGGCCGCCATGGGAAATGTGGACGACCGCGACAGCTGGCGCGTGCATTTCGCCGACACCATGCGCGGCGGGCAGTACCTGAACTATCCCCGCATGGCCGAGCTGCATGCTAAGGAAGCTCCTGCGCGCGTGCGCGAACTGGAAGCCTGGGGCGCGCTCTTCGATCGCACCAAAGACGGCCGCATTCTCCAGCGCAACTTCGGCGGACATCGTTATCCCCGCCTGGCGCACGTGGGCGACCGTACGGGTTTGGAGATGATCCGCACGCTGCAGGACCATGGCATCCACCAGGGCATCGATTTTCACATGGAGTGTACGGTCATTACGCTGCTGTTGAACGCCGGACGGGTGGTGGGCGCATTTGGGTATGACCGCGAGCGCGGACGCTTCAAGCTGTTCCACGCAAAAGCTGTGGTACTAGCGACGGGCGGCATCGGCCGGGCTTACAAAATCACCAGCAACAGCTGGGAATACACCGGCGACGGCCATTCGCTGGCGTATCACGCGGGCGCTACTCTGCTTGGCATGGAATTCGTGCAATTCCATCCCACCGGCATGGTCTGGCCGCCCAGCGTGCGCGGCATCCTGGTCACCGAAGGCGTGCGCGGGGAAGGCGGCGTGCTGCTGAACAATCAGGGCAAGCGCTTCATGTTCGACGATATTCCGGCGAATTACCAAAGCCAGACGGCGGACACTCCCGAAGAAGGCTGGCGCTACACGCAGGGCGACAAGAACGCGCGGCGTCCACCCGAATTGCTGACGCGCGATCACGTGGCGCGCTGCATCGTGCGTGAAGTGCGTGAAGGGCGCGGCAGTCCGCATGGCGGCATCTATCTGGATATTTCCTGGATCGGGGAAAAGCTGCCGAACGCGGCCGAGCATATCAAGAAGAAACTGCCCAGCATGTACCATCAGTTCAAGCAGTTGGGCGACATCGACATCACCAAGGATCCGATGGAGATCGGGCCGACGACGCACTATATGATGGGCGGCGTGCGGGTGGATCCCGATACCCAGATGTCGGATGTGGACGGCCTGTTCGCCGCCGGAGAATGCGGCGCGGGATTGCACGGAGCGAATCGCTTGGGCGGGAATTCACTTTCCGATCTGGTGGTCTTCGGCAAGCGCGCGGGCGAGTTTGCGGCGAAGTTCGCAAAAGACCACAGCGCTGGGAGCGTCGACCACGCGAAGGTGGATGAAGTGGCGCGCCAGTCGCTCGAAGCCTTCGACCGGCAGGGGGAAAACCCTTACCAGGTCCAGCACGATCTCCAGGATTTGATGCAGCGCCTGGTGGGCATTGTGCGGCGCGAGGACGAAATAGTGCAGGCGCTGGAAGGCATTGCGAAACTCAAGAAACGCGCGGGCAAAGTGGGCGTCAGCGGCAATCGCGAGTACAATCCCGGCTGGCACACCGCGCTCGACTTAACCAATCTGCTCACGGTTTCCGAAGCCATCGCGCTGGCCGCGCTCGAGCGCAAGGAAAGCCGCGGCGCCCATTTCCGCGACGACTATCCGGACAAGGACCTCTCCTACGGTGCGTTCAACTTCGTCATCCACAAGGGAACCGACGGGGCAACGAAGATCGGCCGCGAGCCGCTGCCCGCCATGACGGCGGAGCAGAAACAGATTATCGAGGAGATGAAGTAGGGAACTAAGTCAGGAAATATGGCTAACGCAACTTTTCGAATTTGGCGCGGCGATAAGTCCGGCGGCCAATTCCGCGACTACAGCGCCGAAATCTCCGACGGCATGGTGGTGCTGGACGCGGTTCATCATATCCAGGCGGAACATGCCAACGATCTGGCGGTCCGCTGGAACTGCAAAGCAGGCAAGTGCGGTTCGTGCTCGGCCGAAATCAACGGCATGCCGAAGTTGATGTGCATGACGCGACTGAACACGCTTCCGCTCGATCAACCGGTAACCATTCAGCCCATGAAGACTTTCCCGCTCATCAAGGATCTGGTGACGGACGTCTCCTGGAACTTCGCCGTGAAGATGGGGATTAAGAAGCTGAAGCCGCGCAAACCGGACGCGCCGGACGGAACCTGGTGCATGCAGCAGGCCGATGTGGACCGCCCGCAGGAATTCCGCAAATGCATCGAGTGCTTCTTGTGCCAGGACGTGTGCCACGTGTTGCGCGATCATCAGCTGTTCGACCAATTCATCGGGCCGCGTTTCCTGATTTACGCCGCGCAACTGGAGATGAATCCGATCGATACCGAGGATCGCGTGCCCGACCTGCGCAAGCGGCACGGCATCGGCTACTGCAACATTACGAAATGCTGCACTAAGGTTTGCCCGGAGAACATCGCCATCACCGATAACGCCATCATTCCTTTGAAAGAGCGCGTGGTGGACCGGTTTTTCGACCCGTTGAGCAAGCTGTTCCGGGCCTTCGGCCAACACCATAGTTGACACTGGTATCAACTATGGTATTCTAAGAACGTCATGGGACCAGCTCGAAAGATCACCATTGAGATTCCGGAAGAGCTTCTGGAGAAGGCGCAGCAAGCCACCGGTACAGGCATCACTCAGACCGTCCGCACTGGCTTGCAATTGGTTGCGGCGTCGCAGGCCTACGCGCGCTTGCGCCAGGCTCGGGGCACGTATCAGTTCTCGCGAACACTCGCTGAATTGAAAGACGATCGTTGATTGCGGCCGATACAAGCACCTGGATTGCCTTCATTCAGGGCGACGGTGGCAGGGATGTGCAACTCCTTGAGACCGCCTTGGAGGACCGGGGACTGCTCATGCCTCCGGCTGTGCTCGCCGAAATCCTCAGTGATGCAAAACTCCCCGCCGCGATAGCAGGCTCCTTGGTGGATATTCCGCTGATAGAGATCGAACACGGTTATTGGGAACGGGTGGGGGCCTTGCGAGCCAAGGTGCTGGCGAAGCGCCGCAAAGCTCGCTTAGGCGATGCCCTGATCGCCCAGTGTTGTATCGATCGGGGGATTCCACTTCTTACGCGAGACCGCGATTTCCGCGCGTTCACCGACGCGGCCGGCCTTGACCTTGTCGTTCGGTAAGTCTTCATGCACCGATAACGCGCGGTCATGCTGGAGTTAGACCAGCTTGCAGCCAATATGTTTCGCTTTCTTAGAACATTATTGTTTTATTGTGACTCGTAGTACAGGTTACAAGCGGCTATCACTTCCAGGGCAGAACTTTTTAGGCGTACTATTCTGGCAGAGCGTGAGTCGAAGCGCGACGGTGAGTCGTTCTTCGGGGTTTAGCCTAGCCAGGAGGAGCCAATGAAATTTTTCGCGCGAACGAGTCTGCTGGGGTCCGTCTTAGGTCTCATTTTATTGACGGCGGCGCCGTCGTTTGGATCTGTGGTGGAAGATCTGTATGTTGGCGGCGATGGGAGCGCAACGGTTACTCCCACGGGAATCACCTTCAACGAGAACGATAGCTTGGTCAGTTCCATGGAGGCTGGCATCGGCACCACTTTCACTTATTCAATCGGCTCGACACTCGTGGTTGGACACCCAATCGACACTGGCGCCATCACTTTATCTCCCCTGTCGAGCAGTGTGTCGGTAACGTTTCCCGACGCCGGAACCAGCGCTATTCTTGCCGTTTCCGGCGCCGCAACTGACGGCTCGTCAGTCAGCGAAGTGGAAGGGAACCGCAGCGCGACGATCACCGGCGAAACTTCCGGAGAGCTCACGGCACCCTCGAGCTATACAACACCGTCCTCCGGGACTGTCGTTATAAACGCGGCGCCAGAACCACGCACTTTTGTGCTAATCGCGCTCGCGGGCCTCTTGATGGGGTTGGTAGTGAAGCGCAAGAAGGGCGAGGCATAAAGCCCTAGCCAGTCTCCCTCGCCGTCCCAAATTTTAAGACCTTTCCTGGACTTGAGCTGGCGCCCAGCCGCCGCACGGGTGAGCTGGGTCTCGATTAGAATAAGAGACAGCCTAGCGAGTCTCCAAGACTCTATGTATCGAACGCTGATGTTGTGCTCGGTTCCTTTCGCCGCGGTTTTGCTCACGGCTGCCGATGCTTCCCGGGCCGCTGATTTATCGTGGAAAGACAAGCCCCTTTCGCAGTGGAACGTGGAAGACGCGAAACAAGTGCTCACCGATTCTCCCTGGGTGAAGGTAGTTACGCCGCAGAATGTGCGCGATTTGAGTCCGGATGAGCGCCGGGAAGGCGGGAACATGGAGGCCGGTATCGGCAAGGGCGTCGGTTTAGCGGGGCTGGGCATACTCGGCCCGCGCAGACAGGCCGAGGCCATAGCGCGCGCGCATTATAAACCCACACCCAATGCGGTGGTGGTTCGATGGGAAAGCGCTCGTCCCGTTCGCACCGCCGAGCAGAAAGCCGGAGAGACGGATGTTCCCGCCATAGACCCGGATCATTACGCCATCGTGGTCTACGACATTCTTACTCCCAAACGGTACAATCTGGCCAATGAGCTGAAGGGCATCGCCTATCTGAAGCGCGATAACGCCAAGAACCTGAAACCCTCGCATGTCGAGATCATTCGCCAGGACGATGGTACGGCTACTTTGGTTTATCTCTTTCCGCGTTCCAAAGAAATTACCAAGAAAGACGGAAGGCTGGAATTCGTGGCGCAGATAGGGCGGCTTTTTGTGTCCCAGTTCTTCTACACCTGGGAAATG
>Ga0302324_100002487_pt1 | contig 42534 bp, 33 predicted proteins | sample Palsa_T0_1_FD_201949 | JGI IMG/M metagenome (GOLD analysis project Ga0302324, IMG submission 201949) | Peat permafrost microbial communities from Stordalen Mire near Abisko, Sweden - Palsa_T0_1 | ecosystem: Environmental > Terrestrial > Soil > Palsa > Peat permafrost | place: Sweden: Abisko...
GCAGCTGGATGCCCGTCGCCGATTCGAGTCGTTTTGCGCAGCAGTGGATCGACTACCACCGCTGTGCCGACGGGTGTTTGTGCTGCGCAAGATCTTCAAGCTCAGTCACGCGGAGATCTCGCAGGTACTCGGCGTCTCCCACAGCACCATTGAGAAACACGTGGCCAAGGGTCTGGTGCGCTGCCGCGATCATCTTCGCCAGCTCGGTCTGCTCGATGTGACGGACGCCAGGACCAAGCCCGGGGCGGTGCGGCGTGTCACGAGCAGCGGAGACGGCGATGAGTGACGTCGTCAGATTGCGCACTCGAGCCGAGATCGACGAGGAAGCGGCGACCTGGGCCTGGCGGCTGGATGCGGCCGCCGGCAGCACGACCGATCAGCGCGCCTTCGATGCCTGGCTGCGCCTGGATCCGCGCCATCGCCGTGCGATGGAGGACATGTCGAGGACCTGGCAGGCGCTGGACGGCCTGGCCGAGGGCGTGCGCCGCGAGAAGCTGTCGACATCCGCAGAGGCCACCCAACGGGCAGCCACGCCGAGGCCTGGCACCCGCGGCCGCCATGCCCTGCGGTACGCGGCCGCCGCGGCGATCGCGCTGGCGGTCGCGGGCGCGTGCTGGCTGCGGATGGGCAGTGAAGTTCGGATTCTGTCGACCGCCGTGGGCCAGCAAAGCAATGTCACGCTGATCGACGGTTCGATTGTCACGCTCAATACCGACACGATCCTGGAGACCGACCTGAGCCGTGGCGCGCGGCAACTGTATCTTCGCCGCGGTGAGGTCCACTTCCAGGTGGCGCACGATCGCTTGAGACCGTTCCTGGTGCACGCGGGGGATGCGGTGGTCCGGGCCGTCGGCACCGAATTCGAGGTGCGCCTGCATCCCGACCAGCATGTGGATGTGGTGGTGAATGAAGGTCGCGTCGAAGTTCAGGCGGCCGCGCCGGCGGCTCCGAAGCAAACCCCCAATGCGCGCCCTCGCCTCGCGAGCGCGACGACGGTTCGCACGCTCAGCGCCGGCGAGCAGCTGTCCACCGCCACCGCCGACTACTCGATCGTCCCGGTGACCCGGCAGCAGCTGTCGAGCGAACTGGCATGGCGCGAGGGGGCGATCATCTTTGACGGGCAACCCCTGTCGCAGGCGGTCAGCGAGATCCAGCGCTATACCGATGCCCGCATTGTCGTCAGCGACGCCCGCGTTGCCGATCTGCGGGTCGGTGGCCGGTTCCGAACCGACGATCTGCAGGGGTTCCTGGACGGCTTGCAGGCGGCATTGCCGGTGAGCATTCGGCGCACCTCGGACGGTATGGTGTACGTCGACCCGCGCCGCTGATCGTCCGGGCGGCCCACTCCCGTCCCCGTAGTACTCCCACTCCTGTAGTCCACCCCTTGCGGGGTGGTCGATCAGTAGTGGTTTTTCCACTGCCAACCGTCTCAGTGATGGCAGACCTTATCCGCCGCGACACTCGAAATGGGCGGAAGGGTCGTTGGGGGGCTAATGCGCGATGTCTCATCCGGGCAACAATCGGCCTCGGTTACTGCAGCCGTCTCGGCACCTGCGGCGCGCGCGCCCGGAATGCGGCGCCGGGGAATGCTGATGCTGGTCCGCTGTCTGGGCTTGGCGGCGATCGCAGTGACGGCCCATGCCGAGGACGCCGTGCGGCACTTCGACATCCAGAGTCAGGGCGCCGCATCGGCACTGAATGAGTTTGCGCGTCAGGCCGACATCACCCTGGTTTTTGCTTCGGCCACGGTCGCGAAGCATCAGTCGGTGACTGTCCGCGGGGACTTCACGGTGGTCGAGGCGTTACGCCGGCTGCTGGACGGCACCGGCCTGTCGTTCAGGCAGATCAGCGTCACCACCATTGCCATCAGTGCGGCCAACGCGACCAGGGATTCTCAGGATCCACCCAATGACACACAGACCAAGGGGGACACGGCGATGAATCATCGGGGACTATTCACACGTATTGCCGGTTTGTTTGCAGTAACCGGGGCGGTATTGGCCGGCGGTCATGCCTATGGGCAGGATGCCGCGGCACAGGCTGGCGAAGCGCCCGCGGCACAGGTCGCGCCCGCGGATGCCAGCGCCGCCAGCAGCGCGGACCTGCAGGAGATCGTGGTGACGGCGACCGCGTCAGGCGGCGTCAGAAAGCTTGATGCCAGCTTTCAGATCACGACCGCGAGCTTGGAGGAGATTCGAGACGTTGGCCCGTCGAGTTCGGCCGACCTGCTGAAGATCGTGCCGGGCGTCTGGGCTGAGTCCGGCGGTGGTGAGGCTGGCCCTAACATCGAGCTGGCTGGCTATCCGAGTGGCAGCGGCGCGCCGTACGTGACCTATTCGATCAACGGCTCACCGGTATATCCGTCACACAACCTGTCCTTCCTCGATGATTCCTCGATGTTTCGCCTGGACGACACCGTGGAGCGCGCCGAGGTGGTGCTGGGCGGCCCGTCGGTGGTGTTCTCCGACGGCCAGCTTGGCGCGACCGCGAACTTCATTCTGCGCCAGGGCACCGCGACCCCGCACGGGGATCTGGGCTTGACCATCGGCTCCGAGGGGATGTACCGGCTCGATGGCTTCTATGGCGGACCGCTGTCGGAGAGCTGGTTCGCGAGCTTCGGCGGCTTCTATCGTGAATCCGACGGCGTTCGCCCCTCGCAGTATCCCGCCGATGAGGGCGGTCAATTGACCGCCACCTTGTCTCACACCATGGACCAGGGAACGATCATGTTCTATGTGCGTGTGCTCAACGACAAGAACCTGTTCATCACGGACATGCCGCTATCGGTCAAGGGTACCGGCACCGGCGTCAGCTACTCGGGCTTCCCCGGTTTCAACCCCTTGACTGGATGGTATGCCGGCAGCGCCCTTCAGGGTCTCTCGGTCCAGGAGTGCCCGGGCTGTGCGCCCCTTACGGCCAATCTGGCCGATGGGCGCGGCGCCAACATCCATACCTTCGGCAGCGATCTTGATTTGCATATCAGCGACACCGTCTCCCTGAGCAACAAGCTGCAGTTTACCGGCGGCGACATGCCGACCGCCGGCCTATTCAACGGCGGCAACACGCCGGTGACCATGAGCAGCTATATCGCCAGCGCGATCGCCACGGCGAACGCCAGCCCGGCTGCGGTGGCTGCCGCCGGCCTGGCAACCGGGGGCACCGCGACGTACGTCGGCAGCGGTGGTGCGGTGAATCCGAATACCTATGTGGAGACAAACGGATTCTGGGTCGTGGACAAGGTCCTGCAGACATTCACCGACGACCTGCGCTTCACCTTCGAGCTAGTGCCCGGCAACAATCTGACCGTGGGCAGCTATTTCGCGGCCTACAGTTCCAATGATAACTGGAACCTCGGCAACACCGAGCTCATGACCGCGACACCGAATGCGCAATTGATCGGACTCACGCTGAATAACGGCGCTGTGATGTCCTACAACGGTTTGATCGCGCCCAACTTCTATACATTGATCGATCGATTTCAAGGCTTGAACGCAGCGCTGTTCGCCTCCGATCAATGGCGCCTGGGGCCGTTGCTGGTCGATGCCGGATTTCGAATGGAAGAGGAAAAGATCAACGGCACGATCGAGAACGACACGAGTGAGCCGCTCGACAACAATCCGCTGCATTTCTACAACAATAATGCCAGCGTCCCCAACGGCACCTGGAGCGTCGTGAACTGCGAGACGACGTTGCGGTTGGGAAATATGGCCCAATGCGACGTGTTCGAGAAGAAGAAGGGCTCCTGGACCGCAGGCGGCACCTATGAGCTCAGTCAGCACATGAGCGTCTACGCGCGCGCCGATCAGGGCAATCGCTTTCCGAGCTTCGATGATTTGCGCAACGGCGATCCGGAAATTGAGGGCATCCGGAACTATGAAGTCGGCTACCGTGTCCAGACCGCCACGATCTATGCCGACGTCGACGTCTTCGACCGCACCTTCAACGGCGTGCCATTTCAACAGTTCGTTGTCATCAATGGCGTCGGTACGAATCTTGTCTTCACCTACGGTTCCGACAGCAAGGGCCTCGACTTTACCGCCCATTGGCAGCCGATCGAGCACCTGAGTCTCGGTGTAACCGGCGATTGGCAGGACTCCACCTACACCGGCATTGTCGTCCCGGGTAGCGCGGGCAAGGATGGCAACGTCCTGGAGCGACAGCCGCGGTTCCAGGCGCGCGTCACACCGGAATACGATGTCCCGTTGGGCTGGACCAGCCTGCGCTTCTTCGCGACCTACAGTTACGTCGGACTGCGCTATTCGGACCCCGGCAATGCACAAGTACTGCCAGCCTTTGACACGCTCGACGCCGGCATCGTGGCCGACATGGGCCAGAACTTCGAGTTGCGTCTGCAGGGCACCAACCTCACCAACGAGCTCGGCCTCACCGAGGCCAACGCGCGCACTGCGAGTGGTAGCAACAGTGCCGCTGGCGGATTTACCTTGGGCCGGCCAATTTTCGGACGCGAGGTCAATCTTGGTTTGAAGTACAAGTTCTGACGCTGCTACTGCGTCTTCGAGCGCTGCCACCGGCGCGGGTGCGGCCGATCAGGACTCCGCACCCTCGCCGGGCGCATCAATTCGCCGCCACACCGCGGAGGATCGGCCTTATCCTAGTCCTATGACAGTGCACGACACCAGACAGTCGCCACCCATGGCATCGGCGACGGCATCGGCGACGGCATCGGCGACGGCATCGGCACCAGCAGAGGTGGCGCACCTGCGCCTGTTCGTGTTCGCGCTGTTCTTCATCTTCGGCGGCATCACCAGCCTGAACGACGTGATCATCCCGAAGCTCAAGGGACTGTTCACGCTGTCCTACGGTGAGGTGATGCTGGTGCAGTCGGCATTCTTCACGGCCTATTTCGTGGTCTCGCTGCCGGCGGCGGCGATCGTGCGGCGCCTGGGCTACATGCGCACCGCGGTGATCGGTCTGCTGATGATGACCGCGGGCTGCCTGCTGTTCGTGCCCGCCTCCTCGTCTGGCCTGTTCGTGACCTTTCTGGCCGCGCTGTTCGTGCTCGCGGCTGGCATCACCGTGGTACAGGTGGTGGCCAATCCGCTGATCTCGATGCTCGGTGCGCCGGCCACGGCGCACAGCCGGCTGACCTTCGCGCAGGCCTTCAATTCACTGGGTACCACCCTGTTCCCGTACGTGGGTTCGATCCTGATCCTCGGATCGCTCGCTAAAGTGGATCCGTCGCATCTCACCGGTACCGCGCTGGACGCGTTTCGGACCCAGGAAACCGGGGTCATCGTGCGCACCTATCTCGGGCTGGCCGCCGCGCTGGTGCTGGTGGCGGCACTGGTGTGGCTGCAGCGGCATCGATTGGTGGAAACCGCGCTCGAGTCCGTCACCTTTCGTCATGCGCTGGATCTGCTGCGGCAGCCGCGTTTTGGTTTCGGGGCGGCGTGCATCTTTCTGTACGTCGGCGCCGAGGTCGCAATCGGCTCGCTGCTCGTCAACTACCTGATGCAAAGCGGTGTGCTGGGGATCGACGCGGAGGCGGCCGGCAAGCACGTGCCGTTCTACTGGGGCGGCGCGATGGTGGGACGTTTCATCGGCGCCTACCTGCTGCGCAGGTTTTCGCCGGGCAAGGTGCTGGCGTGCGCCGCCGCGGCAGCGATCAGCCTGCTGGCCCTGTCCGCCAACTCGGCCGGTGCGCTATCCGGCGTCTCGTTGCTGGCCATCGGGTTGTTCAATTCCATCATGTTCCCCACGATATTCTCCCTGGCCAGCGAGGGCCTGGGTCCGCGGGCCGCCGAAGGCTCGGGGATCATCTGCGTCGCCATCGTCGGCGGCGCAATCATTCCGCTGATCACCGGCCGCACCGCGGACTGGGTCGGGTTGAAGATGGCACTGCTGGTCCCGGCGATCTGCTACGCCGGCATTCTGAGCTTTGGGATCTATGCACGACGTCCGCGACAATGAACCAGCAGCACGCAGTGCGCGAATTCGGCGTACTCGCAGCGCTGCTGCTGGCGGCAGGGCCGGCACTGCCCGCAGCATACCCGGAGCCGCCGCAGGTGTTGTTCAAGGACCTGTTCGTCGCGGTCCAGATGCAGGCGATCTACCCGGATGGCAAGGCATTTGCGGACGCTATTCCAAATGCGGCGCCCGCTGAGATCCTGGCTCAATACCACGCGGCGCAACCGGACTCGCCGCAGGCGCTCAGGCGCTTTGTCGACGCGCACTTCTCATTGCCCGGACAGGCCAGTTCCGCCCCATCGGTCACCCCGCCGTCTGCCACCCCGCCGTCTGCCACCCCGCCGTCTGCCACCGGGCAGGTGGGGATCGTCGCCCATATCGATGGGTTGTGGGATAGCTTGACCCGAAGCACCAGCGCTGCCGCGCGCTATTCATCGATGCTGTCGCTGCCACAGCCGTATGTGGTTCCGGGTGGACGCTTTCGCGAGCTGTACTACTGGGATTCCTACTTCACCATGCTCGGCCTGGATGAGAGCGCGCGCCATGACCTGGTGGTCGACATGGTGCGCGATTTCGCCTACCTGATCGATACCTACGGTCACGTCCCGAACGGCACTCGCAGTTATTACCTGAGCCGCTCCCAGCCGCCGTTCTTCTTTGCGATGGTCGGGCTGCTCTCGAGCGCTGACCCCGCCAGCGCATTCGCGCAGTATCTGCCTGAGCTCAGGCGCGAGTACGCGTTCTGGATGCAGGGCGCAGACGGTCTGCGCCGCGGCACAGCTCATCGACGCGTGGTCGCCATGCCCGACGGATCGATCCTGAATCGTTATTGGGACGATCGCGATGCGCCGCGCGATGAGTCATACCGCGAAGACGTTGAGCTGGCACAGGCAAGCGGCCGGCCGGCGCCGCAGGTGTTCCGGGATATCCGCGCCGCGGCCGAGAGCGGCTGGGACTTCGGCTCGCGCTGGTTCGCCGATCCGCAAGCACGCGCCACGATTGACACCACCGACATCGTGCCGATCGATCTCAACAGCCTGCTGTTCGGGCTGGAGAATGCGATTCGGGCCGGTTGCGAGCGGCAGGCCGACCACAGCTGCGCCGCCAGCTACGCGCACCGGGCGGCGGCGCGGCGTGCCGCCATCGACCGCTTTCTGTGGGACGGCTCCGCCGGCGCCTATCTCGACTACCGCTGGACACGGCGTGCGCCCATCAGCCGACTGTCGGCCGCCTTGCTCTATCCGCTGTTCGTCGGCCTCGCCTCCGACTCCCAGGCCACCGCGGTGGCGAACACCACGCGCAGGGTATTGCTTGCGCCGGGCGGCATCGTGACCACCCCGCTCGACACCGGTCAACAGTGGGATGCGCCCAATGGCTGGGCCCCCATCCAGTGGATCGCGATCGCAGGACTGCGCCAGTACCAACAGAACTCGCTGGCAGGCGCGATAGCTTGTCGCTGGATGGTCAACGTCAACAACCTCTACGCCCAGAGCGGCAGACTGGTAGAGAAATACGACGTCATCACCGTCGGCCGCAGCGGCCGCGGCGGCGAATACCCGACCCAGGACGGATTCGGCTGGACCAACGGTGTGATGCGAAAGCTCATTGCGCTGTACCCAGCCGACGCCGATGCCACCGATGCTGGCGTCTGCCGGGAATGAGTGTGAGTGGGCCTCCTTTAGTGCTGCGCCTGCGCCACGGGCGGCTGCGCCTGCGCCACGGGCAGCTGCGCTTGCGTCACAGGCGGTGTCTGCGCCACCTTCTGCTCGGCTTCCTCCGTCAGGCCGGCACAATCGGCGTTCTTCGCCAGCCCGGGATCGATGAATGCCAGCACCGCTGCGAACGGCGTTGCGACCGCGCCCAGCACCGCCGCCGCCGCACCTTGCTTGGCCAGGGCGGGTGCCGAGAGGCTCACGGACGGATGCCGCAGCGTGCCGCGCACATTGATCGGTGCACGTACGCGATCAAAGCGCAGCTTCTTTGGCTGTCCCCTGAGATTCAGATCGAGCTTTTCATCCCCGAGAGTGATCCTGCCATCGCCGGTGACGATCACATCGGTGGTATCCGCCAGCAGATGTTGCGTCTGCGCATCGCCGTCGTGCAGCTCGAACTCGGCCACGCCACATCGTATGGGCACTTCATCCTTGCTCGTCAGGAGCAATCCAAGTCCGCGCACCACATCGATGCCCGCCAGCTCGGCAAAGGCGGCACGGATCTCGCCGTGTGTGATGACGGCGCTGAGGGTGCCATCGGCGTCCGCGGCGATGGCATGCACGGAGTTGCCGCTGCCCTCGATGTGCAGCCGCCCCTGCATGACGCCCTGGACCGGCGCATCGCTCGCATTCTTTGGCTTGAACTGATCGAGATGGACATCGCTCAGACGCAGATCCAGGCTGGTATGCGGCACATCCGCGCTGGCGTTGAGCTCGATGGTCCCATAGAGCTTGCCCTGCGGCAGTTGAAACTGCAACGGATCGATGTCGAGATTGCCGTGATCGAGTTTGAGTTTGAAGGCGACATTCCTGATAGGCACCTTCTGCGCCTGCACCGACTCCGCGTTGAAGTCCATGGTCGCGTCCATCGCCCGCAGCCGATCGAACTGGAATGGGAATGTCGGCAGCAGCAGCGGGGAGATCGGCTGGGGCGTGGGCGCCGCTATCTGCGCAGGATACTTGCCGTTCTTGTCGCCCGGTTCGGGCACGTTGGCGCCCACGGCGACGCCGAGGTCGCCCAGATTCAATGCATGCGACGTCAGCCTGACGGCAAGTGTCGGCCGGCCGTCCTTTGACGCCAGATCAACGCTGCCGTCGCCATGGACATCGCTGTTGCCGAGTCTGCCCTCGATGTGATCGAAAGCAAAATGATTGCCGTCGCGATGCGCGTGCAGGGAGACCTTATAGGGCCGTGTCAGTGGCAGCGCCAGGTTCGTCAGATAGTACAGATTGGCCAGATTCTCCCCTTGCAGTTCAATGTCGGCATCGACCGCTCCGAGGTCGAACGGCCTGGCAATCGAGCCGCGCAGCTTGACGCTGGAAGGGCCCGCGTCGACATCGGCCTGGAAGCGATACGGCCGATCAAGCTGGACATTGAGCAGCGCGCTGCCCTCGAAAGTGAGTTTGAATGGCTCCTTGTTCAATGTGCCCTGGCCTTGAAGGCGGAACGGCTCTGCGTCGCCCCCAGAATGGTCGGTCGCGCCGACCGTGCCCTGGAAGGTCAGTTGAGCGAGGGCATCGTCGATCTTCAGCGACCCTCCACGCAAGGCGAAGTGCCGCAGAGGTGGAAATGTCGCGGGTTTGTGCGGCACCTGCTTGGGCTCGTCGGCGCCCAGATTCCAGTTGGCGCGGCCACCCTGGTCTTCAATCAGCGATACACTGGGGTTATCGAGCTCCAGGGCCTGCAGCATCAGTCGGCCGGTCAGCAGGTGCGACAGCACCACAGCGACGTACAGCCGCGGCAACTCGACCATGTCGCCGCCGCCAGCCCAGGCTGGATTGCCGATGACCAGGTCCTGCACATCGATGCTGGGCGTCGCGGAGAACACATGTACCCGCAGGTGTCCGATCGTCACGGGCCGCTGCAGGTGACGTGCAATCACGCGACTCAACGGCTCGCGCACCAGGTTCCAGTCCATGAGGCCGAGCGCGAGGACCAGCAGCGCGACCGACAGCACCACGCCGATCGCCCATCGGACTGGCCGCGAGATTTGCGGCGCCAGAGCAATCATCGATTCATCCGCCATGTCGATTCATCTGCCAAGCTGCCTGCATCAGGCGATTTGACGACAGTAGCGCCCCACGTATCTCCTGCTCCGTCGGACCTGTCCTAGAAAGTGATCGGCTGATGCCTTTGAGTCAGGGTCATCTCGGGCGACAGCGCCCATCTGACAACTGTCCCCCACCGTCTCCTACGCCGGTTTGCGACCCATCGCTCTTCAACGGCCCAGAGGCGGCTGCCGAGGCTGCCCGTCAACGGTGAACGACATGCGCTATCCTTGGCGAAACGACCTGGAAAAAAGAATGCAGACCATTACGCTTCGCTGCGCGCTGATCACGCTTGCGCTCCTGGGTGCAACCGCCTGTGCCACCACCGGCGCCCCGTCCAAACACGCCCGCGCCACCTTACCGGGGACGGAAGCCTGCCTGTGGCTGCGGAACATCCAGGGCTGGGACGTCATTGATAGCTCCACGATGATTGTGTACGCCCCGCTGGCGAAGGATGCCTACCTCATCAAGCTGTTCGAACCGGTGCCCGATCTGAGCTTTCACGAAGGAATCGGTTTTGACGACGGCGACCACGATGGCCGCATCTGCAGCCTCGGCGACGATGTGCTGCTACGCGGGCCGGTGCCACAGCGGGTGCCGATCACCGCGGTGCGCGCCCTGACCCCCGATCAGGTCAAGCAGCTCAAGGCAACCGCTAACGGCGGCAACACCACTCCGGCTCCGGCTCCGCCCGCATCGGCTAAGTGAAATACCTCTGGAGCGTCCAGGGTGAGAATATGAAAAAATCAGCCGCGAGCCCAGGCCAGTCGGCATCGGAACTCATCTCGAAGAGAATCGCCGAACTCGCGGACTGGCGCGGGGTAACCCTCAGCACCATGCGCAAGCTCATCCAGCAAGCGGATCCGGACGTCGTCGAGGAGTGGAAGTGGAGGGGCACTCCGGTCTGGTCGCATGACGGCATCATCTGCACTGGCGAATCCTACAAGAAGGTCGTGAAGCTCACCTTCGCCAGGGGCGCGTCTCTGAAGGATCCGGCGCGTCTGTTCAACTCGAGTCTCGACGGCAACGTACGCCGCGCGATCGACATCCACGAAGGACGAGAAGTTGACGAGTCGGCGTTCAAGGCACTCATTCGCCAAGCGGTCGCCCTCAACAGCTCCGGCAGGTCGAAACCTCTGAAGAAGGCGAAGTCGTAAGGGATGCAGACTAAATCCGCAACGGCCGCGCCGATCCGACGCAGCGCAGCGCTGATGCTGATGCTGATGTTGATGTTGATGCTCATGCTGATGCTGATCGGGCGGCAGGTGCAGGCATTCGACGTTCATGGCGTTCGTATTGGCGATCGGTGGGATGCGGAAAAGCTCGAGCAGGCGATGTCCTATGTGAGCGTCCCGAACTCGCAGCGCTTCAAATGTCGCGACGACGGTGAAGAAAGCTGCAGCGGGACAACCCGCTACCTGGTGGCCGACGTGCGCCTGACGGTCGAGGGGCAGGACGGTCGGGTCAGGAAAATCACCATGACGCTCCCGACCGACGACTTCGAACAGGAGATCAGCGCGCTGAAGCGCGAGTTTGGCGAGCCCTCGGCCGAATGGCTGCCCTCCCCCGATGTCAACACCCCGCTGCTGTTTCGTCACCGTGTCGATTGGCGCCTGGCGAAAGAGGAGCTGTTCGCGCTGAAATTCTCGAACATGGCCACGATCAGCCTGACGACACCGCAGGACTCGCTCGCCACGCGCTATCCGCCCCCGGGTTGACGGCGTCGCGCCACTCGATGGCGATGGATTTTTCCGGCCGGCCCGGCTAACGTCGGGTACAAGACGCTGAAGGCAGGTGCCGGTGCAGAGCATACCGATTCCTCTACCGATCGATGCCCCCGCGGCGCCGGCGGCCGGCACCAGTGCCGGAGCCACGCCGCAGTTGGACCGTGGCGCGGTGGTCGCGACGGTGGCGGGCAACGCGCTCGAGTTCTACGATTTCCTGACCTATGCAACCTTCGCGGTCTACATCGGCCGAGCGTTCTTTCCGACCGGCAACGCCTTTGCCAGCCTGCTGCTGACACTGGCGACCTTCGGAGTCGGCTTCGTCACGCGCCCGCTGGGCGGACTGCTGATCGGTGCCTATGCCGACCGGGCCGGCCGGCGGCCGGCGCTGATGCTGACCATCAGCCTGATGACGGTCGGCACGCTGGCCCTGGTCGTGACACCGTCGTACGCGAGCATCGGGCTGTCGGCGCCGATCATTCTGATCATTGCGCGGCTGGTGCAGGGGCTGGCGCTGGGCGGCGAGGTCGGGCCGTCCACCGCGGTACTGCTGGAATGCGCGCCGGCGCATCGCCGCGGGATTTTCGTCAGCTGGCAGAGCGCCAGCCAGGGTATAGCGGTGCTGGCCGCCGGTGTGGTGGGACTAGCGCTGTCGTCGATCCTCGGCAAGGAGCAGTTGGCCGCCTGGGGCTGGCGGCTGCCGTTTGCGCTTGGACTGGTGATCGTACCGGTCGGCCTGTACATCCGCAGGCGCCTGCCCGAGACGCTCGAGGCGCCGGGCGCGCGCGGCAGCACCGCGGTGCTGGGCCTGCTGTGGCGCGAGCATCGTCGTACGCTGCTGCTCGCGATCCTCATCATCATGTGCCTGACGATATCCACCTATGTGGACGGCTACATGACCACGTACGCGCTGACCACGCTCGGGATGCCGGCGTCGAAGGCGATGCTGGCGACGATCGCCAACGGCGCGGTGATGGCCGCCGCGGCGGTCTGGGGCGGGCACCTCAGTGACCGTTTCGGCCGCAAGGCGGTGATGATCCTGCCGCGCATCGCACTGCTGATCGCGGTGGTCCCGGCGTTCATGCTGCTGCTCACGCATACCACGCCGGGCGTGCTGGTGTTCGTGACCGCACTGCTGACCCTGCTGGGAACCTTGAGTGCCCCTGCGATGTTGACCGCGCTGGGCGAGGTGTTCCCGAACGAGGTGCGCAGCTCCGGACTGGCCATTGCCTATGCGTTCTCGGTCAGCGTATTCGGCGGCAGCACGCAGTTCATTATCGCGTGGCTGATCGGCGTCACCGGCAACCGCGTATCACCCGGCTACTACGTGGTGGTCGCCAGCATCATCAGCCTGTGGGCGATGTTCCGGCTGCCGGCACCACCCCCTGTCCGCATAAGTTCGCCAGGCGTCTAGAGCGCTTATGACAGGATCCCGATGACGAGGGTGCGGAATGGCCTTTAATGCAGGAAGTTGGGTAGCGCACCGACGAACGGGCGTCGATGAAGTAATGTCATTGTGCTTGGCGACACGCCAGGACGTCGAAACTGGCGGAATCGTGCTGCCCAGGACATTTACATGCAAACGGTCCGCTTACGGTCGATCCAGAAGCCCAACCACTGCGAGGAGTTAGTCGAGGCTTGCGTGCGCGCCAGAAACATGGTCCCGCAGCGTGCGGTTCGGATGACCTCACTGTCAGATCTGTCGATACCGCTGCGTCGGCTGGCACGCAGGAATGCGCTGCCAGAGTCCTCCGTTTGGCTTGCTTGGGGCGACGCCGGCGCTATGTGGTTTGTGGCCGGAACGACTAGCCTGGAACTATCGCGAGAGCGCGGGCGTCCGGTATTGCAATTGCGCATCTACAACGAAGCAGGGACGCTGGACGAAGCGTTGACCTGCGTGCAGACACCCAGCAACAACTGGGAGCGATGTACCTAGTCCTTCCCGCTCGAGTAATTCCGGATGCCGCAGGATCTCGGCTACCCTCCTGCACAGGCGCAGGACGTACAAGGGCTGTTGGCGACCCGATGGGGGATGCGGGAAGTTGCCATCGCTGGCGAACCGTCCAGGGCGCTACGCTGAGCCGGCGTCATCCACCAGCGTCGCCTGAGCGCTGATGCGGCCTGCGCGCTCATGCCAGGCCGTCAGTTCGATGCGGGCACCGGCTGGCGCCTTGACCACCCATTCGGCGTAGGCGCGGTCCGAGGTCGGTGCATTGTTCGGCCAGAAACTGATGCCGGTGTGCAGATGCGACCAGCCCTCCAGTTCGCCGAGTAGCTCGCGCGGCTTGCCGAGCAACAGCTGCGCGCCGGCGGGTAGCGTGATTTCGGCCAGCACGCCGCGGGTCTGCTTGCGCGCAAGACCCAGCTTGCTCACATAGCTCGGCAGCCAGCCGCTGTTCTGCACCACCAGCCGCACGCGCCAGCTCTCGCCGCCCAGCGCCGTGACCTCAAGGGCCCGCAGTTCCAGCTTCGGCCCGGTCAGGTTCAACCACACCAGCCACTGCGGCAGGCGCGCGATCTCCTGCTCGCGCAGCTGCGGCGGCGGGTTGGAGAAAATCGCCATGCTCTGCCAGCCGCCGATCTCGACCGCGCCGAGCTGCGGATGGCTGAACGCTCGCCAGTCGACGTGGCCTTCACCGGGCGCGACCTGCTGTGCCCAGTGGAACACCTTGAGATCGTCGGCGATCGGATGCTCGCGGAACCAGTGGATCCAGTCGCGGTTGTCGATGCCGGCGGCCTTCCTGGGATTCCAGAATTCCACCGTCCAGGTGAAGCGGCCCAGGTGCTCGTAGATCCAGTCGAAAGTTCCCGAAATATATTCGTTCGGCCGGTACTGGTAATCGTGCCACACCGAGATCGCCGGATAGCCGGTAAGCTCCTCGCCCTTCCTGCCCTGGGCCTGGTAGACCCACAGGTCCTCCGCGATCATCTTGTCATCGGGCTGCGATCCGAACGGGCGCAGCAGCACGCCGGAGAAGGTGTGCAGGCTGGTACCGCCGCAGATATTCGGGTGAGCGATGAAAAAATCCACCACCGCGCGCACTTCCGGCTCGCTGGTCGGATACGGGCCGGCGCCGCGCTGCTCGAATTCCTGGCGCCAGCGCGCCGGGAAGTTGCGATTCAGGTCGAGTCCCTGGGCATCGCCGCCAAACCCGGGCACCGGCAGGTGGACGCCGTCGTAATGAGTCAGCAGCCCTTCCGGCAGCACGCGAAAGTACTGCCCGCCCGGTGCATCGCACGGGTCGCGCCGCACCAGCAGTCGCGGCTCCTCGGGATGGCACTTCCACGGCCCGTTCGGATCGGCGATACGCATCTGCAGGATGCGTCCGTCGCCATCGATATCCTGCTTGATCAGCCCTTCGACCGGGTCTTCGTCGTACGGATAACGGCGCGTGGCCGAGCGCAGCAGGACCGGATGCTCGGCCAGAGCCGCCTCGGCGCCGTCGGGATTGACGCGCGCACAGATATAGAACGCGCGCGTGTCGAGGCAGCGGGTGATCTCAGGATCGACGCCGTAGCTTGTGACCAGCGTCTGGATCATGTACAGGCAGGCGCTCGATGGCAGCAGCTCGGTGGCGTGGATATTGCCGTCCAGCCAGTAGGCCGGTTTGTCCTGCGCGGCGCCGGTGTTGCGGTTGGTGACGGTCACGACATGGATGGCTCGCTTCTCATGACTCTGGCCGATCACGCAGAGCTCGATCAGCTGTGGAAACTCGGCCGCAAAGGCCTGCAGATGAGCAACCAGGGCGTCATGGCGCGGGAAGCGCGAATAATCGATGCTCGGCACGGCGGGCGATCCTCTGTCGGCATTGAACGGTGTCGCCATTCGGGCCTGGCCCGCAGCGCGCCCCGCCATGATAGCGCGCTGCCGGGCCACGCCGATGGCCACTGCTGACCACCGGCGCCTCGCTGCCCCACTATGGCTGGCTACGGGCGAGGGTCATGGTCTTGCCGCTCTTCGACAGGTAATAGCTGGTCAACATCGGCGCATCCACATCGGCGACCGCGCGGCTGATCGCCTGCTGCTGGCAGCGCTTCACCGCCGACAGGGCTGCCAGCTGCCGGGCATCGCCCGCGCCGCACACGCTGGCGGCCGCCGTCGTGATGCGCGAGTACAGCACCGCCGCACCGGCGCCGTGACTGAGGTCCAGATCGGTGTACCGGACCATGCTCTGGCGCAGCTCGTCGGCCACGGCGATCGCAGCCGTACCGGCATTCAGCGCCCCCAGCAGTACACCCAGCATCGCAAATCGGGTGACATGGTTCATGTTCGCTCTCCTTTTAGTTTCAGGGTCAAACGTTCCGCACGCCTGATACGCTATGCTTCCGGCAGCGTGCGCAATGCGGGGGAGCTCCCCATTTTTCGCCGCGCGTATCCCCACATCGGCGCTGCGCACCCCTGCATTGACGGATAATCGCACCTGCCATGCGCCTGCTCGAACGTCACGAACAACTGGCCACCCTGGAGCGATGCCTGCAGCAGGCACGTGCCGGTTGCGGCAAGCTGGTGCTGATTGCCGGGCAGGCCGGCTTCGGCAAGAGCTCGCTGGTGGAACAGTTCGTATCGCAGCAGCGCCGCGACTGCTGCGCCTTGTGGGGCGCCTGCGATGCGCTGTCCACGCCGCGGGCATTGGGGCCGGTGCATGAGATCGCAGCCCAGACCCAGACCCCGGCCGACCAGCGGGCACGCGCTGAGCAATCGCGCGACGGGCTGTTTCGATCTCTGCTGGAGGAGTTCGCGCGTCCGGAGCGAGTGTGCCTGGTGGTGCTCGAGGATATGCATTGGGCCGACGAGGCGACGCTCGACTTCCTGCGCTTCATCGGCCGGCGCATTCAGCGCACCCGGGCCCTGCTGATCGCCACCTATCGCGAGGATGAGCTGGCGTTGACGCACCCGGTACGACTCGCGCTCGGTGAACTCACCGGCGACCATGTCACGCGCATCGGACTTGCCCCGCTGTCGCTCGCCGCGCTGCAGGAGCTCACGCGCGGCAGCGGCCACGACGCCGCCGGGCTGCATCGAATCACCGGTGGCAATCCGTTCTTCGTGCGCGAGGTGCTCGCCAGCCGCGATCAGAGCGTGCCGCAGACGGTGCGCGACGCGGTACTCGCTCGGCTGATGCGCTGCTCCGCGCCGGTGCGCGGGTTGGCGGAGCTGGTGGCAATGTCACCGGGCAGGACCGCCCACTGGCTGATTGAGTCGGTCGTCGGCGACTGGCGCGAGGCCGCCGATGAGGGTGCCAGCCATGGCCTGCTGCTGGCGCACAACGACGCCGTCGGCTATCGCCACGAGCTGGCGCGACTGGCGGTGCACAGCACGGTCAGCGGCGAGCGCGCCCGAACGTTGCACGCGCGGCTGCTGCAGGCACTGATCGTGCATGGCGCCGATGCCAGCGAACTGGTTCATCACGCCACGCTCGCCGGCGACGCCGCGGCGGTACTGCATTACGCGCCGCTCGCGGGCAGGGAGGCAGCGCGGCTCGGTTCACACCGCGAAGCCGCCGCGCACTTTGCCGCGGCGCTGCGCTACAGTGCCACGCTGCCATCGGCGATCCAGGCCGAATTGCTCGAGCGCCACGCCGAGGAATGCAGCGTCATCAACCACACCGCCAGCGCGATCGCCTCCGCCAACGCAGCCCTCGCACTGTGGCACCAGCTGGGCGACGCGGAGGCGCAATCGCGCGTCGCGAGCTTCCTGGCGCCCGAATACCGGATGAAGGGCGATCGGGAGCGGGCCGATCAGTGCATCGCCGATGCCATCGCGCTGCTGCAGCCGCTGCCGCACAGCGCGCAGCTGGCGCTGGCCTATAACGCGCGCGCCCGGCTGGCCTCGAATCGCGGCCTGGACCAGGAAGCGGTCGCGTTCGCCCAACGCGCACTGGAGATGGCGCGCGAATTCGGCGACTCGTCAACCGAGGCGCTGGCGCTCAACTACATCGGCTCCGCATTGCTGATCGCCGGCGACCTGTCCGGCTATGAGCCGCTGGAGCGCAGTCTCGCGCTGGCGCTGGAGCGCGACCTGCAGGAGTGCGCGGCGCGCGGATACAGCAATCTGGTGTTCTGCGCCGCATTGGGACACGACATGGCGCGCGCGCAGCGCTACCTGCGCGAGGGGCTGGCGTACTGCGAGCAGTGCGGTCTGGACGGCAACGCCGCATTTCTGCGCACCTGTGGCGCCCGACTGGCGCTCGATCGTGGTGACTGGGACGAGGCTGCTCGCATCGCCATAGAGCTGTCGCAGACCGACAATTTGATGCCGCTGCTGCGGGTACCGACCTGGGTCACGCTGGGTCTGGTGCACGCCCGACGTGGCGATTCCGGCGCCGACGATTGGCTCGACGAGGCGCTGGAACTGGCGCTGCCGATGGGCGAGCCCGAGCGCGTCGGACGGGTCACGGCGGCGCGCGCGGAACTGGCGTGGTACTGCGGCGACCTGGATCGTGTGTCACGCGAGGCTTGCAGCGGACTGCGTCACCTTGGGGGCCTTCGATTTCCGTGGGCGCGCGGTGAATTGTTGTGGTGGCAATCGCGCCGGCAGAACGTCGCGCCGGGTCCGGAAGAAATCGCCGAACCCTGGCGCCTGATGCTCGCGGGCGACTGGCGAGGCGCCGCCGCCGCGTGGCAGGACTTCGGGATGCCGTACGAGCAGGCACTGGCGCTCGCCGAAGGCCCGGAACAGGCGCTGCGCGCTGCGCTCGCAATCCTCGACCGCCTGGGCGCCGCTCCGCTGGCGGCCATCGTACGACGGCGGTTGCGCGAGCTTGGCGTACGCGGTGTGCCGCGCGGACCGAATGAGAAGACGCGCGCCCATCCCGCGGGCCTGACGGCGCGGGAAACGCAAGTGCTGGCGCTGCTGGCGCAAGGTTGCAGCAACGCCCAGCTGGCGCGCCGGATGCACCGCTCGATCAAGACCATCGACCATCACGTATCGGCGATTCTCGAGAAGCTTGGCGTTCGCTCGCGCGCCGAAGCGATCGCCGCAGCCTATGCGCGCGGCATCGTCAGTCCTGGGTGCGCAGCTTCGCCACCTGCTCGGCCGTGAGCCCGGAGCCCTGCACACCGAATCGCGCGGTGACGTAATTGGCAACGCTGGCGATCTCGGCGTCCGAGTACGCCTCGCCGAACGCCGGCATGTTGGCGGACAGGTTCGCTGCGTGCCGCTGTGCGCCGCCGATGATGACCTGCGCAACATTGGTGGCGCTCGGATCATTGACCGCGCGCGTGCCGGTCAGATTCGCGAACGGGATCACCGGACTGATGCCGGTCCAGCCGTGGCAGCCCGCACAGGCGCCCTCGTAGACCGCCTTGCCGTGGGCATCCGCGTTCGCGGCCAGGCCTTCGGCCGGCGACGGCGGCGCGGGATTGGCCTTGGGCTGCGGCAGGTCAGTGCTGGTAACGCCTGCCACGGTGCGAAGGTACGCCACGATCGCCGTCAGGTCATCCGGCTTCAGGTGGCTCAGGCTCGCATCCACCGCCTCGCCCATCGGGCCGGATGCGGTGCCGCGACCGTCGGCATGGCCGATCGCCAGATAATGCACCAGGTCGGCATCGCTCCAGGCGCCGACGCCACTGCCGCGATCGGGCGTGATGTTATACGCGCGCCAGCCGGCCTGGACGGCGCCGGCGAATTTCTGCCGGTTGTTGAGCGCGAAGAAAAGATTGCGCGGCGTATGGCACTCGCCACAGTGTTCCATCGCCTCGGTCAGGTAGGCGCCGCGATTCCACTGCGCACTGCGCGCCAGGTTGGGCTCGAAGCGCTTGTCGGGATTGAACAGCAGCGCCCAGATGCCCATCAGGCTGCGCTGGTCGAACGGAAACGCGAGCGTATTGCGCGGTGCCGGCGCGTGCACCGGCGCAAGGCTGAACAGATACGCCTTGATGGCGAGTGCATCGGCATCCGCCATATAGGTGTAGCTCGCATACGGCATCGCCGGATACAGTCGTGTGTTGCCGCGGCCAATGCCCTTGTGCACGGCGTCGAGGAAATTGGCATCGCTGTAACCGCCAATCCCGGTCTCCACATCAGGGGTGATGTTGGTCGAGTACAGGGTACCGAACGGCAGCACGAAAGCGCGCCCGCCGGCGAACGGCACGCCGCCGCTCGCCGTGTGGCAGGCCACGCAGTCCGCGGCGCGCGTCAGGTATTCCCCGCGCTCGATCAGGCTGGCCGCGGCCAGTTCGGAAGGTACGCCGGTGGGATCCGGTTCGTGGTACGCCGACAGCGGTACGGGCTTGCCGCCGGCAAAATCGGTCGGGCCTGGACCAAGCACGACATAGCCGGTCACGATGAGCGCCACGGCCACGATGGCCGCGAGCGTCCACAGCACCGGATGCGCGGCCCGCCCGCGTTGCGCCCATCTGCGTTGCGTCCATCTGCGTTGCGTCCATCTGTTCATGGCGATGTCCTTACTGACATGGCGCTTCATGCCGCGCCGCTGGTCGGGAATGGCAGCACGTGGATACGCTTGCCGGTGGCCGCGAAGATAGCATTGGCCACCGCCGGCCCCAATGGGGCGACGCCGGGCTCACCGACGCCGGTCGGCGGCTCGCTCGAGGGCACAATGTAGACCTCGACCCTGGGCATCTCGTTGATGCGCAGCACCCGGTAGCTGTTGAAATTGTCCTGCTCGACATGCCCATCCTTGAGCGTGATGCTGCCGTACATGACGGCTCCGAGCCCAAATCCGATGCCGCCTTCCATCTGCGCGGTGATGATGTCGGGATTGATCGGCGTGCCGCAGTCCACCGCGCACACCACGCGCTCGACCCTGATGTGCCCGCTGTCATCGACGCTGACCTCGGCCACCTGCGCGACCCGCGTCTTGAACGCTTCCGCCACGGCAATGCCGCGGCCGCGGCCCTTTCCCATCGGGGGCATCGGGCTGCTGCTCCAGCCGGCCTTCTCGGCCGCCAGCTCCAGCACCGCTTTCATGCGCGGCTCGTGTTCCAGCAGCTTGCGCCGGAACGCAAAGGCGTCCGCACCCGCGGCATGTGCGACCTCGTCGATGAACGCCTCGACCGCAAAGCTGGTGTGCGAGCTGCCGACGACACGCCACCACAGCACCGGCACGCCGTTCTTGACGGTCGACAATTCGACGCTGATGTTGGGTATCGCATAGGCGATGGTCGCCGCGCCCTCGACCGAGGTCGGATCGATGCCGTTCTTGATCATCATCGGGGCCATGAACGTATCCGCCATGATCGACTGGCCGACGATGACGTGCCGCCAGCCGGTCAGTTCACCCTTGTCGCTCAACCCGGCTTCGAGTTTATGGAAATACATCGGCCGATACAGGCCGCCGTGGATATCGTCTTCGCGCGTCCACTGCAGCTTGATCGGCGTGCCGTCGGCGCCAAAGGCCTTCGCGATCGATACCGCTTCGACGATATAGTCGGAGCCCGGGTTGGCGCGCCGCCCGAAACTGCCGCCGGCATACAGCGTATGGATGCTCACCTGCTGCGGGTCGAGGCCGGCGGTCCTGGCGGCGTTCGCCTGGTCCACCGTCTGGAACTGATCTCCGGCCCAGATCTCGCAGCTGCTGGCGGTGAGCTTCACCACCGCGTCGAGCGGCTCCATCGGTGCGTGCGCAAGATAAGGGAATTCGTAGCTGGCCGAGACCTTGTGCGCGGCGTTGCGGATCGCCTGCACCGCATCGCCGTCGTGGCGAGCGGAAGTCGCCGGCTGCTCGGCCAGGCGGCGGTACTCGGCCATCAGCTGCGCGGAGCTGCGCTTCTCGGCGTGCGTGTCGTCCCACTCGACCACCAGTGCATCGCGCCCCTGCTTTGCGGCCCAGAAACCCTTTGCGACCACGGCGACACCTGCCGGCACCTGCAGCACCTTGACCACCCCGGGTATCGCTGCGGCGGCGGTGGCGTCGAAGGATCGCAGCGTCGCGCCGAACAGCGGCGGCCGCCTCACCAGCGCCACCAGCATGCCGGGCTGCACCACGTCGAGGGTGAACTGCGCGCTGCCATCCACTTTGGACGGCACGTCGACCCGCGCCGGTCGATGGCCGATCAGCGACCAGGTCTTCGGATCCTTCAGCGTCACCTGCTCCGGTACCGGCAGGGTTGCGGCGGTGCGTACCAGCGCGCCGAAATTCGCCTGGCGCTTGCTGGCCGCGTGGCGAACGATACCCTTTTCAACCGTGAGTTCCGCCACGGGCACGTGCCAGTCCCTGGCCGCCGCGGCCAGCAGCATCGCCCGCGCCTTGGCGCCGGCGTCGTGCAGCTGCGGCCAGGAATTGGCCATCGCCGAGCTGCCACCGGTGCCCTGCATGCCGAACGCGAAGTTGGCATAGCGCTTGGCGTCCGCCGGTGCGCTCTCGACCCGCACCCGCGTCCAATCGGCGTCGAGTTCCTCAGCCACGATGGTCGCGATGCCGGTGTACGCGCCCTGACCCATCTCCAGGTGCTTGGCAATGACCGTAATGCTGTCATCCGCGCCGATGCGCAGGAACGCATTGGGCGCAAACGGGGCGCCGCCCGCAGCTGCGGCGATCGCCGCCGCACGCCGCGTGGTGCCGGCCCACTCGAAGCCGATGGTGAGCACCAGTGCGCCGACGGTACCGGCGCCTTTGAGGAACGCCCGCCGGGTCGGCGCTTGCGGTGCTGGCGGGGAGAGCGTGTCGTTGGTCAAGCTCAGGCCTTGATCGACTGGGACGCTGCGTGGATCGCGGCGCGAATGCGCGGATAGGTACCGCAGCGGCAGATGTTGCCGCTCATCGCCGAGTCAATGTCGGCATCGCTCGGGGCAGTATTTTTTTCAAGCAGCGCGGTGGCGGACATGACCTGACCGGACTGGCAGTAGCCGCATTGCGGCACCTGCAGCGCGATCCAGGCCGCCTGGACTGCCTTCGCCGGGGCGCTCTGCAGGCCCTCGATGGTGGTGACCTGCCGGCCGGCGACGGCGGACAGCGGCATCACGCAGGAGCGCACCGCCTGGCCATCCAGATGCACCGTACAGGCGCCGCACAGTGCCATGCCGCAGCCGAACTTGGTGCCGGTCAGGCCGGCGACCTCGCGCAGCGCCCACAACAGCGGCATAGTGGGATCGGCGTCCAGCGTGGTGGGTTTGCCGTTGAGCACGAACGATGTCGACATGAACCACTCCGCGACTAATCGCCTGATTCTACAAACTTCGTGGATCACGCGCGACTATTCCTCTTTCATATCCCAAAGGAGCCCACCCATGCCCCTCGCCCGCATCGATGTTCCAGCAGGCAAACCCGCCGACTATCGCAGCGCCGTCGGCGACACGGTCTACCAGGCCATGATCCGCGTGCTGAACGTACCGCCGGACGATCGCTTCCAGGTCATCAGCGAGCATCCGGCCGCTGACCTGGTGATCGACCCGGATTACCTGGGGATTCATCGGTCCGCGGATGCGATCGTGATCCAGCTGACGCTCAACGAGGGACGCACGCTGGAATTGAAGAAAGCATTCTACAAGGCGGTTGCCGACGATCTGCACCGCCGTGTCGGACTTCGCCGTGAAGATGTGTTCATCAACCTGGTGGAAGTCAAGAAGGAAAACTGGTCGTTCGGCAACGGCGAGGCGCAGTACGCGCCGTGATTCATGCGCAAGCGCATATCGTCCGCTAGCGCACATTGTGTAAATTTTACAGCGCGAAGATGAACGTCGCGCGAATTGTTTTTTGTTCAGCGCAAGCGTAGGGTCCGGCAAAGGCGCGATCTTCAGGGGCGAATTCCAATGAACGACAGCGAGCCTCCGTACGGTCGGAAAACCCAGCGCGCCCCCGCAGTCAAAGAGATCCACGTGATCTGGATCACCGCCGGCCTGGGATGTGACGGCGATTCCGTCTCGATCACCGCGGCCACCCAGCCCAGCGTCGAAGATGTCGTGCTCGGCGCGATTCCCGGCCTGCCGAAGGTGCACCTGCATAACCCGGTGCTCGCCTATGAGAACGGCGATGAGCTGATGGCCTACTGGTACCAGGCCGAGCGCGGCGAGATTGAGAACTTCGTGCTGGTGGTGGAAGGCTCGATCCCGAACGAGCATCTGAGCGGCGAGGGCTACTGGGCCGGCATGGGCACCGATCCGAAGAGCGGGCAGCCGATCAAGACCACCGAATGGATCGACCGGCTCGCACCCAAGGCGATCGCCGTCATTGGCGCGGGCACCTGCGCCACCTATGGCGGCATCCACGCGATGCAGGGCAACCCGACCGGCTGCATGGGACTCAACGACTATCTCGGCTGGAAGTGGAAGTCGAAGGCCGGGCTGCCGGTGGTCAATGTGCCGGGCTGTCCGGTGCAGCCCGACAATTTCATGGAGACGCTGCTGTACCTGCTGCGCCAGCTCGCCGGGGTCGCACCGATGATTCCGCTGGATGACCTTGGCCGGCCGAAGTGGCTGTTCACCTCGACCGTGCACGACGGCTGTGATCGCGCCGGCACCTTCGAGCAGGGGCTGTTCGCGAAGGAATACGGCAGCCCCAACTGCATCGTCAAGATCGGCTGCCATGGTCCGGTGGTTCAGTGCAACGTGCCCAAGCGCGGCTGGATGGCGGGCATCGGCGGCTGTCCGAATGTCGGCGGCATCTGCATCGGCTGCACCATGCCGGGGTTCCCCGACAAGTTCATGCCCTTCATGGACGAGCCGCCGGGCAGCCGGCTGGCCACCACCAGCATCAAGGCCTATAGCAGCTGGATCCTGCCGTTGCGCAAACTCATGCTCGGCACGCTCAACGACGAGCCGAAGTGGCGCCACAACAGAGCCGAGCTGACGACCGGGTACCAGCCGCCGCCGCGCTAGTCAGGAGACAACAATCCATGGATACGCCCGCCAGTCCCGCAGCAGTCTCCAAGCCATCGGGCGAGCCGCAGTCAGCGCGCGAGCCGCAGTCGGCGCGCAAGCTGGTGGAGAAACACTGGGACCCGATCACCCGCATCGTCGGCAGCCTCGGCATCTTCACCAAGATCGACTTCGAGAAGCGCCAGGTGGCCGAGTGCCATAGCACCTCGTCGATTTTTCGCGGCTACAGCATCTTCATGAAGGGCAAGGATCCGCGCGACGCGCACTTTATAACGAGCCGCATCTGCGGCATCTGCGGCGACAACCACGCCACCTGCTCGGTGTATGCGCAGAACATGGCCTACGGCATCAAGCCGCCGGCGATCGCCGAATGGATCGTCAACCTGGGTGAGGCCGCGGAGTACATGTTCGACCACAACATCTACCAGGACAACCTGGTGGGCGTGGACTTCTGCGAGAAGATGGTCAAGGAGACCAACCCCGGCGTCTGGGAGCGCGCGCAACGCAGCGCGGCTGCGCACGCCGCCGATCACGGCTATCGCACCATCGCCGACATCATGACAGCGTTGAATCCCTTCACCGGCGATTTCTACCGCGAGACGCTGCAGATGAGCCGCCTGACGCGCGAGATGTTCTGCCTGATGGAAGGCAGGCACGTGCATCCATCGACGCTGTATCCGGGCGGCGTCGGCACGGTGCCGACGGTGCAGCTGTTCACCGACTACCTGACGCGGCTGATGAAATACGTCGAATTCATGAAGCGCGTGGTACCGCTGCACGACGATCTGTTTGATTTCTTCTACGAGGCGCTGCCGGGCTACGAGGAGGTCGGCCGGCGCCGCATCCTGCTCGGCTGCTGGGGATCTTTCCAGGACCCGGACGTGTGCGACTACCAGTACAAGACCATGGGGACCTGGGGCAGGTCGATGTTCGTGACGCCGGGCATCGTGGTGGATGGCAAGCTGGTGACCACCGACCTGGTGGACATCAACGTCAACATCCGCATTCTTCTGGGCAGCTCGTTCTACGACGAGTGGCAGAACCAGGAGACGTTCGTCAAGCAGGACCCGCTCGGCAATGTGATCGATCAGAACCATCCCTGGAACCAGTCGACCATTCCGCGGCCGCAGAAGCGCAATTTCGACGGCAAGTATTCCTGGGTCATGTCGCCGCGCTGGCTGGACAAGCGCACCGGCGATCACCTGGCGCTCGACACCGGCGGCGGCCCGATCGCGCGGCTGTGGGCCACCGCGCTGGCGGGTCTGGTGGACATCGGCTACGTGAAGTCGACCGGCCACAGCGTGAAGATCTACCTGCCCAGGACCGCGCTGAAGCCGGAAGTCGAATTCGAATGGAAGATCCCGCAATGGAGCAACGCCATCGAACGCGATCGGGCGCGCAGCTATTTCCAGGCCTACTGCGCGGCAGCGGCACTGCACTTTGTGGAGAAGGCGTTGGCGGAACTTCAGGCCGGCCGCACCCAGACCTGGACCGACTTCAAAGTGCCGGACCAGGCCATCGGCTGCGGCTTTCACGAGGCGGTGCGCGGCGTGCTGTCGCATCACCTGGTGATTCGTGAGGGCAGGATTGCCAACTACCACCCCTACCCGCCGACGCCGTGGAACGCCAATCCGCGCGATGTCTACGGCACGCCCGGTCCGTACGAGGACGCGGTGCAGAACACGCCGATCTTCGAGGAGAACGGACCGGACAGCTTCAAGGGTATCGACATCATGCGCGCGGTGCGCAGCTTCGACCCGTGCCTGCCGTGCGGCGTGCATATGTATGTCGGCGGCGGCAAAACGCTCAAGACCACCCATTCGCCGACCTTCGGCGTGCATCGGGGGCCGGAGTAGATGGATTCGCCGCCGCCGGCTCGCTCGACGCGCCGGATCGAGGAGCTGGTATTCGCGCTCGATGCGCTGCCCGACCCCGCCGCCGCGGGCGCGGCGCGCGAGCTGCTGCGGCTGGTGCTCGAACTGCATGGCGTGGCACTCGCCCGCATCATGCAGACGATCGCCGCCGATGCGGCCGGAGCGCGTCTGGCCGCAGCGTTCGCCGAGGACGATGGCATTCATGACGTGCTGCTGCTGCATGACCTGCATCCGGCGGATCTGCCGGCGCGCATTCGCCGGGCGCTTAACCGGCTGCATCCGCATCTGGCGGTGCAAGGGGTGGCGGTGCAGGCGCTGGACGTCGACGGCGACCGGGTGCGCATACGTCTGACGCCCAGCGATGCCGGGCCCCATCACGGCGCCGCTGCCGACTCGATCCGACAGCAGATCGAACAGGCGCTGCTCGCCGCCGCCCCGGACACCGCATCGATCGACATCGAAGGGCTACCGGCACCGATCGCGCTGATCTCCGCCGCCAACATCGCCGTCCGGCGCCGCGCCGGGGACACGGCCGGCGCCCCCTGAATCAAGGGCGCGCCGATGCCGCAGACACCTCACGGCTACCAGCTGCGCCAGCGTAACTGGGTCGGCGCGCTGCGCGCATTTGCACGCTGGCCTGCGCCGGGCGCCGAGCGCTGCGATCTGTGCGGGACGCCGATCGCAGCGTTGCATCCCCACCTGATCGACCCCGCCAGCCAGCGCCTGCATTGCGCGTGCGCGGCCTGCGTGCAGCGCTCGGCGGACGGCGATCCGGGCGCCTTGCGGCGCATCCCCGACGAGGTGCGCTCGCTGCCCGATTTTCGCATCAGCGACGCCGAGTGGGACGCCCTGATGATCCCGATCGGGCTGGCGTTCTTTTACCGGGCGCAACACACCGCGCGCGTCACCGCGATGTACCCGGGACCCGCGGGCGCGGTCCACTCGCTGCTGGATCTGGACGCGTGGCGCTCGCTGGTGGAGCGCAATGCGGAACTCGGCGCGCTGCGGCCAGAGGTCGAGGCGCTGCTGATCTATCGCCTCAACAATGCACGCCGCTACTACATCGTGCCGATCGACCGTTGCTATGCCCTCGCCGGTCTGCTGCGCCAGCAGTGGCATGGATTGTCGGGCGGCGCTGCGGTCTGGGAATCGATCGAAGGTTTCTTTGATCAGCTGCAATCGCTGGTGGGCCAGCCGCGCGAGGCTCGCCACGATGGCTGATCTGTCATTCAGGATCGAAGGCGCTGAGGTCGAACGCTTCGCCGCCGCGCCGTTCATCCGCTTTCGAGTCGCGATCGAGTGCCGCGATGCCGGCCTCAATGTGCGCAACGTGATGCTGCAATGCCAGATCCGGATCGAGACCACGCGACGCTCCTACGCGGAGGATGAGAAATCCCGGCTGAGCGATCTGTTCGGTGAGCCGCAGCAATGGAGCCGCACGTTGCAGGGGCTGCTATGGACACATGCCAGCACCCTGGTGCCCGCGTTCGAACGCTCCTGCGTGGCGTCGCTGCCGGTGGCCTGCAGTTTCGATTTCAACGTCGCCGCCACCAAGTATTTCCACGGCCTTGCGGGCGGCGAGGTGCCGCTGTTGCTGCTGTTCTCCGGCGCGGTGTTCTACGACGACGGCCAGGGGCTGCAGATCAGCCAGATCGCGTGGAATCAGGAGCTGCGCTATCGCCTGCCCGTGGCGCTGTGGCAGGACATGATGGATTACTACTATCCTGACAGCGCGTACCTGCGCCTGCCGCGCCGCGTGTTCGGGCGGCTGGAGCACTACAAGCGCCAGCATGGCCTGACCGGCTGGGAGCAGGCGCTGGAGCGGCTGCTCGATGCGCACGAACATCGCGATGCGCATGAACCACGCGATGCGCATGAACCGCTCGACGCGCACCAACGGGTGACTGCATGAATTTCCATGCCGCGGACGACATCGCCAGGGCGGTGCTGTATGAGGGTTACCTGCTCTATCCCTATCGGCCCACGGCGATCAAGAACCGGCAACGCTGGAGCTTCGGCGGCCTCTATCCGATCGGCTGCACATCGCTGGGCGCCGCGCAGCTGCAGACCCAGTGCCTCATCGAGGCCGACGCGAACACACGCATCGAGGCGCGCGTGCGCTTCCTGCAGCCGATGGCCCGCAGGCTCGGGGAGTTGTTGCCGCCACTGCTCAGCTGGCCGTGCGATCGCGAGCCGGCGTATCACCCGGTGGCGGCACTGCAGTGCGATGGCCGCCGCTACTACAGCTGGGACGAATCGATGGAGCGGGAACTGACGCTGCCGCCGGTATCGATCGAACAGTTGTGTGCAGGGCTGCCGCCACTGGAGTTCACTTTTCCCGCCAGTCGCACGCTCGAGCCGATCGCCGCCACCGACGGGCGCATCTGCGGCCTCATCGCCCGCTGCCAGGCCGCGGTCTCGGGCCGCGTGAGCGTGGCGATCGACCCGCTCGCCGCCGGCACCTGGCGCCTGACGCTGGGCATCGACAACACCACGTCGCTCGCGGCAGTGACCGCTGCGCCGCCGGCGTCGACCACCGCGCTGCCGGCATCGACCACCGCGCCACTGGCGGCACCGATGTTCGATCGGGGGGCGGCACAGCTCGCCGCGTTCATGTCGACCCACATCATCCTCGGCGCCGAACACGGCGCATTCGTCTCGCTGATCGATCCGCCCGAGCATCTGGCGCAGGCGGCGCGCAGCTGCGTGAACCAGAGCGCGTGGCCGGTGCTGGTCGGCGCCGAAGGCGCGCGCGACACGCTGCTGTGCTCCCCGATCATCCTCTACGACTATCCGAAGATCGCGGCTGAAAGTCCCGGCGACCTGTACGACGGCACCGAGATCGACGAGATCCTGACGCTGCGCATCCTGACGATGACGGCGGCCGAAAAGCAGGAGATGGCCGCCGGCGGCGAGCGCGCCCGGGCGCTGCTGGCACGCACCGAGTCACTGTCGCCCGAGCAGCTGCTGCAACTGCACGGCGTGATGCGCAGTCCGCGCGCTGCGGCCGATGGCATCCAGGCCGCCGATGGCAGCCAGAAGACCGTGTCGCTGCACGTCGGCGATCAGGTGCGACTTCGTCCCCGCAGCGGCGGCGACATCATCGACAGCGCGCTTGCCGGCCAGGTCGCGATGATCGAGGCCATCGAGGTTGATTTCGAGAACCGCGTGCATGTGGCCGTCACGCTCAACGATGATCCGGGACGCGACTTCGGTCACGAGCGCATGCCCGGACATCGATTCTTTTTCTCGCCTGAGGAGATTGAATGCCTGTCCGGTTGCGGGGCGCGCCGATGAACCCGGTGCTGGTCGCCGGCATCGGCAATCCATTTCATGGCGATGACGGCTTTGGCGTTGCGGTGGTACAGCACCTGTCGCTCGCGCCACTGCCCGCTGGTGTCGATGTCGTGGACTTCGGCATCCGCGGACTGGATCTGGCGTTCGCGCTCACCGGCGGTTATCGCCTGGCGGTACTGATCGACACCGTGCAGCGCGGCGAGACGCCGGGCACACTTTATGTCATCGAACCGCAGTGCCCGGAGATCGAAGCGCAGGACGGCGCACTCTCCCCGCACCAGATCGATCCGGCCAGCGTGCTGCGCATGACGCGCCTGCTGGGCGGCGCGTGCGCCCAGGTTCTGCTGATCGGCTGCGAGCCGGCATCGTTCGGCGACGCGGAGGAAGGCCGTGTCGGCCTGAGCGACCAGGTCGCGGCGGCGATCGAGCGCGCCGCCACGATGGCCGGCGAGCTGATCGGCGAATGGCTTCGCATCCATCCACCGCAACAACAGGAGCGCATGCAATGAACACCGGACTGACCGGCTGTGATATCGCCGCGATCGTGATCGGCGCCCTGGTGGTGCTGGGCATTGTGCTGACACTGCCCGACATCGCCAAGTACCTGAAGCTCAAGAGCATGTAGTCCCGGCAGCCACTGTCATGTGCCTGGGCATTCCCGGACAGATCGTCGAGATCACCGATGCGGTCAACCTGTACGGCATCGTCAGTGTTTCCGGCGTGCGGCGCGAGATCAATCTGGCCTGTGTCGTGAATGAGCAGCATCCGATCGACTCGTGCAAGGGCGACTGGGTGCTGGTGCACGTCGGCTTCGCGATGAGCCGCATCGACGAGGCCGAGGCGGCCAGCACGCTGCGACTGCTCGCTGATCTGGGCGAGATGCAGCAGCAACTCGAGGCCATGCAGCCGGATGCCACGCAACCCGATGCCAGCCAAACGGTTGCTACCCAGGCGCTGCGGCGTGCATGAGCTCGGCATCACGCAGAGCATCGTCGAGGTCTGCAGCGCCAACGCCGCCGGTGCGCCGATCGCGCGTGTGACTGTGGAGATCGGCTGCCTGTGTGCCGTGCTGCCGGACGCGCTGCGCTTCTGCTACGAGCTGTGCACACAGGGAACCGTGCTCGAGGGCTCGGAACTGGACATCATCGCCATCGCCGGGCGCGCCAGATGCCGCGACTGCGGGCAGGACAATCCGGTGCAGGATTACTGCTGGGTGTGCGCGTGCGGATCGGCCAATGTCGAGTTCTCCGGCGGTGCTGACCTGCGCATTCGGGAAATGCAGATGCGCTGATCTGCGGATGCGCGTTGGGCAGCAGGCAAGTGCCGCTTTACCCCGCATGCTGCAACACTTTCGCCGCCTGATCGCCGCCCGGCGACGCGCCGTTCTCCAGTGCATTGGCTGCCTCATCGAACTGCAGGCGGTCCATGTGCTGGCGCACCAGGTCAAACGAGGTCGATCCCAGGATCCGGCGCAGCTGCGGAGCCACGCTGTTGAAGCGTTTCAGTGCCGACAGGTTCTGCAGGCGCAGTGACTGCACCAGCTCGACCAGCTGGCGCGGGTCGAGCCACTCCTCGTCCGGCGCTGCGTCCGCTGCTGGCGGCGGCGCTGCAGCGAGCATGGCAGCCGCGCTCAGGCTCAGCTGATGCAGCTGCACCGCCAGCCGTGCCGTCAGCTCCCGCAGGCTACCCAGGTTACCGGCGGCCCCGGCCTGCTCGGCTTCGGCGGCGAGCTGCTGGATCGCCTTGGCCCCAAGCACGCCCGCACTACCCTTGAGCTTGTGCATGCGCGCAGTCTGCGCACCGAGCGCTGCCGCATCTTCGGCCGCCGCGGGTGTTTCCAGATCGGAGAAATCCTCGAGCAGACGCCCGAGGATCATGCGGAACAATTCAACGTTATCGCCCAATCGCGCGCGCACGTCGCACTCGTCGATGCCATCGATCTGCGGCCAGGGGCCGCTCGCCGCCGCGCCCTCGCCGGGCGCCTGGTCGATCAGGTCGATGCTCTCGCGGCGCGCCGGCCTGACGTGCCGCAGGATGCTGAGCACCAGACTCCCCACGTCGAATGGCTTGAGGATGAAATCATCCATGCCCGCTGCAATCGCGTTCGGGCGTTCACTGCTGAGCGCGCCCGCGGTCAACGCGATGATCGGCAGATCCTTTAATCCAAGCTCCTGCCGGATACGCCGCGTTGCCGCATGGCCGTCGAGCACCGGCATCTGCACATCCATCAGCACCACGTCGATCCCGTGGGGCTGGACCTGCAGGCGCTCGACCGCTTCCTCCCCGTTCCTGGCAAGCGACACGCTCGCCCCTTCCAGTTCGAGGATGCGCTTCGCCACCTCAAGGTTGATGTCGCTATCGTCCACCGCCAGCACCCGCAAACCCAGCAGCGCACGCCCAGCCGGCGCCTGCGGTGCGGCTTCCTCGACACTGACGCCTTCCTTTGCCGCCAGCGCAAAATGGAGCGTCACACTGAACTCGCTGCCGAGCCCCGGCGTACTGGTGACTTCGACGTCGCCTCCCAGCAGCCCCGCCAGGTGCTTGACGATCGATAGCCCGAGCCCGGTACCGCCGTAGCGGCGCGTTATCGACGCATCGGCCTGGGTAAACGGCGAGAACAGCCGCTCGGTGACGTCGGGCTCGATACCGATGCCGGTATCGGTGACGACGAAGCGCAGCGTCACGCCGCCGGCAGTCGATGCCAGGCGCACCACCGTCAATTCAACACTGCCGCGCTCGGTGAACTTGATCGCATTGGACAGCAGGTTGGTCAGGATCTGATTCAGGCGCGTCGCATCGCCTTGCAGCGTGACCGGCAGGTCCGGCGGCGTATTGACCTTCAACGCGATGCCCTTGGAGTCCGCCGGCACGGTCATCACGTCAACCAGCTGCTGCAGCAGCTGCTGCGGACTGAACGGCGCGCTCTCGACGGTCAGCTCACCCGCCTCGATCTTCGACAGGTCGAGCACGTCGTTGATCACCGCCAGCAGCGCCTTGCTGGCGACCTTGATCTTGTCCACGAATGATGCCTGTTCCGCATCCAGACCCGTTTGACCCAGAAGATACGACAGGCCAATCACGACGTTCATCGGCGTGCGGATCTCGTGGCTCATATTCGCCAGGAAATCGCTCTTGGCGCAGTTCGCCTGTTCGGCGCTGCGTGTCGCCTCGCGCAGCGAAATCTCGTAGCGCTTGCGCTCCGAGATCTCGCGTACCGCCGCGAACACCCCCTGCAGACGCCGGTCGCGATCGTAGAACGGGGTCGCGTTGTACGATACCACGGTCTCCTTGCCTTCCCGATCGCGCGCCGTGAGCTCGTAGTCGGTGACCTTGCGCTTGCTCAATGCCAGCTTGATGCCCGATTCCGCCCGCGGCGGATCGGTGAACAGGTTCTTGAACGGCGCGCCGATCAGCTCGTCGCGGCTGCGGCCGGTCAAAGCCTCCATCTGCTTGTTGACGTCGGTGATGATGCCGGGCGCATCGGTAGTCATCAGCGCATCGATATTGGATTCGAACAGCGAGCGGGTGTAGAACTGATGATCGCGCAGGCGCTGGGCGAGTTGCTTCTGTTCCGCTTCGATCTGCTTGCGGGCGGTGTTGTCGATGCCGATCAGCAGGAAGCCGATGATGGCGCCCTCGGTGTCGCGCAGCGCGGTGACCGACACCACCGTCGGCAGCCGGGTGCCGTCCTTGCGTAGATAGGTCAGCTCGTAGATGTCTTCGATGCCGCGCGAGGCCTTGTGGACCAGTGCCTCGAAGCCCGGAGCGATATGGGTTTCCAGTTCCACGCTGAGCGCTTCCGCGTGCGCAATCACTTCCTCAGGATCGGCAATATCGGCCGGGGTGAGCTTTGTCATCACCTCTTCGGCCGAATAGCCGAGCATGCGTTCCGCCCCGACATTGAAGATCTGGATGACGCCATTGGCGTCGGTGGCGATGCTGGAGAAGTTGGCGCTGTTGAAGATGGCGCTTTGCAGGGCCCCGGCCTTGAGCAGTGCCTCCTCCGCCCGCTTTCTGGCGGTGTTATCGGTGCCGATCAGCAGGTAGCCGTTGATCCGACCCTTGGAATCGCGCTGCGCCGAGACCGACACGATCGTCGGCAGGCGGCTGCCGTCCTTGCGGATGTAGGTCAGCTCATAGATGTCCTCGACGCCGCGTGACGCTTTGATGACCAGGGCCCCGAAACCCGGGGCGATCGGCGTCTGCAGCTCGACGCTCAATGCCTTGGCGCGCGCGATCAGTTCCTTAGGATCGAACAGGTCGGCGGGAGTGATCCTGTTCATCACATCCTCGGCCGCGTAGCCGAGCATGTGTTCCGCCCCGACATTGAAGATATGGATGATGCCACTGGCGTCGGTGGCGATGCAGGAGAAGTTGGCGCTGTTGAGGATCGAGAGCTGATCCTGCTGCTGCTTGACGATCTGCGTCTGCTCTTCGAGCCTCGATGTGGTCTGCGCGATCGCCGCCTGCTGGGCGCTGCTCTGCAGCTGCGATTCGCTCAAGGTGCGCGCCTGAAGCGCCAGCTCCTTGTTGCTGGCACGCAGCTCCTGCTGGCGGTTGCGCAGCTCGATCCCCTGGCGCTGGGTTTCCGCGAGCAGCTCCTCCAGCCGGCTGTGCTCGGTCGACCAGTGCACGGCGACTGCCAGCGAATCGGCCACGCGCGCCATCAGGTCGAGATCCGGCGCCTGCAGCCGCCGATAGAAGCCCAGCTCCAGTACCGCCTGCACCGCGCCTTCAACGCTGGCCGGCACCACCAGCAACGCGGTCAGCTTGCGCGCACCGTTGCCCGCGCCGGACAGGTACGAGTCGGGGACATCCTCGACGTGCAGCGGCCGATTGTCGGTGACTGCCTGGCGCAGATAGTCATCAACCGCGCGCTGCGGGTTGAACTCCGGACCGCCGGCGCGCACGTGGCCGGCGAGGCGCCGGAAGCTGCCGTCGCGTTCGACCAGATAGAGCGTGCTGATCTGCGCATCGATGTAATCCGCCAGGAACTCCAGCGCATGATCGGCCAGGTCTTCCAGGCGCTGCCCGCCCTGGATGCGTTCGCTCAGACCGATCTGACCGGAGCGGATCCAGCCCTGGATCTGCCGGCCGCGATAATTGCGCGAGGTGGCGATCGAGGCCACCAGGATGAACGCCAGCAGCAGCGCGGCGCCCACGACGATGACGAACTCGGAGAGGCGCGCGGCGCCAAGCCACTCGGTTTGGCGGGCTGCCAGAGTCCGGCTCTCCTCGTCGGTCATCTCATCGGCGATCGCGCGAATGCGCTCCATGAACTCCTTGCCGTGATTCGACCGGAGCATCGATAAGGCTGACGCCGCATCGTTGGCGCGATACAGCGCGATCGTGGCGGCCAGTTCCGCCATCTTGTCGGCGCACAGCTGCTCCAGTACCCGCAGTCGCTGTTCCTGGTCCGGGTTGCCTGCCAGCGCCGCTTTTGCGCCTGCGATCTCGCCCGGTAATGCCGCCCTGGCGATGGTATACGGCGCAAGATAGCTCTCGTCGCCGGTGAGCAGAAAGCCGCGCTGCCCGCTTTCGGCGTCCTTCATGCTCAGCGAAATGGATTGCAGCTTGCCGATCACCTGCAGCGCCTGGGCGACGCGCCCGGCGGTGCTTTCGCTGTCGTGGCGTGCGCCAAACGAGAACAGCGCCACCACCAGGACCGCCGCGATCGCGATCCAGTATCCCACCAGGGTGGTCGGCGCAAGCCGCCGGCCAAAACGTCGCCGGCGTCTGGAACCCGGATCTAGCGCGAAACGTGACATGGAATAAGGGTGGCCTGGCGACCAATCACCGTGGCAACCAGTTCACCACGCCCCGACACTGTTGTATGTACGATGCCGCACGCTGCCGGCGTTCGCCTGGATCGACGCCTGCCCGGTAATAGTTACAATCATCGGCTGTTCCAAGTAGCCACCTGCATCAACATTGCATCTCATCGATTGGTGATAGCCTGTGGCTCTGTCAGCGTCGAGCTGGTTTGGTCTTTGCCTGTGAGAGAAAACATGTTCGAGCACAACGGCGCCACCGATGGTGCGGCAGCAGCCGACCTGGACAACAGCATCCTGATCGTCGATGACGATCCCGGGCTGGTGCAGGTCATGGGCCAGATCCTGTCGGAAGTGGGAAGCCTGCGCTTCGCCACCAATGGGCAGGACGCGCTGCGACTGGCGCGTGAATCCGCGCCGGATCTGATCCTGCTCGATGCCGAGATGCCCGGCATGAGCGGCTTTCAGCTGTTCGAGGCACTGCGGCTGGCACCGGAACTCGCCAGCGTACCGGTGATATTCATCACCAGCCATGGCGAATCGGACTTCGAGGTCTCGGCGCTGGAAATGGGCGCGGTGGATTTCATCGTCAAGCCGTTCAGGGCATCGCTGGTACGGGCGCGTGTCCGGACTCAATTGCGTGTGCAGCAGATGGCTGCAAAGCTGAGCCGCATCGCCCTGACCGACAGTCTCACCGGGGTCGCCAACCGGCGTCAGTTCGACGAGCTGCTGGAGCGCGAATGGCGGCGCTGTCGCCGCGGCGGCGACCCGCTGTCGCTGCTGCTGGTCGATGTGGACCATTTCAAGCTGTACAACGAGCTGCATGGGCGCGCGAGCGGCGACGCCTGCCTGCAGCGGGTGGCGGACGCCGTGGCGCTGCTGTGCCGGCGACCGGCCGACTTCGTGGCGCGATGCGGCGGTGACGAGCTGATGGTGCTGCTGCCGCAGACCGATCGCAACGGCGCCTGGTTCGTCGCACGGGCGATCCTGGACGCGGTCGCGGCTCTGGCGATTCCGCACGGCAAGTCGCCGACCCACCGCGACGTGACGGTGAGCATCGGCATTGCCTGCTATGACGAGCTCAGCGCCTGCTGGGTCAGCCACGGCCCGGAGCTGCGGCGTGAAACCAGTACGCACGCCCGGTGCGCCGCCAGCGACATGGTGCTGGCCGCGGATCAGGCGCTGCGGCTCAGCAAGCGCGTGCGGCGCGCGCAGGCCGCGGTGTGCGACGTCAGCAGTGTCGGCACGCAGGAACCGGCGCTGGCCGGAGCGCCGGCAGCCTAGCGCGTACGCTGCTGGCTCAAGGCGACGCCGCCCAGGATCAGGCAGCCGGCGAGTGCCATCGTCGCGCTGAGCGTTTCGCCCAGCAGCAGCTGGCGCTGATGCGCGCCGGCGGCCAGGCGCCACCAGCCGGCCCGCGCCAGCAACGCACGCGAGCGCCAGGTGAACGGCAGCAGGATGAGCGCGCCAAGCGCGAGCCGGATCTCCACCAGCGCGAAAGCGCCGAAGTCCGCGGCTGCGATGCGCATGAACAGGAATGAAGCGCCCCAGATGGCGCCCAGCAGCGTCAGTTCCAGCGGCGTCAGCCAGTCGCTGGGCAGCAGTCGGCGACCATGCATTCCTATCCCCCCGTCAATGCTGCTGTGCTGAATAACCCTGGCGCTGCAGTAGTTCAATCACGCCGTCATGGCCGATCAGGTGCAGCGCGCCGACAATCACCAGGCAGTTGTCATCGCCGTTGAGCAGCGCGGTGATCTTGGGCAGCCAGCGGCGATTGCGCTCGGTGGTCAGCAGCCGATACAGCTCCGGGGATTCCTGCGTGCCTTCGCGCAGCAGCTGCTCGAGCTTGAGCGTATCGCCGCGCTGCCAGGCGCGCACCACCGCATCGGTCTCGCTCTCGGCGCTATCGGAATCCTGCAAGGTCGAGCGCAGGAACTGGCGTTGCTGCTCGAGCGACAGGTGCGCGAACAGGCCCAGCTGCTCATCCACGGTTTCCAGGCCGAGGATCGGCTTGTGATCGCCCTGTGCCATGAGCGCGAACTGTTCGTCCACGCCGGCGGCGGCATCGAAGCCGGACTTCGCCAGCTCCATCTGCTGCACCATCAGCGCGGCAAACCAGGGCTGAAAGTGCTCGAGGATCTCCGGTTCCAGCCCCAGCGGCCGCGCGCGCGCCAGCAGTTGCGCATACAGCCGCGGCCCGACGGCCGCGGCCAGCGTCTGGCCCTCAGGCAACGTCGTAAGCTGCGCGTCGGACTCGAGCAGCGCCTCGGCGCCAGCGCCGGCGCCGTTGAGGTCGAGTTCCATCACCAGCACTTTGGAGGACGCGTAGGCGCGCAGGGCCTCCGGCGGCAGCTGGCTGTCCGCGGCTTTGAGCATGTGTACCGAGCCGAGCAGGTAGAGCGTGTTGTGCCTGCCCTTGACCTCCCAGAAGATGTGGTGCAGACCCTCGGCGTGGCCATCCTCGGCGTGCGCAGCGGCGGCTGCGCACAGCAGCCACAGCGCCGCCATCGCCCGCCAGGTCAGGGCGCGCAGCGTCACCAGATCAGGTCATCGGGAACGGCAAACCCCTGGTAGCCATCGTCGCCGGCCGCGCTCGCCGCGGCACTGGCGGACGCGGCGGCTGGCGCAGCCGCGCCCGGTGGCGCGGCGCCTTCTGTGCCGGCGCCGTCGGCCAGCACGGCGCGAGCGTCGCGTTCGCGGATGCGAGCGGCCGTGGCCGCCGGTACCCACTGATAGCCGGCGTCGTAGCGAACGATCGCCACCTCGCCGCGCGCCAGCCGTTCGCGCATCGAGGCATCCACCGCAATGCGCCGGATCTTGTTGCCATCGACAAAATTGTAATACTGCCCGGCGTCGGGCTTGGGCAGCTGGTTCTGCTCGATCAATTGCCTGACCTCAGCCTGGCGCGCCTTGCGCTGCGCCTTGTCATGCTGCTGGCGATTGAGCTGCTGGTCGCGAGCCGCCTTGGCCTGCTGCGCCTGGCGTAGCGCGAGCTCCTGCTCGGAAGGCCGCCCGCGCTGTGGCTTGGGCAGCCGCTGCCGCCCCTGCGCCTGCTGCTGCTGCTGGCGTTCGGCCTCCCTGGCCTGCTTCTCATTCACCAGCCCGGCAGCCAGCAGCTGGTCGCGTAACGACATGCTCATGAATCGCGCCCGCCCGCCATGACATTCCAGCGCCCAGTTTAGCGCGACCCCCGGCGGCGCGGCAGCCGGTATGCCTAAACCATTGAATCCTCTAGGCGCAAATGACAGCGTGCGCCTACAGCGAGTCTCAACAGACTTTCACTGTGCAGCCGCTCGGTTAGCTGATAGAAGACACGGCTGGCAGGCGGATCGCGATTCACGATGTCCCAGATGCCCAGCTCCTTCGACAGTGCCGACTCCGCTGCCCGTGCGCCCGCCCGCTACCGCCGGCGGCGCTGGCTGTGGATCGCGGCGATCGCCGTGCTACTGATCATCGGCGGCATCTGGTTGTGGCGGCGGCATGAGGCCGCCCAGGCGGCCGCAGCCGCCGCGCGTCGCGCCGCCAGCGCCGGCGTCACGGTCACGACCGCCACGGCCAGCAAAGGCGATATCGGCGTCTACCTGACGGCCATCGGCACGGTCACGCCGGTCTATACCAGTTCGATCACCAGCCAGGTCAACGGGCTGGTCACCGCCGTGCACTATAAAGAGGGTCAGCTGGTACGACAGGGCGATGCGCTGATCGACATCGATCCGCGCCCCTACCGCGCGACACTGCTGCAAGCGCAAGGGGCGCTGGAGCGCGACCAGAACGTGCTGGCGCAGGCGCAGATGGACCTTACGCGCTACCAAGAGGCGCTGGCGCGCAATGCCATCGCCACGCAGACCGTCGACGACCAGCAGAAGCTGGTGCTGCAGGACCAGGGTACGGTCAAGAACGACCAGGGCACCGTGCAGTATGACCAGCTGCAGCTCGACTACTGCCATATCACCGCTCCGATCAGCGGCCAGGTCGGCCTGCGGCTGATCGACCCGGGTAACGTCGTGCAATCCACCGGCGGCACGACGCTGGTGGTCATCACGCAGTTGCAGCCGATCACCGTGATCTTCACGCTGCCGGAGGACAGTCTCGCTCCGGTAATAGCGCGCTTGCGCGCGCGCGCCACGCTCAGCGTGGACGTGTTCGATCGCAGCGCGCAGAAAAAAATCGCCAGCGGCCAGCTGCTGGCGCTCGACAACCAGATCGACACCACCACCGGCACCGTCAAGGTGCGGGCGCTGATCGACAACCGGAACAACGCGCTGTTCCCGAACCAGTTCGTCAACATCCGGCTGCTGGTCAATACGCTGCAGGGTGTCACGCTGATACCAGCGCCAGCGGTGCAGCAGAACGGCACCAGCTCATTCGTCTACGTCATCACCAACGCCGCCGCGCAGCTGCACGCCGTCAAGACCGGCGTCACCGACGGCGGTGTCACGCAGGTGGACGGCATCAATCCGGGCGATGTGGTCGCGACCAGCGGCTTTGATAAATTGCAGGACAAGTCCAGGGTCGTGGTCGCATCGAGCGCGCCGCCGGTGGGCACGAGTGGGACCGCAGCGCCGTGAATCGCGCGCCGCGGCCGGGGTAGCGCGATCCGCACGCCGTGAATCCGTCACGTCAATTCATCCTGCGCCCGGTGGCGACCTCGCTGCTGATGGCGGCGATCTTCCTGATCGGCGTCGTCGGTTATACGCAGCTGCCGGTCTCGGCGTTGCCGCAGGTGGACTACCCGACCATCCAGGTGCTGACGTTCTATCCGGGCGCGGCCCCCGATGTGATGGCCACTACGGTGACCGCGCCGCTGGAGCGCCAGTTCGGTCAGATCCAGGGCCTGAGCCAGATGACCTCGACCAGCTCCGGCGGCACCTCGCTGATCGTGCTGCAATTCGCGCTCACCCTGAACATCGATGTCGCCGAGCAGGAAGTGCAGGCGGCCATCAACGCCTCGCAGAGCCTGCTGCCCTCCTCGCTGCCCTCCCCGCCGGTCTATAGCAAGACCAATCCGGCCGACGCCCCGGTGCTGACGCTGGCCGTTACCTCCACCGCGCTACCGCTATCCCAGGTCGAGGATCTGGTGGACACACGCCTCGCCCCCAAGATCGCGCAGCTCAGCGGCGTCGGCCTGGTGACCATCAGCGGCGGCCACAAGCCGGCGGTGCGCATCCAGGCCAATCCGGCGGCGCTCGCCTCCTACGGCATCAACCTGGAGGATCTGCGCACCGCACTCGTGCAGGCGAGCGTGAATGCCGCCAAGGGTAACTTCGACGGACCGCGCCAGGACTACCAGATCGACGCCAACGACCAGCTGGTCACCAGCAAGGACTACCGCAGCGTCGTGGTGGCGTATCGCAACGGCGCGCCGGTGATGCTGGGGGATGTGGCCCGGATCGTCGATGGCATCGAGAACAACAGCCAGGCCGCGTGGATGAATCTGACCCCGGCGGTGATCGTGAATGTGCAGCGCCAGTCGGGCGCCAATACCATCAGCGTGGTCAGGAGCATCAAACAGCTGCTGCCGCAGCTGCAGGTCAACCTGTCCAAGGGCATCCAGGTGACCACGCTGACCGACCTGACCACCGGCATCAAGGCCTCGATCTCCGACGTCGAGTTCGAACTGCTGCTGGCGATCGCGCTGGTGGTGCTGGTGATCTTCATCTTCCTGCGCAGCGTCAGCGCCACGATCATCCCCAGCGTCGCGGTGCCGCTGTCGCTGATCGGCACGCTGGCGGTCATGTACAGCTTCGGCTACAGCCTGGACAACCTGTCGCTGATGGCCCTGACCATCGCCACCGGCTTCGTGGTCGACGACGCCATCGTGATGATCGAGAACATCTCGCGCTACATCGAGGCCGGCGACAAGCCGCTCGACGCCGCGCTCAAGGGCGCACAGCAGATCGGCTTCACCATCCTGTCGCTCACCGTGGCGTTGATCGCGGTGCTGATACCGCTGCTGTTCATGGGCGATGTGGTCGGCCGGCTGTTTCGCGAGTTCGCGGTCACGCTCGCCGTGACCATCGCTTTTTCCGCCATCGTCTCGCTGACGCTCACGCCGATGATGTGTGCACGCATCCTGCGCCACAGGAGCGAAGCGCAACAGGGCCGGCTGTTCCAGGCCTCCGAGCGCGTTTTCAACCGCGTGATCGACTTCTACGGCCGGACGCTCAAGCGGGTGCTGCAGTACCAGACCATCACGCTGCTGGTGGCGCTGGCGACGCTGCTGCTGACGGTGTTCCTGTACGTCGTGATCCCCAAGGGCTTCTTCCCGATCCAGGACACCGGTGTCATCCAGGCCATCTCGCAGGCGCCGCCGACCGTGAGCTCCACGGCGATGGCGGAGCGGCAGCAGGCGCTGACCCGCGTGGTGCTTTCGGATCCGGCGGTCGACAGCTTGTCGTCGTTCATCGGCGCCGATGGCACCAACACCACCACCAACAGCGGCCGCATGTCGATCAATCTCAAGCCCCTCGGCGTGCGCGGGGTGAGCGCGTCCGAGGTCATTCGCCGGCTCGCGCCGCAGCTGCAGCGCGTGCAGGGCATCGAGCTGTTCATGGAGCCGGTGCAGAACATCACCGTGGATGATCGGGTGAGCCGCTCGCAATACCAGTACAGCCTGGAGGATCCGGATATCAACGAACTGACCGACTGGACCCATCGCTTCGTCGATCAGCTGCGCCAGTTGCCTGCGCTCACGAATGTCGCCACCGACGAGCAGCCGGGCGGGCTGGCGGTGTACCTGCACATCGACCGTGTGACCGCATCGCGGCTCGGCATCGCCCCGTCCACCATCGACAACACGCTGTATGACGCCTTTGGCCAGCGCCAGATCAGCACCATGTACACCCAGATCAACCAGTACCACGTGATCCTGGAGAGCGATCCGGCGTTCCAGCAGGATCCGGACAAGCTCAACCACCTGTATATCCAGGCCAATGCGGCCTCCGGCACCAGCGGTGCGGCGGCCTCATCCTCCTTCTCCACGATCGGATCGAGCTCCGCCGGCTCCAATGCAGTCACCGGCTCGGCGCTCTATACCGCGTCGGCCGGCACGTTGAGCGCGCCCGTCAACGCGCTGTCCGCGAGCACTACCACCGCAAGTTCCAGTCAGGGCGCAGGCTCGGCCGGCGCCACCAGCTCGACAGTCAGCAATGCGGTGCCGCTGGGCGCGTTCGCACATTTTGAAAAGACCACCGAGGCGCTGTCGATCGCCCACCAGGGCCAGTTTCCGGCGATCACCGTGTCGTTCGACCTGTCGCCGAGCGGCTCGCTGGGCAGCGCGATCACGGCGGTAAGCCAGCTGCAGCACGACCTGCGCATGCCGGCCGGCCTGCAGGCCGGCTTCCAGGGCACCGCCGCGTCATTCAGCGCCTCGCTGTCGAACGAGCCGCTGCTGGTGCTGGC
>Ga0302324_100002489_pt1 | contig 42526 bp, 31 predicted proteins | sample Palsa_T0_1_FD_201949 | JGI IMG/M metagenome (GOLD analysis project Ga0302324, IMG submission 201949) | Peat permafrost microbial communities from Stordalen Mire near Abisko, Sweden - Palsa_T0_1 | ecosystem: Environmental > Terrestrial > Soil > Palsa > Peat permafrost | place: Sweden: Abisko...
CCAGTCTGAGTCCACATTTTGCGCCGCGAACAACTGTACTCGATTAGTCCCTTCGGACAGGCGAGCTTTCTTCTACTACCCACGTAGTCTGTGTGTGCCAGAAATAGAAGCAAGACGCGGAATGCGCGTTACGGCGCAACTCTAACTCCAAGAAGAGGTTCTACCACGCGATCCGAGGTCGCGTTGAACACATTATGCGAAAACACAAGCCAGCCCCCCGAGTGCGAACACAGTTGATGACCCCGAGATTCTGCGTTGTATTCGTACACGCGTTACTCGCCGCGTGTCTGCCGGCAATGGCGGCTCCTGCGGCTGAGCGCACACCGGTGACACCCCGTAAGCACAGCGCTAGGAACACTTCCGGCGTGCCCACATTCGCTGACTCCGCCAAGGACGATATCACCACGAACGATGATCCGGTGGTGCGCCAGGCTGCGGTGGCGGCGCTGGGGCACTACAACGGGTCGGTGGTTGCCATTGACCCGTCAAACGGACGAATTCTATCGATCGTGAATCAAAAGCTAGTGTTCTCAACCGGTTTCAAGCCGTGCTCGACGATCAAGCCGGTGATCGCGGTGGCGGCGCTGCAAGAGGGGATTATTACCCGGGACACGAGGATTCCGGTTACCCGCGGCAAATCGATGAACCTGTCGGAGGCGCTCGCTCATTCCAACAACCGTTATTTCGAGGCGGTGGGCACGCAGATGGGATTCGATGTGATTTCGATTTACGCGCGATTGCTGGGCCTGGGCGAGCTTGCCGGTTACGAGATTTCCGAGGAGCAGACCGGGGCGGTGCCCGGCGCACCGCCGAAACGAGGCGGAGTGGCGCGGATGTCGAGCTTTGGAGAAGGGATCCAGATGACCCCGCTGCAATTGGGCGCGCTGGTCTCGACGGTGGCCAACGGCGGAACGCTGTACTATCTGCAATATCCGCGGACTGCGGAGGAGAAGGAAAATTTTGAACCACGCGTGAAGCGCGAACTCCAGATCGATTCGCTGCTCCCCGACGTCCGCGATGGCATGCTTGCGGCGGTGGTGCATGGCACCGCCCGACGCAGCTACTTGTCGGACGGCGAAGACGAATCGGGGAAGACCGGTACGTGTTCGGATTATGCAGGCTCGCGTTTGGGATGGTTCGTGTCGTTCGCGGGCCAGGAGAATCGGAAAATTGTGCTGGTGGTGCTGATGCGCGGGAATAGCAAAGTGGTGCGAGGACCCATGGCGGCGGGAATTGCAGGGCGCATTTACCGCCGACTGCACGCCGAGAATTATTTCGGCGATCAGAGCGTGCAGAGCGCAAAGAGCGACGCACCCGCATCTGGCACAATGGCCACTGTTCGTAGTGGGGAATAAAGTGGCCGGCTGACTGGGGCCTCCACCAGGCCTCATCGACCGCGAACGTTTCGCCCTCGGAAAGTATTACCGCCCTCTCAATGACGTTCTGCAGTTCGCGAATGTTCCCGGGCCAATCGTATGCCTGGAGTATTTCCATGGTGTCCATTCTGATTACGCTGAACTTCTTGCCGACTTTCCGTGCATGGCGCTCGACCAAATGTTCTACAAGCAGCGGAATATCACCGAGCCGGTCCCGCAATGAAGGCACTTATATCGGAAAAACATTCCGCCGGTAAAACATGTCCTGGCGGAAGGTGCCCGCGGTCACCGCGGCCTGCAGGTCGCGGTTCGTCGCGGCGATAATCCGGACGTCTACCGAAATAGACTGGCTGCTCCCCACGCGTTCGAATTCCCGCTCTTGTATCACCCGCAGCAACGTGATCTGTGTCTCCATGGGCAGTTCGCCAATTTCGTCCAGAAAGATGGTGCCGCCATTGGCTGCTTCAAAGCGCCCCAAACGCCGCTGCATCGCACCAGTGAAGGCGCCTCGCGCGGTCGCAAAAACGTAGCGCGATAGTCCTTGCGGTTTAGCGGATGGGGGCTGGGTTGCCTGCATATCGAGATCCCGATGGGACCTACCTCTTATACTACGAGCCCCGATCGCTTAGTCATCGTTTCAGAAAAGGAACTTCAGCCCTACTTGCAGCACCCGCGGGTCGTAAGCGGCGGAAATCACCCCGAAGCCGGAGGAACCGAAGGCCCCAAAGCCTGGTGAAAGCTGGCCCGAGAACTGGGCGTGGTTCCAGACGTTAAACGCCTCAAGCCGAAATTCCAGGCTCTTCGATTCCGTTATTTTCGTATCCTTCAACAACGCCATGTCCCAGTTGTTCAGTCCGGGACCGTGAAAGAAACGGCGCCTCGCGTTTCCAATCGTTCCGAGCGTCTCTTGCGTGAATAGCGCGGTGTTGAAATAGGTGCCGCCCTGCCTCGGATTTGTAGTTTGCAGAATTGTGCCGGGGGTAAAATCAGGCAAGTCGATCGGCGCCGATGTGTTGGCCGTCCCGGTCAAGGAATTATCGTCGGATTCCGAAAGGCTCACTGGAAGACCGGTGGCAAACGACGTAATCCCGGATATCGCCCACCCGCTGCTGAGTTTGTTCACCCAACCGGAGGTTGCGTGAAGCGCCCGCTCGAGCGGCAGTTTGGCCTCATAGCTGGCCACGAAGTTATGCGTCACGTCGAACGCACAAAGTGACATGCTCGACTTGGGGCTGAACGGGTTGATTCCCTCGATCAATTCCGACGCGTCGTCCCGGCACTGACTGTAGGTGTACCCAAACAGAAACGTCGAGTAGTTGCCGGTATGCCGCACGCTGGCTTGTAGTGAGTTGAAAGACGACTGCGCGATCGTCGCCTCGAACGGATTGTTGTTGAAAACCTGGTTGCCGTTCTGCGGCGGCAGAACCGTGTAGGTGCCATTCACTGCGTTGCAATTCGTCCCACCGCTGAACGGCTCACAGGATTGTCCGGTAAGCTGCAGCGCCGGATTGGCCTGGGCTACCGCGGGAAAGGGTGTTCCCGGAGGAAGCGTGTATACCGATGCTTCGCCGAATGGGCCGCATCCGGGGCTGGCTCCGTCCGCAATCAGTTGCAGGCATAGCGGGGCGCTTGCCGGATTGGCCTCAATCGAAGTGAGCAGGTGGTGCGCCTGTGTGCCGACGTAGCTGACGCTGAGCAACGTGTTCGAGCCAAATTGCCGCTGCAGCGAAAATTCATAATGCTCGGCATAGGGAGTTACGTTGTTGTGTTCGTATGCCAGCGAACCCGAGATCGGTTCCACCTGCGCCCAATTGAATGTCGTGTCCGGATTCCTGGCGCTCACGTTGAGCGGCGGGAAGGCGAACGGGAAGCGCTGAGTCGCCGTCCCCGTATCGCGATCGGCGAATGGCTGTTCCAGAAATGTGTTCGAGGTCGCAAAGAACAGGCCGAACGGTGCGTCCCCGATTTCCTGAAACTGCGTCAGGTCCTCCACCGAGGTATAAAAGATTCCGTAGCCCACGCGAATGCTGGTCTTCCCAGGCCCGCCAGTCAATTTGGCTAGAAAGCCGGAGTCCCACTTGGGCGAATACGCTATCCCCAGCCTTGGGGAAAAATTGTGGTACTGCGTTGGCGCCAGCGTTTTGGGAACGCCCGGATCGCCCGGGACTACCCATCCCGTCGGGGCGCCCGGGAAAAGCACCGATTGCTCGCCGGGGATCAGCGTTTCAATTTTGCCCTGCGTGTCATACCACGGCATGCTCATTTCCCAACGCAAGCCGTAATTGAACGTCAGGTTCGGCGTCACTCGCCAGCTATCTTGCGCATACAAACCCAAGTACCGCGTCCGTGAATCCAGAATTTGCTGGGTAGCCTGGATGAACCCCGCGGGTGCACCGATTAAGAAGTCGGTAAAATCGGAATTGGTCTCGCTTCCTTCGAAGTCGAACACTCCATTTTCGCCGAACAAGTTTCGATCGTTGATCTGGTCGTAGTGAAATTGCCCGCCGAACTTCAGGCTGTGAGTGCCGATCACTTTCGTAAAATTGTCCTGCCATTGAAACGTGTTGTTGAACTGCTTGGGCGTGTCCGCTGGTACGCCGATATTCGTTCCGGAGAGCTCTTGCCCGAATTCAATCGACGGCACTCCCTCCAGCGCCGGCACGATTGGAGCGATGCCGCCGTTGAACGAAGGGCCCGATCCCGCCGCAACCGTAAAGCCGAGGGAGCCCAGGGTGATCGGCTTGCCGCTATTCGTCAGACCGCCCTGCGGCGTAAAAAGATGAGCGCCGTTGCGGAGGTAACTGAACTCAAACTCGTTTACCGACGTGGAACCGAAAGACCTGGTGTTGCTAAGCACAAACAACTGGGCGCGGGTCTCATCTACGCCGGAAAAAGGACCAATATTGCCGCTGGGGACGGTCGCTCCTGAATTTGGATAAGGATTGTTGGATGTATCGTCGTCGGCGTTGTAGTAAGCCGAAAACATCCCGTACTGCGTTTTCGCGTCGATCCGTATTCCGCCCTTGTCATCCCGCAATTTCGAATCGTACTGGGCGGAAAAGAAATTGATCCCGCCGCCCGCCACGGTTGGTGCGGGGAAATACGGCAGCAGGCCCACCGCTGCGGGCGAAAACGCCCCGTGAGGGACAATTCCGTTGGGGAACACGCACGCCGAGTTACTCGTGCAGCCGGTCGCGTAATACGGCTCCCCCACTGTCACTGGATAGTTCAACCGGGAGGGCGACGACAGGTTCGTCGCTAGTTGCGCTCCCTGCACGGTGCCCGCCGGCGATCCCCCACTTGCCGCGGCTATCGCACCCGCTGCGAGGTCCCCCGATTCGGTAGGTGACAGCACGTAATCGCCGTTCGCCATGAACGTCCCGTCCGGAACGGCAGCCGCCACGGTCGGAGCAAACAGTCTCCGGGTCCCTTGATAATCGATAAAAAAGTACAGCTTCTCGCGCTTGATTGGGCCGCCCAGCGTCCCGCCGAACTGATTCTGGATCAGCTTGGGGGGCTTACTCTGCGGGGTAAAGAAATTTCGGGTGTTAAAGGCAGTGTTGCGATTGAATTCAAATCCGCTGCCGTGAACCTGATTAGAGCCCGACTTGGTCACCACGTTGACCTGACCGCCGCTATAATTGCCGTATTCCGCGTCAAAATTGTTGGTAATGATGCGGAATTCTTCGATGGAGTCCAGGTTGGGAATCACCGAGGTTCCGTTGTTTTTGCCTTCCTCCACATCGGCGCCGTTCACCATGAAGCCGTTGGAAGTTTCTCGCTGCCCGTTGATCGATTGGTTCCCCGAATTCAGGCTGCCACTGCCCGATACCGTTCGGTCGCTGAGATTGGAGTCCTGCAATGCGTCGGCATACTGGAAGGGCACCACGCCGGGCTGAAGGGAAAGGAGATTGGTGAAATCACGGCCATTTAGAGGCACCGCGGTCATTTTTTCCGAGTTGATTACCTCGCCCATCTGGGTGCTCTGCGTTTCGACGTGTACGGCTTCGCTGGCGACGACGACTTTTTCCGCCACTTCGCCGAGTTCGAGCTTTACGTCTGCGCGAATCGTTGCGTTTGCATCCAGCACGATTCCAGATTGTTGGTAGGTTTTGAATCCCTTTTGCACGATTTCCACGTCGTAGGTGCCCACCGGCAGGCTGGGGAAATTGTAAAACCCTGCGCCATCCGTCTTTAAGGAGGCCCGGACTCCCGTGGCCGTGTTGATAGCGGTCACGTTTGCCCCCGGCACTATCGACCCATTGGGGTCGGTTACGATCCCGGAGATGCTGCCGCTGATGCTGGCCCAGGCCGTCGACGCAGCGAACAGACACACGAACAGCAAGGCAAGCCTCGACTTATGAGATATTTGCATTTCCCACCCCCCACCCCTAGACGTCACAGTCCCTCGAGTGCCGGCCCGGCCTTCTGTAATTTCCGCCAGGTGCAAGACGCAATTGAATCTGGCAGCCGTACACACCCTGTACGCGTTTATTTATAACGTTTTGTCCACCGGGTCAACTCGACCGCGGCGCTGACGATCAGCGGACCCCATGGATTCAAAGAGTGTGGCAGCGTAGACCCGGTGCTGCAAAACCCGGAATCTTCAAGACTTCCAATGTTTCACATGAAACTCAGTAGTTTGCCGGACTCCTATTTCGAGACATTGTGCGCGGATATCGCCCCCCGCAATATGGTGATCGAGGCTTTGGGCAAAGTGAAAACTGTGTCGCTGGAGGCAGAAAGTGTGGTGCGAGCCGCAGGGCCGTCGGGGGCGGCCATACCGCCGCCATCAGGTGCCGGATGCCATTGGTACTGTTCGCTGCCGAAGCTGATGGAGCTCACGGGTCCCGCAAAGAACGAATCGGAGTCGCTCTCGGGGTCGTGGAAGACGACGTGGACCGGGTGAGGGTTCTCCTGGTCTTTGTTGACGATCATCAGCGACCATTGCCCATCGGGCCGCAGCGCGGCGTAGACGGTGACGAGGAGATGACCCGCTGAATCGCGAATATCGCTCCCCACGGGGAAGAGCTTATGGGTGCCATCGCCGGGCTGGACCCATTCCAGATTGATGAGCTGACTGGCAAAGAACTGCGAAAGCGGCTGTTTGGGGTGCAGATCGGCGTCAGTAGACAAAAAACCGAACGTGCCGCCGGACAGGTTGCAGCCATCGTGGTGGACACCCAGCGGCATGTAATGAAAGTAATAGACGCCTTGGCCCCCGGCGGAGAGATACGCTCCCACGTAATCGGCAAGCCACAGCGCCCCCCAAATATCGACGAAAGATTCGCCGGACTGCCATGAAAGATTGGATTCGGTGATGAATTGCGGCACTTCCGCGGGCACGCCGTCCTGGCGCCAGATGTTGAGCATGTTGGCCACCAGAGCCGGCTCGTCGTACAGATTGCTCCACTGGATCTTGCATGGCTCCATGGGATAGTGCTCGTAAGAGAAGAAGGCGAGGTCACTCAGGCGGCCATGCGATTTTAGATATTCGATGAAACGCGCGGTCCAGGAAGCGCGGCCATTGGCATCGGGCCACGTTTCGATATCTTTGTTTACACCGGTGAAGATTGGGCCGCCGAGTTTGAGGCGCGGGTCGACTTTGTGCAGCGCCGCAGCCCATTGGATGTAGAGGGCCGCGTAGTCTTCCGGGGGAGTGTAGTGGCCGTCCGGCTCCTCTCCCATTTCGATGTAGGAGATGGGATAGCCGCGCTTTTCGATGTAGGCGATTTCATTGGCAGAGTCTTCGGGGGTTCCGTAGAGCATGGCAATCGGAATCATGGCCGGCAAGCCGCGGGTGAAGCCGCCGGTGAAAAAAAGGTCGAAGCCTACTTGATCGCCCGCTTTCTCGTCGAGGTCGGAACCTTCGTGCCAGGGATCGACGGATGAGCAGTAGGTGGCGGTCTGATCCTGGTCCGGGGTGTGACGCACAAGATCGTGGAACTTACCGTCGGGTGTGGTGGTGCCAAGGTAGAGTTCGCGGATGCCGTAGCCGACGCAATTGCGGCGGTCGCTGGAGCCGTGCGTGTCGCAGGTATTGGAAGATTCCGTCATCAGGATTCGAATGAACTGCACGGGGATCGGCGCGGCGGAGAGTGCGAGGACAACGGTGCCGCCACGGCCACCGGTTACCGTCCCGCCTGGAAACGTTTGCCACACGCCTGCGGTGGGATGCTTGATGGGATCGAAGGTTTCCGCGCCGGTCCAATATTGGACGAGGTAGTGCGCGGCGTAAGGCTCAGCCCACGCGATGCGAATTGCATTCACGAGTTGAAAAGCCGCGAGATCCATCAGAATCCATTGAGGATGAAGGGAATCGTCTTCTCCGGTGAATGGCTTGGTTAGGTACGGATTGCTTTTCCAATAGGTGGCCGGGTCGCCGTCGGTGAGCCGCGAATAACCGACGTAATCGGTGCCGTCATCGTGCGTCACGCCGCGATGCGGAAGCGGATAACCGTAGGAGTGGCGGAGCAGCGGACCCGGAGTTGCGCTACCCGTAAAATAGCCTTTGCCCGAAGGATCGCTCCAAGTGCCTTGGGGATTCCAGTGCCATGCTTCGATGTGCAGTTCGGTGTTCTGGCGGTAGCTGACGGTCTGCCATCCACTGGCGAGGACCTGCTTCACCATCTCGTCGTTGAAAAGCTTATCGGCTGCGCCGTAGGGAAGACGATCGATGGCGGCGCCGAGGGCCTCGGTGGGCTTAATTGAATTGGTGGAATGCGACGGAGTGGAATCGATGCGAATGGTCTGCGCCGCAGTGGGCAGCGTAAGTGTGACCATCGCGAGAAGCACGGCCCAGATTCCGCCACTGAAGCGCGCGGCGAGCGGATCTTCGCTGCGTCGCGCGCGGGATTTTTTTGGCGTCACTTTCCCCTCCATTTGCAGCGGACGATAACACGGCGTGATGCGAAATTGCACGGGCAGCCCGGTTGGTCCAGGCGCGGAACCACGCACTGGAGCATTCCAGAAGCAGGGGTCGAAACGTTGGCGGAAGGACTATATATTCATCCAATAGCGCTCGACGGCGCTACTTCGGAGAAGACACGATGCCAGGAATCCATCGGACGGCGTTATCGTGAAAAATGCGCTGAAGAACCGGCTCGGGCAAATTCAGCCCCTCGATTTGCCGGCCTCGATACGGAAGCATTTGATCGGTGGCCAGAAATTTCCAGTCCCGAGCGTAGGTTTCTTGCCAATCTTTTAGCGCATCGGGCGTGGGTTGTGCGCTGAGGAATTCCAAGTCGGTGCCGTAGAGCACGCGGTCTTGATATTTGATGAGGAAGTTTCGCACCTTTTCTCGCGGCTGAATCATTAGATATTCCATGCGCGCGGCGGTATCGACCGCGAAATTGGGATAGCGATCGAAACGTTTTGCAATTTCGTCCACATCGGTTTCCATACTTCCCAAGTGCGCGCCGACCACGCGCAGTTTTGGGTTCTCAGCGAGCAGGTGATCGCGTGCCGCCAGAATCACGTCCTTACGGGGATGATCGGGATGGAGGTACATGTACCACTCGGGATTCTCCTTGTAATAGTCGTAATCGGGACTATCCGGATTGGGCGGTTGCCAGCACGAAGAAGGCTCCGCCACGTGGGCGACCAGTGTTTTATTCTCCGCCGCGATTTCCCGATAGATGAGCTGGAAGGCGGCATCGTCGGGCATCACGTATCGCCCGTCCGGCGCCTTTAGTTCCATTCCAATGTTCTTCCAGATTTTCACGGCTATGGCGCCGTCAGCAAATTCCTGGTGGAGCTGCTGCACGGTGTTCCGGGCGAAATCCTTCCGCCGGTATTCGAACGGATTGAACGTGACGCATAGTCTGGCGTGGTTTTGGCTGCCTTGGACGAATGACTTGGCGTCGGCGAGCTCCGTCGTCATGTCACGAAAAATACTGTGGGTATCGGCCACGCAAATATCCAGCACGTGGAGCCGCAGGCGCGCCAGCAGTTTGAAAAACTCAGGATCGTTTTTGAACGCATGGACGTGAGTATCGATCGGCTCGATCGCGGCAAAAGCCTGCAAGTCATCCGCAGAAGTAGACGATTGATCGAGAGGTTTCGCCGCCCATGTTGGCCCCACTGCGAATCGCCACAGGGGAAGGGCCACGGCGGCGATGGCGCCGGCAATCAAGAGCAGGGTGAGAAATCGTTTGAGTTTTAAACGCATGTTTTCGCCTATTGCTTTGTACCGGGTCTTGCAGCGGGCGCGGCACTGCGCTTTGCGCTGCCTGAACGCGCGCGAACTTTTACCGGTTCTTTCCCATTCGTCTCGATCGGCCGTTGTTGCGCGTCGGCGAGTATCAACTGCACGCCGGCTTCGCGCAGCGGCCCGAGATATTTAGAACCGGTGGCCGAATCGGTGACGAGGATATCGATATCGGTTACCGGAGCCACATAGGCAAAGCCCTGATTGCCGAATTTGCTGTGGTCCGCCAAGGCGATGCTAACTCGTGCTGACCGCAAAATCATCTTCTTGATTTGTGCTTCGGCCTGGCTGGCGGTGGAAATGCCGTAACCGGGATCGATGGCGCTGACACCCAGCACGGCTTTATCCACGCGAATCTCCGAAAGGGCGCGCTGCGCCCACACTCCCGAAAGATAAAAAACATCCTTCTGAAGTTCGCCGCCCGTGGAAATCACCGAGACGTGCTGGCTGCGCTGAAGTTCCGCGACGATGAGCGGCGAATTGGTGATCACCGTGAGCCTGTTGCGGTGGACCAGGCGCCGCGCCAACTCATAAACCGTGGTGCTGCCTTCTAGAAAAACAGTCTCTCCATCCAGGATCAACCGATCTGCTTCTCGAGCGATGGCCTGTTTTTCGAGCTGATTGCTGCGGCCCAACGTTTCATAAGAGGGCTGGAAATTCGTACTGGAGGTGCGGGAAACGGCGCCACCGTGGGAGCGAACTAGCACACCTTCTTTTTCCAAAGCAGCGAGATCGCGGCGTACGGTGGCCGCGGTGACGCCCAGTGTGCGTATCAGTTCGGAAGCGGTGACGGTTCGCTCGCGAGACAAAACCTCGCGAATGCGAAATCTCCGTTCCTCCGCCAGGAGGCTGATCAAAAGGAAGCTCCGTTGCTCTTCTACGCTCGGAAAGCAGCGGGATTATGTCACAAAATCAATACAATGCGATCAACAAATTGCAAAATGCGTCATTTTCGATCAATAGGGTTGACAAACGAAGCTAATAGTAATAATTAGGTGAGCTATTCTCAGCTTTTCTTGCTGGCTAGGCTCCAGCCGTTCGATCCGCAGCACCGCTCTAAGGGGAGGGGTTTCCGTGAATGAATCTCGCCGTAGTTTTCCATTCCGCCGCGAAAGTCCCGCAGGAAAGCTCGAATTGAGTTCGCCAAACGCAACGCCGCTGTGGCTTTTGGCGGCCTTGTTGGCGGGGTTTCTCTTTTTCGCTACCAACTCGTGGGCGCAGAAAGACACCGGGGGCATCGCCGGGACGGTGAAGGATGCGTCAGGAGCGGTGGTGGCGGACGCGAAAGTTCGCGTAACGGATGTGGACCGCGGCACCGAAGTTGATGCGGTGACCAACGCCGAAGGCGAATTCACGGTAAGTCCGCTAAGAGTGGGCCACTACAAAGTGACCGTGGAGAAGGCGGGATTCAAGACTTCGGTCGCTGGCCCGGTGGTCGTCGAAGTTCAGGAACACCCGTCACTGAATGTGGTACTGCAGGTTGGTCATTCAGGTGAAACAGTGACGGTGACTACCCAGAGTCCACAGCTGGAGACAGAAACCTCGGACCTCGGCCAGGTAATCAGCGGCGATCGAGCGGTGACGCTGCCGCTGAACGGACGCAACTACGCGCAGCTCGCGCTGCTGGGGGCGGGAGTGGTTCCCAGCGAGCCAGGCTCTCGAGTGGAAACCAGTTACGGCTTTAGCTCCAACGGCGCGCGGGCTCTGCAGAACAATTATCTGCTCGATGGATTGGACAACAACTCCAACCTCGGGGACGTGCTAACCGGCCAGGCGTACGTGATTCAGCCGTCGGTCGATGCGATCGAAGAATTCAAAGTCCAGACCAACGCCTACAGCGCGGAATTTGGTCGGGGGAATGGAGCGATTCTCAACGCCATCATCAAGTCCGGAACAAACAGCTTTCACGGGGACGTTTACGAATTCTTTCGAAATGATGCGCTCGATGGACGCAACGCGTTCGATACCAGCCGGCAGCCATACCACCAGAACCAGTTCGGCGCGACGCTGGGCGGGCCAATCATTAAGGACAAAACGTTCTTCTTTGTCGATTACGAAGGCCTGCGGATCATCCAGTCGTTGCCGCAGCTCTCGCTGGTGCCTACGCCGCAGGAAATCGGCGGCGATTTTTCGAGCTTTCTGACCAACGTGCCGGCCATGGCGGTGGACATGAACGGCAACTCGACCAGCCAGGTAGCGGTGGATTGCAGCGGCAATCCGACATACGTTGGCGAGGTGTTCAACTCGCGGATGGCACAAAATTCCAGTCTGAATCCGAGCGGCGTTTGCGGGGTGCCCATCGGGGCGACCGCGGGCGGCGCTCCCACCAACATTTTTCCAGCTAGCTCGATCGACCCGCTTGCGGCGCGTCTTTCGGCGCTCTTTCCGGCGCCCAACGCCAATGTAAATGGGGCCAATTTTATCGCCGACCCGAGGCGGACGGCCAGCCGCAACAACTTCGATGTTCGCCTCGATCACAAAATATCGGACAAAGACAGCGTCTTTGGCAGGTTCAGCTACGAAGCTCAGCCCAGCTTCACGCCGTCGCCCTTTCAAAACGCCCTGGACGGAGGGGCTTTCTCGGACGGAACGGAAGACGACTCCTTTCGCAGCATAGGCATCAGCGAGACGCATCTCTTTTCATCCAATTTGGTGAATGAAGTCCGCCTGGGATACAACCGGATCAATTCGCATCGGTTCCAGCTCGACGCAAACCAAAATGTCTCACAGACGCTCGGCTTTCCGGGCGTTCCGTTCACCCAGAATCTTGGAGGACTGCCGCAGATCAGCATCGATGACGGCACCGCGACGATCGGCAGTTCGGGCTATCTGCCGGCCATCGAAAAGCAGAATAGTTTTGTGCTGACCGACAATCTGACCTGGATTCACGGCCGGCACTCCGCGAAAATCGGGACGGAGATTCGTAACGAACAATTCACTCTCTTTGAGCCGTCCGCCCCCCGTGGGACGCTGAATTTCGCGAGCGACTTCACCGACAACCCTGCCGCTCCGACCACCGGCGGCGAAGCTTTCGCTACGTTCCTGCTGGGCGTTACCGACGGCGGGTCCATCACCAATACACACAACGTGGATTATCACCGGCAAATCTACTCGTTCTACGGGCAAGACGATTTTCGGATGACCCAGCGCCTGACTCTTAATCTCGGGTTGCGATACGAACTGTTCACTACCATCAAAGCAGCGGGGAACGAGCAAGCCACGTTTGACTTTGCCGACGACTCACTGGTGGTGCCGCGAGGGCAGTCGGCTCAGCTGACACCGTTTTTGGCGGCTAACATTCCGATTGTGAGAAATGGCAGCGCGGGGCTGATCTCTCCCGACCTGAATAATTTTGCGCCGCGCGTGGGCCTGGCGTACCAGGTCACCAATAAACTGGTCTTGCGCACCGGCTACGGGATATTTTACGGCGGACAGGAAAATGGACCGTATTCGAATCCGAGTCCGGGATTCAACCCGCCGTTCTACGTCACCGAAAATTTCACCCAGCCGTGCTTCCTTTCGGCGGCCAATCCGAGCGGCCCAGACTGTTCGGTTCAGGGACTGAGGTACCTCTCACAAGGGTTCCCATCCAATTCCCTGACGGATCCCAATACTCCGATCTTGTTCTCAGTGAGCCCGAAAGTGCGGACGCCGTACACGCAGCAATGGCACTTTGGATTTCAATATCAGCTGCCAAGCCAAACGGTGCTGGAGCTCTCCTACGGCGGTTCCCACGGCGCCAATCTTTACAATTTTTACAATGGCAACCAGGCGGTGCCGGACCAGACATTCTGCACGACGTTTCCGAACACACCCGATAATTGCCCCACCGCGCCGCGGCGGCCCGCAAAGATGTGCGACGACTCTGTCTTTCCGCCAAACTGCAACGAAGTCTTCGACACCGGAATTGACCTGCTTCGCACCGACGGTTTCTCGAACTACAATTCCCTGCAGGTTCGGCTCGAAAAGAACTTTTCTCACGGGATGCAATTCGAGGCCTCTTACACGTACGCCCACGCTCTGGACGATGCGTCGAGCGCCGCCCTGGGCTCCCTGAATAACGGCGATTTTCGCGACCAACGCTACCCATATCTGGAATACGGCAATTCGGATTTCGACGTGCGGCATCGCTTCGTGGTCAGCTACGTGTATCAACTGCCTTTTGGGAACGGGAAAAGCTTCGGAGGAAATGCGAAAGGCCTCGAAAACCAGATCATCGGGAATTGGCAGCTGGCCGGCATCACCACCGCTTCCACGGGGAACTGGTTCACGGTTACCGACGCGGTAACCAATGTTTCCACCAGCGACGGCGGCGGGGGAGTGAGCTACTACGAGGTTCGGCCGAACGTGGTCGGTAATCCCAACGGAAAGCCTTGCATGCCCGGCACGGTTTTCAATACCTGCGCCTTCGCGGACAACACAACTCCGTTCACATTTGGAAACTCTGGACGAAACATCGTGCGCGGACCCGGCTTTCAAAACTGGGACCTCTCGCTTTTCAAAATTTTCCCGGTGCGCGAACAGATGCGTTTCGAATTTCGCGCTGAATTCTTTAACATCTGGAATCACGTGAACCCGTTATTCGAACCGACCGGCGAGATCAGCGAAGAGCCTCAGCCACTGGAGTTCGGCACTCCGCAATATGGATTCGTGCAGGGCGCGCGGGATCCGCGGCTCATTCAATTCGCCCTGAAGTTTTACTTCTGAAATCCCGCCTCAACTAGCCAGGCTTTACGGCGAAAGGGAAACACAGTGAGTGATTGCGGAAAGAAAATCCGCTTGAGCCGAATCGTCCGGCCGGGCCGAAAGTCGTTGGTTGTGGCCTTTGACCACGCGTTGGTTCTGGGGCCCATCCCCGGCACCGAAAATGCTGCAGGACAAATCAAGCGTTTCCGGGAAGCCGGGGTGGATGCCGTTTTGCTTAACCTCGGCCTGATCCAACGGTGCCTGGACTCACTTCTGGGACCTGCGGTGCCCGGAATCATCGCGCGAATCGATTGGACCACGCTGTGGGGAATGCCGGGCGGCGGCGGATCCGGCGAACTTCGAAGCTGTCTGCTGGCGCGGCCGGGAGATGCGATGCGGATCGGTGCGGACGCGGTATTGACGTACCTTGCAGTGGGCACCGGCGATGCCGATTTTGAAACGGAACAAGTGGCGTGCAATGCGGAAATAGCGCGGGAATGCGAACGTATCGGCATGCCGCTGATCATTGAAACCCTGGCGCGTGGCAAGAACGTGGAAAACCCTGCCGACCCAAAGTGGCTGAATCTGCACACCCGAATGGCCACCGAACTGGGCGCCGATGCCATCAAAACGGATTACTCGGGCGATCCGCAAACGATGCGGGAAGTAGTAGAGATTTGTCCGATCCCGATTCTGGTTCTTGGCGGCAACCGATGCGCGTCGGATGCGGAAGCGCTCTCGGTAATCCGTGGAGCGGTATCGGCGGGGGCTGCGGGCGTGTTTTTCGGCCGGAACGTATTTCAAGCCGACGACATGCTTGAGTTTTTGCAAAGTGCCCGCGCCGCTCTGAGCGAAAGCGAAACATCTCCTTCCGGACGATGAGAGATCAAAGTGCGCAGCCGGGACAGATATCGATACGGCGCGCGCTTTCCCGCGAGCCGTGGGCGTTCTTGCTGCTCACGATCATCGCGCCGGCTGGAGCCGCCGGTTGCCAGAAGCCGCGCACCGCGCCGGAAGTCCGCAAGCCCCAGTCTGCGATATCGATCAGCGCGCAATCCAATGGCATTTCGATCAAAACGCCTACGGCGGCGTTTCAGATTCTGCCCTCTGGGTACCTTCGCGGCTATCTGAATTCGAATGGCCAGGAGTTGACGATAGACGATCCTCAAGACAAGGGCGCGAGCGATCCCGACTACGTGACGATCGATGGCAAAGAGATCCGCGATTTCGAGATGGATTTTGCTCACGCACAAATTTCCGATGTTTCTCACCGGCTGGGTCCACTGGGCAAGCGGCTTGAAGTAAAGGGCGTGAGTAAACTCATACCCGGAGTGGAAAAGACGGTTTCCTTTGAGTTTTACGACAACTTCCCGTCGCTTGCGCTGACATCGGCTGCCTACCGGAATGCAGGAACAACTCCGGTAAAACTCGGAGCTGTGGTCACCCAGCGTCACCGCCTGAACGCGTCGTTAGTTGATCCTGCGGCGCAACCCTTCGCGATGTGGTCATTCCAGGGATCGAGTGAAAAATGGGGGAAAGACGATGTGGTGCTGATTTCGAAAAACTTCAATCGAGCGAACCCGATGGAACAAGTGATGAAGGGAGAGCCGGGTCCCGGAGGCGGCATACCGGTGGTGGCCTTCTGGACCGCCCAGATGGGCGAGGCCATCGGCAACCTGGAAACGCTCCCGCTGGCACTGGCGATACCGGTTCACGTTGACGCCGGCGAACGAGTGGATGCGTCAATCGAGTTGAAACCTGAACAATCGCTCCAGCCGGGCGAGGTCTACTCGACGCCGGTCAGCTTTCTTGCAGTGTTTCATGGTGACTTCTACGAGCCGTTGCGCACGTACTCCGACGCGCTAGGCGCGCAAGGCTGGAAAATCCCAAAAGCAAATCCCGCGGATTACGAAGCGAACTGGTGCGGGTGGGGCTACGAATTGAATTTTACGCCGGCACAAATGACCGGCACCATCCCGAAACTGCAGGAACTGGGATTGAAGTGGACGACGCTGGATGCCGGATGGTTCAACAACCGAGGAGACTGGATGCCCCGCGCCGGACTCGGCGTGGACGGAATAAAGAAAATTGTGGACGCCTTCCACACGGCCGGACTGCGAATTACGTTGTGGTGGATTCCGATTGTGGCCGAGGACGGCGAGGGAACCGACATTCTGAACAATCGCCCTTACAAAACCTCGAATGTGGTGAAAGAGCATCCAGATTGGCTGATGCTGGACAAGGACGGCAAGCACGCGCGTATGACGACTGGAATGGCCGGGCTGTGCCCCGCGGTTCCGGAGGTTCAGGAATATTATCGCGAGCTAACGAAACGATTCATCAGCGATTGGGGATTCGACGGCCACAAGCTGGATTTTTCCTATACCGTGCCGCCCTGTTACAACCCCAAGCACCATCATCACTCGCCGTATGACTCCACGCAGGCCATGGGCGAAATCTACAAGATCATCTTCCAGACCACGCGGGAGCTTAAGCCGGAAAGCGTCACCCAGAGCTGCCCATGCGGAACTCCGCCCAACATGGCGTGGCTGCCCTTTATCGATCAAGCGGTGACGGCTGACCCGGTGGGCTCGGTGCAAGTGCGGCGGCGAATCAAGATGTACAAGGCCCTGCTGGGACCTTATGCCGCGGTTTACGGCGATCATGTGGAGCTCACCAAAATCGCCCGAGCAAACTCGAATAACGAACAGGATATCGGACGCGATTTTGCATCCACGGTGGGAGTGGGCGGAGTGCCGGGCACCAAATTCACATGGCCGGACTACGGATCGAAACTGAAGAATGTCTATCTGAATCCTGAAAAAGAAGCGGAATGGAAGAAATGGATTGGGATTTACAACCATAAGAAACTTTCGCGGGGGAATTTTCGCGACTTATATACCTACGGTTACGACGTTCCGGAAGGTTACGCGGTGGAGAAGGATGGAGAGATGTATTATGCGTTCTTCGCGCCAGCCGCCGCATCGGAATGGCACGGAACGATCGAATTGCGCGGACTCGCCCCTGGAAAATATCGAGTGACGGACTACGAGAGTGGCCGCGATCTGGGAACGATCGATGCGGACAAACCGGCGCTTGCGACGCAGTTTCACGAACATCTACTGCTGGAAGCCGCAAAGGAGTAGAACCGCGCGCTCAATGAGCCTTCTCGCTATCGATATCGGGTCAAGCCAGTGCAAAGCGGTGGTGTTTACCGCGGCGGGGGCGGTAATTGCGCGAAGCGTCCGGCGTTATTCACCCGATTTCCCGCAGCCGGCGTTTGCGGAAATGGACGCCGCAATTTTCTGGCGTGCCGCGTGTGAGGCAAGTGGCGAGGTGACGCGCGATTTAGATCGCGATCCGGTGCAAGCTCTCTGCCTGAGTTCGCACGGCGAGACCCTGATACTAGTGGATGCGCATGGAGAGACGATTGGTCCAGCAATCCTGAACATCGACACCCGAGCCGCGCAGCAAGCCGAATGGTGCGAGAAAGCCATCGGTTCGCGGCGCATTTTTGAAATTACCGGGCTGGTGGCCCATCCGATGTACCCGGTACCCAAAATTCTATGGCTGCGCAAGCACCGCCCTGATCTCTATTCCCGGGTGAACCGATTCCAAAGCGTGACCGATTTCATACACGGCAAACTCGGGCTTCCGCCGTACATCGGATATTCATTGGCCTCGCGTTTTCTGGCCTTTGACGTGATTCAGGAAAAGTGGTCGGACGAAATACTTGCCGGTGGTGGATTGAAGAGCGAGCAACTCCCGATCCCGGCGGCGGCGGGAACGGTGGCGGGAAAATTGGGGGCGGAGGCCGCCGGCGCGCTGGGAGTGCCCGCTGGCACGCCGGTGGTGATTGGCGGCCACGATCAGGCGTGCGGAGCGCTGGGCGTCGGGGTAATTGAATCCGGGCGGGTATCGGATTCGATGGGAACGTATGAGTGCCTGGTCGCCGCGTCGGAGGAGCCGCGCCTGGGCGAGGCAGCGTTCGCGGCGCATTTGAATTCGTACTCGCACGTTGTTCCGGGAAAGTTTCTTACGCTTGCATATTTTCCGTCGGGGATCATGGTCAAGTGGTTCGGCGATCTTATTTTCGGCAGCGAAGGCGGCGACGCGGCAAGTGAGGCCGCGAGTTATGCCGCGGATGACGCGGTGACAGCCACACACGGGATAAGTCGCAAAGCAGATCGATACTCACAAATGGAAGCGGGGGCCACCGACGCTCCGACCGGACTGTGCATCACTCCGCATCTGATTGGGACGTGCAATCCCGATTTTGATCCCCGCGCCCGCGCCACGATTTTTGGCCTGGCCTCGGAAACCACGCGCAGCCAAATCTATCAGGGAATTCTCGAAGGAATTGCGTGCGAGTTGGCGCTGGTGACGGAAATGCTGGCAAACGCGAACGGGCAATTCAAGGATCTATACGTCACCGGCGGAGGCACTCGGTCGGCGCTGGGACTGCGACTGCGAGCAGCGATTACCGGTTGCCGCATGCACGTGATGCGATGCGACGAAGCGGTATGCCAGGGCGCTGCGATTCTGGCGGGTGTGGCTGCGGGAATCTATCCAGGAATTGCGGAGGGTGTGCGGCAAGTGGTCCGCGAAAAGGAAATCGTGGAGCCGGATGCCGATCTTGAGGCTTCCTATGCCGGCCAGCTAGGGCGATATCGGCGGATATCTTCCGCTTTGAAAATGCTTCGTGGCGTGGCGTAACTTTCTAAGGCCAGCCGGACTAGGAGTGAAAGTGATTAAGCCAACTGTGGGTTTCATCGTATTCGGAGTTCACAAAGACGGTCTGAAAGATCCCATGGGCGTTCCGTTTATCGACGATGGGATTATTCGGAAGTCCAAAAACGCTCTGGGCGCGGCCGGGCTGCAAATTGTGGAGCACGACGTGGTAATCGCCACGAAAGCCGAGGCCAAAGCCGCGCTGAAAACAATGAAGCGCAACGATGCGGTGGACGCGGTGATCCTGTTTTCCGGCACGTGGGTGTGGGCGGCGCACCTGGTCGGCGCGATCCGCGATTTTGCGGCGACCGGAAAGTCGGTGCTGTTGTGGACGCATGATGGTTCGCAGGGCTGGCGGCCGGTTGGCGGCCTGGTGACCCATGGAGGGTTGCTCGAGATCGGCGTGGCCCATAAATTTGTGTACGGGGGAGCGGACGATCCGGCCACGATCGAGAGCATCATCAGCTATGCGCGCGCAGCGCATCTTAAAAATTTGCTGAACATGGGAACCATCGGAGCGTTCGGCGGCCGCGGCATGGGCCAGACCAGCGGGGCGGCGGACCCGTCGCAGTGGATGCGAACGTTCGGCGTGGACATCGATTCGCGAGATACAACGCAGCTCATCAAAACGGCTGAGCGCGTGTCGCCCGAACAGATCGCGGCGCTAGAACCACGGTTGAAGAAGCTGTTTGGCGGCGTGCCGGAGAAAAACGTCGTCAACGAGAGATCGATGCGGTTGTACCTTGCACTCAAAGAGACGGTGGAAGCGGAACAATTCGATTTTTACACCATTCAATCGTTTCCTGGCCTGGGAGACGATTACTCGGCGACTTGTTTTGCGCAAAGCATGATGCTGGAGGACGGGTGGGGCACCTCGACACTGGGCGATATAAACACCGCACTCACTGTGTTCCTGTTGACGAAACTGAGCAAAGAGCGCGTCTACTACGGCGATTTGCAACACATTGACAAACGCACTAAAGAAATCAAGATAATCGGGGACGGCACATGTCCGCCGTCGCTCGCGGGCACACTGGGCCCGGCTGGATTTGCAATTCACGGAATCCCGACGGAGGGTAAAGCGGGTGGCGTATCGGTGAAGCTGATCTGCAAGGTTGGCGAAGGCGTGCTGGCGTGCCTCGGGCGCGTGAATGGAAACTTTCAAATGGCCATCGCGCGCTGCAGCATTTTTGAGCCGCCCGCCGGCCAGGTGGAACAGCGCCTGAATGAGTGTGGAATTCCTTTCTGGCCACATGGATTTGTTACCGCTCATGGTGATATCGATGCGCTGATTCAAAATTGGACCAACGAATATGCGTGCCTGGGGTACGGCGCGGACCTGTATTCCGCGTTGCGGGATTTTTGTGAGTTGACCGGTATTAAACCTATTCTGCTGTGACGCCGGCCGGAGACTGATGACTCGATGACTTTCACCGTCGTTTGTAACGTGTCGCCACCATGAAAACTGAAAACCAGCCCAATTTGACGCGAGGGTTTGGCTTGCTGGATGCCACCGCTCTGAACATGTCTAACATGGTCGGGGTGGGGCCTTTCATTACCATTCCACTCTTGATGGCTTCCATGGGCGGTCCGCAATCGATGCTGGGCTGGCTTACCGGCGCGCTCATCGTAATTTCGGACGGATTGATATGGAGCGAGCTGGGAGCGGCGATGCCTGGCTCCGGAGGCAGCTATCACTATCTTCGCGAGGCGTACGGATACCAAACTTGGGGCCGCCTGATGGCGTTTCTGTTCATCTGGCAATTTGTGCTGAGCGGCCCCCTGGAAATCGCGTCGGGGATGATTGGATTCGCGAATTATTCTTCGTATCTCTGGCCGGGATTGACGCCTCGCGGCTTGCAATACGTAGCCGTGGCGGTAGGCGTGGTGGCGCTGGTCTTGTTGTGCCGGCAGATCACTTTCCTGAGCAAAGTCACCCTCACCCTTTGGGTCGGCACGCTGCTGGCCATGGTAACCATCGTTGTTGCCGGCTTTTCTCACTTCAACCCGCACTTGGCCTTCGACATTCCCAAGGGTGCGATGGCCTTCAATCGCGGGTTTGTGCTCGGTCTTGGCAGCGCCACGCTGATCGCGGTGTACAACTATCTTGGATATTACGACGTGTGTTACATCGGAGACGAGGTTAAGAACCCCTCTTTCGTCATCCCGCGGTCGATTCTTTATTCACTGGCAATTTGCTGCGTGGGGTACTTCGCGCTGCACCTCGCTTTGATCGGAGTAGTGCCATGGCGGGAAGGAATCCATTCGAACTTCATCGTTTCTGATTTCATGGAGCGCCTTTATGGAAGAAGCGCCGCCATCGTGCTAACCATTCTGATTCTCTGGTCCGCGTTTGGTTCCGTGTTCGCGCTGCTCCTGGGTTATTCGCGAATTCCTTATGCGGCTGCTATCGAGGGGTATTTCTTTCGTCCGTTCGCGCAACTGCATCCCACGAAGAAGTACCCACGAGTTTCGCTGCTGGTCCTTGGCGGTGTCTCCATCGCTGCTGCGTTCCTCAAACTCGATCAGCTCATCAGCGCTTTGATCACCACCCGAATCCTGGTGCAGTTTCTCGGGCAGCTATTTGCCATTCCACTGTTGCGGCGAAAACTGCCGGATAGCGCGCGGCCCTACAAAATGTGGTTTTATCCGCTGCCCATAATCATCGCATTCTTTGGATGGGCATACGTTTTTCTTACCTCCGGCTGGCTATACATCAAGATAGGATTGTTGACGCTGCTCACGGGCGTGGTGGTTTTCTTCCTCTGGGCAAAGTGGAAATCCACCTGGCCTTTTGATCCGAGTCGGGAATCGGAGCAAGGGTGAAGTACAGCTAGTGGACTAGATGGGAAAGCAGCGGCCGGCGTGGACGGCAATGATTGCCGCGGAGCGATCCCGGGACGAAATGGCGGCGCTTGACAACGCGAAAGAAAGTAAGTAAAAGAAGGTAAGCGAAGGAATTCGTAAGTTACTGTTTTTTCCCCGGTAAGCTCGCTACGGCAACGCCGTGATTTGCATTCTGCAGAGTGTCTTCGCTGGATCGAGGGCGATGGATGTTTCTTTGCGTCAGCTTAAATCCGGCCATAGACAAACGCCTGCAGCTCGACCGGCTTCGACCAGGAAGCGTCAACCGGGTGGCTGCAGTCACTCAGGCGCCGGGCGGGAAAGCAGCCCACGTAGCGATGGTCTTGAAGACCTTGGGCGGAGATGCCCTGTGGCTGGGTTTTGCGGGCGGACCCGCCGGAGATGCGCTGGTCGGTGGCCTTCGAGAATTGGCGATTCCGGTGGAGGCAGTGGCGACGGCGAGCGGCACGCGAACGAACCTGGAAATCATAGACAAGGGTGGAGTGGTAACGGAAATCCTGGAGCCCGGCGGAAGTATCGGCCCTGCTGAACTCGATCAAATGTCTGATGCCTTTCGAAGCATCGTGACGCAGCACGGAAAGGCCGCGACCGCGATACTTTCAGGAAGCCTGCCACCGGGCGTGCCGGAAGACTATTGCCTCACGTTGATCGAATTGGCGCACCATCACGGTAGCAAGGTGTTCGTCGACACCAGCGGCGAAGCGTTCCGGGTGGCTCTACAGGGTTATCCCGACTTCGTAAAGCCAAACCGGGAAGAAGCGGAGAGTTGGAGAGGTAAGAAGATCGAAGGAATCCAATCCGCTGGAAGCGCGCTAAAGGCAATATTGGACGCCGGCGCCGGCGCGGGGGCAATTACGCTGGGTGCAGGTGGTTTGATTTGGCGATCCGCGAATGAGCAAGCATTACTCGCTACCGGCCCGGAGGTGGCGGCACGCTCCTGTGTTGGCAGTGGCGATGCAACCCTCGCGGGTTTTGCGTTTGCGGCGCAGCAGGGATTCGCGCCTGCGGAATCCGTGCGGCTCGCTGCCGCGTGCGGCGCAGCCAACTGTCTTGCCGATGGTCCAGGACGTGCGCGTGCCGGAGATATCGCGCGTTTAAAGAAAGAAATTGAAGTAAGGACTCTGGAGTAGTCTCGAAGAAAAGGCGGGTTCGGGATCGTATGCTCAGTGAAGAACGCAGACGTGAAATTCTGGAACTGCTGCGGACCGAAGGACGCGTGGTGGTGCGCGAGCTTTCCAAGCACTTCCGCACTTCGCAAATTACCATCCGCAAGGATTTGGAATACCTCCACCATGAGGGTCACTTGGAGAGAACCCATGGCGGCGCGCTTCCCAACGTAACGAGCGTCTTGCAAGACAGTCCGCTGCGGGAAAAGGAGCGCCAGCACCGGGCGCAGAAAATTCGTATTGCCGGGGCCGCGGTACGGAAAATTCGTCCGGGACAAGTGATCATTCTCGATTCGGGCACCACCACTACGGCCGTGGCGCGGGCCTCCCGGAACATCAAGAACCTTACGATTATCACCAACGCCATGAACATCGCCGGGGAACTGGCGGGCTCTTCGGTTGAGGTGATCCTCACCGGAGGCGTCCTGCGGCAGAACTCGTTCTCGCTGGTCGGTCCTCTGGCTGAGGAATCGATCCGCAAACTAAGCGCGGACCTGCTTTTTCTGGGAGTGGATGGGTTCGATGTTCGATACGGTTTGACGACGCCTAACCTGTTGGAAGCCCGGGTGAATCGGGCCATGACCGAATCAGCACAGCGCACCATCGTGGTGTGTGACTCGAGTAAGTTCGGGCGGCGCAGTTTGTCCCTGATCATACCCACCTCTTCGGTGCACGAGACAATCACTGACAAGAATATTGCACAGCGTGACTTGAAGGCGCTCCGCGAAGCAGACGTCGAAGTGACACTGGTTTAGGCGCCCAGGAAATCAACGTTCAGGAAGAACACCAATGACGAATAACGCGACGCAACACCGGGAATCGTTGACGTGGAATGAACTTATGTCCCAAGGCGCGGTCTGGCAGTCGGTGATTGCTGACTTAGGGCGAAGCGCGACGGTGGAAACAATATTAGCAAGCAGCCGCAAAGCCGAGTCTTGGCTGTTTGTTGGCTGTGGCACGAGTTTTTATCTTGCCGAGGCTGCGGCTACGTCCTGGACGATGCTGACCGGACAACCAGCGAGAGCGCTTCCTGCGTCTGAGGTGTTGCTATATCCGGTTCTAACCAGTGGGCAAAACGGAAATGCGCAGGCAGTGGTGATTTCGCGCTCTGGACAAACCTCGGAAGCCGTTCGAGCAGCGAGCGTGCTGAAGCGTGAGCTGCATTTCCCTACGATCGGAATCACCTGCGCGGAGACAAGTGCTTTGGAATCCGAGTGCGATCACACGCTGGTACTTTCGGCGGCAGACGACAAGAGTACGGTGATGACGCGCTCGTTCACCACTATGTTGATCGGCCTGCAGTATCTGGCCGCGCGGCGCAGCGATAATGCCGGCTTTATTCAATCGTTGCAGGGGATGGCGAGTCAAGCGGCGCCTCTGATTCACTCGCTCGCTGCAAAGATGGAGTCGTTTGTGAGCGCCCATTCTTTCGCGGACTATGTATTTCTTGGCCAGGGACCATTTTACGGAGTTGCTCGCGAAGCCGCTTTGAAAGTGATGGAAATGTCGTGCTCCTACAGCCAGGCATTCCACTCGCTCGAGTTTCGCCACGGCCCGAAAGCGATTGTGAGCCCGCAGACCTGCCTCACCTTTTACCTGAGTGAGACCGGGCAGCAAGCGGAAACGGAAGTACTCCAGGAAATGAAGGAACTAGGGGGAGTGACGATAGCGGTCTGCAGTGTGGCCAGTAAGAAAGTGCGAGATACTAGCGATCTGGTTATCGAGGCGAATGTGTCCGGCAATGAAGTGGCGTTGCTGGCGCCCTATTCGTTGCCAGCCCAGCTAATGGGATTTTTTACCGGCATCGGCAAGGGACTGAATCCCGATCATCCCAAGAATCTAACGCGTGTCGTGGTCCTCGATTGAACGACAAAGGGAATCAGCCGGTGGCATCTTTCGATGTGAGCGTAATCGGTGAGCTGAATCTCGACTTGATTTTGTACGGACTTCCGCCCGCACTGATCTTGGAGCGGGAGCATCTGGCGAGTGACTTGAGCATTACTTTGGGCAGTTCCTCGGCCATCTTCGCCCACAACCTCGCGGTCCTCGGCAACAAAGTGAGCTTTAACTCGTGCATCGGGGACGATCCCTTCGGCGAGATTTGTGTGCAGCGGCTCTTGGCTGGCGGCGTTGACGTGGGGCACGTGCGAAAGCTGCCGGGAAAAACGACCGGGTTGAGTGTGATCCTCCCGCAGGCCAAAGAACGCTACATCGTAACGTATCCAGGAACCATGTATGAGATGACCGACAAGGATTTGGACGTGGGTTATCTGTTCGACGCGAAGCACCTGCACCTTTCCTCTTATTTCCTGCAGAAGGGACTTCGTCCATATCTGATCGATATTTTTCGCCGAGCCAAAGAAGCGGGCCTGACAACTTCACTGGACACGAACGATGATCCAGAAGGCCTCTGGAGCGGTGACATTCATCTGTTACTTCGGCACCTCGATATCCTGCTGCTAAATGAGAGGGAGCTACGTGAATTAACGCGCCTGGAGGACGTCGATGAAGCGGCGGAAACGCTGGCCCGGGAGGTGCGCGTGCTGGTGGTTAAGCGCGGTTCGCAAGGCGCAATGGCTTTGGCCGGACAAACGAAACGCATTGTCAAACCGCTGGTCGTAGATGTCGTAGACTCGGTCGGCGCGGGGGACTCATTTGACGCGGGTTTCGTTCATCAATTCATTCGTGCCAAGAACATAGAGGAGTGCCTGAGGTTTGCCAACATCGCCGGCGCACTCTCGGTAAGCCGCGCCGGCGGGACAGAAGCTTTTCGAGACGTCAAACATCGTGATGCATTCTTGCAAGAACACGCCGCAGGCATGAATTAGAAACTTCGCACGTTGCGGCGGCAGCACAGCGAATTCGGCCAAGCCAGGCAGTCATTCTCGATTCCGGGCAACCGGTACTTGCAGGTTCAGAGGGGAACCATGACTCCAACTCTGTTGAACACGCCAGCACGCCAACCACGGTCGTCACTCGTCGCGGTTCCATGGATCGTAGTCACTGGACTCTTACTATTTGCGGGAGGCTGCGGAAAACAAGCCGCAACCGATACTGCCGCGGTAGCACCGCAGGTATCAGAGCTTCGGGTGTCCGCGACAGCCGACGAAACCGCAATAATCACTCCCACAGCGGAATTTCACCTCTCGCCGGCTGGCTATCTCACCGCGAAAGTGGCTTCGACCAACGAGCGATTGACACTAGATGACGCGCGAGGCAACCCGGGGATTCAAGTTACTGCCGCCGGAAAGCAGATCGCGCCTGTCGTTTTCGATATCGCCCATCCCGCAATATCAGACCCCCACGGAAGGCTCGGAACGAAAGGAAAGCGCGTCGAAGTCACGGGCGCAACTTCGGCGGGCGGCTTGGAAGAAACGCTAACGATCGAAGTCTATGATGAATTTCCGAACGTCGCGTTGATGTCCGCATCCATAAAGAATTCAGGCCAGCACGAAGTGAGCCTCGACGCAATTGAACTGAATCGGCACCGCCTGAATGCCAGTCTGGCGGACGCAAAGGCCGCACCTAACGACATGTGGTCGTTCCATGGATCAAGCATTAATTGGGGAAGAGACAACATATTCAGAGTCCCGGCGAAATTCTCGCAACAAAACCAGATGGGATCGCTGGTGGAAGTAAAAGGCGACCTGGGCAACGCGGGCGGGGGAATTCCGGTGGTTGCATTCTGGACGAAAACGGTAGGCGAAGCGATCGGTCACGCCGAAACGATTCCTCTGGTGCTGTCGATTCCCGTAAAAACAGAATCGGATGGCGAGGTCGACGCGAGCATTCACCTGTCGCCGGATACCACGCTGCAGCCCGGCCAGGTTTATTCCACGCCGGAAACGTTCACCGCGGTGTATTCCGGCGATTACTATGAGGCGCTGCGCATCTATTCCGACGTAATCGATGGCGAAGGCTTAAAGAAATCTACCAGCAACAGCGAAGACTACGCCGTGAGCTGGTGCGGCTGGGGCTATCTGGCCAACGTCACTCCGGCTCAAATGCTTGGGACCATTCCCAAACTCAAGGAATTGGGTATTCATTGGGCCACGCTGGACGACCGATGGTTCAACAACTACGGCGACTGGGAGCCGCGCACCGATACCTTCCCCGGCGATGCGATCCGCAAAATGGCCCAGCAGTTTCACCAACAGGGAATTAAAGTTCAGCTCTGGTGGTTACCCCTCGCTGTGGAAGATGGCGGCCCGGGATATGAATCTCATCCATACGGGGTTTCCGAAGTTGTGAAGCGGCATCCCGACTGGCTGATTCTCGACAAAAAGGGCAAACCAGCTCTCATGGCCCGCAATCTGGCAACGCTCTGCCCCGCCGTTCCAGAGGTTCGCGCGTATTACAAACAACTTACCGAAAAGTTTATCCGCGATTGGGATTTTGACGGCCACAAACTCGACAACATTTATAGCGTGCCGGCCTGCTACAACCCCAAGCACCACCATAAATCGCCATACGATTCGATCTACGCCATGGGCGAAGTATACAAAACGATTTTCGATACTACCCGCGCGCTAAAACCAGACAGCGTAACTCAGAGCTGTCCCTGCGGCACGCCGCCCAGCATCGCCTGGCTTCGCTACCTCGATCAGGCGGTCACTGCCGATCCGGTTGGTTCCGTGCAAGTCCGGCAACGCGTGAAAATGTATAAAGCGTTGATGGGTCCGAACTCCGCGGTCTACGGCGATCACGTCGAGCTGACCAAGATAACAAATCCGAACGGAAATGAGCGCGACCTCGGATCGGATTTCGCTTCTACCATCGGCACTGGCGGAGTTGTAGGCACGAAGTTCGCGTGGCCCGACTATGGCCCGAAATTGAGCGATGTCTATCTCACGCCGCAAAAAGAAGAATACTGGAAGAAGTGGATCGGTCTCTACAATGCCAAGATGCTTTCACGGGGCACGTTCCGAAATCTCTACGTCTATGGCTACGATGTGCCCGAGGGATACGCCATCGAAAAGGATGGCGCGATGTACTACGCTTTCTTCGCTCCCTCCCCCGCATCAACTTCGAAACACGACCCGGCGGAAACATGGTCGGGAGAAATCGAGCTGCGAGGTCTGGCGCCGGGACAATACCACGTTGTTGACTACACCAACGGCAAGGATTTGGGCGCCGTCACTTCGCCGGGCGCAAAACTGCAAACCAACTTCACGGATCACTTGCTGCTCGAAGTCACGAAACAATAGGCAAAGTTGCGGGGATGCTGCGGCTCTTTGCGACGATATGATCGCCTCGGAGCCCTTGGGGGGAGCTACTCCCCGGCTTTGGTTGCCAATGTTTCTACCACCGCGATGTTTTGCAGGAAATCCTGCGGCAAGCCATGTCGTTCGAGCAGGTACGCCGAGCTGTTATAGGAGACCCACACCGCTCCTTCGGCATCCTCGCGGATCAAGATCTTCAGCGGCAGGTCAATGGCGCTGCTGGGTGCTGCGAGCATGAGCGGCGTTCCTGCCTTGGGGTTGCCAAAGATGACCAGCTTGGTAGGGGGCATCTTCAAACCCGCCTTTTCCGCTTCACCGGAATGGTCAACCACCGCGAAGATGGTCACTTCCTTCGCCTGTAGAGCCGCTTTGAGCCTCTCTAAGGTTTCATTTACCGAGTGATTGCTTTTCTTGCTCACAATTCCATTGCTCGTATTGGGGGCCATCAGGCTTTCCTCGTGGTTGGCAGAATGGGGCGCAGAGTTACGGGCGGAAATCCTGCCTCATTTCCGGATCCGTTCCTATTATCGCTCCACGATCCTGCGATCCACATTACCGGGGAGCCCGAGTGAATCGGTCACGACCACTTCATCAGCGTGAAGCCTCCTCACGGTGAGCTCCTGAATCTCCAAAGACTTGAATTTAGCGTTCCCGATCACCATGCGGCGGATCGCCAGGCGTCCAATGGCCAACGCGCCGATCGCAAGTGCGCCCACGGCCACCGCACCAATCGCCGTGGCCATGATCGCCACACCGCCAGAGCCCTGGTTTTGTAAACTACGTGCGTCTTTCATATCGGCCTCCTTACGTGCGTTTACGCAGCCGTCGTAGCCAGAAATTGCTTCATGGCCGCGGCGATTTCTTCCACGTGCGTCTCGGTTGCGAAGTGTCCCGTGTCCAGCAGCTGAACCACTGCATTCGGATTGTCCCGCCGATAAGCCTCTGCACCCGCGGGAATGAAGAACGGATCGTGCCGGCCCCAAATCGCCAGCAATGGCGGCTTCGCCTTGCGGAAATACTCCTGAAACGCTGGGTATAGTTTCACGTTGTTGGCATAGTCTAGAAACAGATCCAGCTGAATGTCCATATTCCCAGGCCGGGCAATCATCGCGGCATCCAGCGTGTAGCCCTCCGGTGGAATCGCTTCGGGGTGTGGAACGCCATAGGTGTACTGCGAGCGAAGACCTTCGGGTGATAGCTCCCTTCGGACCGCCTCTCGATTCTGCAGCGTCGGTTCGCGCCAGTAGTGCTGAATGGGTTCCCAGGCGTCTCCCAGCCCTTCTTCATAGGCATTGCCGTTTTGCGACACAATTGCAGTGACCCGCTCCGGGTGGGCCATTGCCACTCGAAAACCTGTCGGTGCCCCGTAGTCGAAGACGTAAAGCGCGTAGCGCTTCAATTGAAGAGCTTCCGTGAAAGCCGTGATAGTGCGAGCCAACGCATCAAACAAATACACGTACTTGCGCTCAGCCGGCACCTCGGTGAATCCGAATCCCGGCAGATCGGGCGCGATCACTCGATAGCGATCGGCCAAACGCGGAATCAGTTCCCGATACATGAACGAAGACGTCGGGAAGCCGTGCAGCAAGAGCACCACCGGAGCATCCGCCGCGCCGGCTTCCCGGTAGAACACGGTCACGCCATCCGCTTCGACGCGGTAGATCGATGTATGCGGCACTTGGGCGTTCGCACCTGTAGCCTTTGCGTGCATCGGTGGTGCGGCCGCCGCAGCTGCGAAGGCACCTCCACCTTGCGCTATAAAGTTTCTCCGATCCATTGAATCCTCCTGGCCCTTGTCATGCGAACAGATCACCGTAGTTCGGCGCTTCCCTTGTGTAGTGTATGGAATCAGCCGTTTCTTCGACAACGGAATCCTTTGTATATCTATATCGTACTGCTTGATCTATTGTCTCGTAGTAACGAGGTACAGGCGGGTTCCTGGCGGAGGTGCGTATGCGGCCAAGTGCGCTGTGGTTCGCCCTGGGGATCTGTTTGGCGTGTTGCGGCACTGCTCAAGCGCAATGCCTCCCCCGCCGTTGCCCCCGCCGCCGGCAGGCGATTCACTTCTCGGACGATTCTCACTTTGCCCTGCTGCACTGGTTTTCCAAACAGATAGCCGGCATGGACGTCCAGCTCAGCATTTGCGGAAATGTCCATCGTTTCCCAGCTCGCCTTCGACCGGCGATTGGATATGGGATGAGCGATGACATAGCTGCCCACATTCACAGTGAGCATCGATCCCGATCGTCCTTATTATCTGCCGGGAAGCTGGAAATCGGCGTTTACGCCCCGGCTCCGGAAATACTTCCCGGAAACACTCGTCTGGCGGCCGGAGGTAATCACTGACACGCATGGCCGCGCTAATATCACATTCGCGATGGCGGATAACATTACTGCCTGGAAGATGTCGGTGCTGGCGTCCAACGAAGCCGGCCAGGTGGGAGTTGCCGAAAGGGAACTGCACAGTTTCCAACCTTTCTTCGTCGAGCTGGATCCGCCAAAGGTGCTCACCGAGGGAGACAAGATCAGCTTGCCAGTGGTTCTGCGGAACTACACGGACCAGCCGCAATCGGTGACGGCAGAGATGCAACCGGCGCCCTGGTTCACGATTTTGTCGGCGCCAAAACAAAGCGTCACTATCGCTCCCAGTGGCGATGCCAGTTCGGTGTTCACCTTCCGCGCTGACCACAGCGCCAGGAGCGCCAAGCAGCGCGTTACCGCCCGCAACGCCACTGCCGGAGATGCCGTGGAGCGCGAACTGGCCGTGCATCCCGACGGCCAGGAAATTTCCTTCAGCACCAGCCGCGTGCTGGCAGGGCCGCAGAATTCCATCGAGCTGCCAGTGCCAGAGAACGCGATTCGCAATTCGGTGGATGTGGAGCTAAGGATTTATCCCAATTTGATGGCTCATGTGCTGGACGCGATGCGCGGAATTGGAGAGGTCCCGGCTGGGTGCGCCGAGCAAGTCACTTCCACCGCGTACGTGAGCCTAATGGCGTTGGAGCTGCTGAAGAAGGAGGATCACCAAGCGGAGGGCGCTGCGGGTGCTACAAATCCACGATCATCGATCGAAGCGCGGGCGCGCGCGGCGCTTCAGCAGGGCTACGATCAACTGGCGGATATGCAAAGTGTGGATGGCGGATTTCCATATTGGAAAAAGGACCCGTCGGACGTTGCGCTGACCGCGTATGTAGTCCGCTTCTTGAACGCGGCGCGGGAGTTCGTCGAAGTCGAAGCAAGCGTTTCGGGCCGGGCCGCCGATTACCTGGTTGGACACCAGTCGAAGAACGGCGCCTGGAATTCGTCACGGTGGAAGGATGTGGATGACGCGAACCTGACCGCTTACGTAGCGCGCGCTCTCGCGGGCATGAGAGCAGCCGATGCCAGCACGGCCAAAAACACAGACAAACAACGGCAGGCCGCAGATGCGGCCCTCAAATCAGCGCTCGATTTTCTGGAAGCGCGCATCGACTCGTGGAGCGATCCTTACCTGGCGGGAAACTACGCAATCGCCGCGATGGATAGCGGCCGCCGCGAGCACATCGCAAATGCGGAGCAAGTGCTCACGCATCTCGCACACCGCGAGGGCGACGCAACGTATTGGAATCTGGAAGCGAACACCTCGCCGTTCTTCGGCTGGGGCGAAGGTGGCCGCCTGGAGACGACCGCGCTCGCCGTCGAAGCCCTGGCAAAGCTGCAGGCCGCACAGCCGGATCACGACCGGGCCGAAAGCATCAGTCGCGGACTGCAATACCTGCTGACTCACAAGGATCGCTACGCGATCTGGTTCTCGACGCAGGCGACCGAAAATGCGTTGGAGGCGATGATCGCGGCCATGCCACCGGCGACGGGCGCATCCACGGGATCGGAAGCTTCGATCACGGTGAACGGCCGCGCCGTAAAGTCAATTCAACTGCCGGATCCCCAAGAAGTGGTTGGGCCGGTGACGATCTCATTGGCCGGCGCTCTCGAGAAAGGCGCCAACAAAATTGAGATTGAGCGGACGGGCGGGCTGGCGGCGATGAATGTTTCCGTCGTCAGCAGCTATTACATTCCGTGGGCGGATTCTGAAGCGACCACGCAGGAAAATCTTAGGACCGGCGAGAAACGAGCGTTGCGTCTAAAAGTCGTTTACGATCGCGACGACCTTCCGCTGGATGATGTGGTCCATTGCAGCGTGCAGGCCGAGCGGATCGGATTCCGCGGCTACGGAATGATGCTGGCAGAGATAGGCCTACCCCCGGGAGGCGACGTCGATCGCGCGTCGCTCGAAAGCGCAGGAAACGCCGCGGGATTTTCCGGCTATGAAATTCAACCCGACAAAGTGGTGTTCTATTTGTGGCCGACGGCCGGAGGAACCAGCTTCGGTTTCGATTTCCGGATGCGCTATCGCATGGAAGCAATCACCGCGCCTTCCAAGGTCTACGATTACTACAATCCCGACGCCAATGCTACCGTCGCGCCAGTCCGCTTCACCGTGCGCTAGGGCGGATATTCTCAGTCCCGGACTCGGTGGTTATTTTATCTCCGGGGCATCGTCTCCGCCTGCAGGGACAGCCGCGGGATAAATACCCGGGAGCGGCTTGTTCTGTTGGTTGCGTAATTCGGGGTGGGGCGTGGGTTTCCGCGGGATCATCTGTTCGCGCATCGCAGCGTTGTAGACGAAGATGGCTTCCACGACGGCGATCTGCTTCAGGTCTGCGGGCCGCAGGCGCTCATACGTATCCATATTGGAATGGTGGGTGCGTGTGTCGTAGTCCATTGGATCCTGGATGAACTGGAATCCGGGGATGCCAACGGCATCAAACGATAAGTGGTCCGTGCCGCTGGTGTTCCGGTTGGTTACTGTGGTTACGCCGAGATCCTTCAGCGGAGCCATCCATTGCTCGAAGATGGTATCCACCGCGGAATTTCCTTGTGTATAGATCCCGCGAATTCGGCCTGTTCCGTTGTCCACGTTGAAATAGGCGGAGATGAGTTTCTGTTCGGGTTTCGCTTCGAGCGGGCCAGCGGGCCTTCTCATGAATTCCGGCATTTCCAACTGCTCCTTGGAAGTCGAGAGCGGAAAGCTACCGAAGTGTTGGCTTGCGTAGCCTTTGCTGCCAAAGAGTCCCTCTTCTTCGCCGGACCATAGAGCAATGCGGATGGTCCGCCGCGGCTTAATCTTGAGGGAATTCAGGATGCGCATAACTTCGAGCGCAACTACCGAACCTGCCCCATTGTCCGTTGCTCCGGTTCCGGCGATCCAGCTATCCAAGTGGCCACCTACCATAACCACCTCATCCTTCAGCTTGGGATCGGCTCCGGGAATTTCGGCGACCGTATCGAAGCCATGTTCGTGGTCCCCGGTGAACTTTGTTTCAACGTCCATCTCGATCGAGACCGGAACGTGGTTCGCGAGCAGCCGAAAGGCCCGGCCGTAGCTTTCAATCTGAGTCACGACTACCGGAAACGGCACGGCGGTATCCCGAAGATAAGGAGTGCGGCCGAGCGCGGCGCCATTGTCGTCGAAGATGATTCCGGTGCCCCCGCCGTCGTCGCCATCGCGGCTGGGAACCACCACTGCTGCGACCTTCTCGCCGATCAGGAACGGAACGATCATGCGGTTAAGCCTGGAGCGTTTGATGTAGCGTTCGACGCGCTCTTGAAAATCCGTCCTGCCTTCCAGCGAAATGGACTCCAGGTCTTTCAGATCCTTATCGGTGTAGCGCTCGAAGAAAGGCTTCTCGGGCGGCGGAACATCGCGCAACGCGCCGAGGAAGACGATCTTGCCGGAAAGCTTGCCCTTGTATTTGGCGATGTCGCTCTCGTCGTTGATCACTACCGAGAGAGCCGGCGCGGAGAGCGGACCGGTGGTCGATGGCGACCACGGCGTGGCTTGGGCTACGAAGACAGCGGTATCCGGTTCGGTCATGCGAACCCAAGTGTTGAGCTGCTGCCAGCCCATTCCGAATTCACCCCAGTCTTCCAGATGCGCGTTGACGCAGCCCATCTGGGTGAGCTGATCCCGCGTCCACGCATTGGCCTTGGCCATATTGGGCGAACCGGTCAAGCGCGGGCCGATTCCGTCGGCCAGGCCTCCGGCGTAGTCCATTACATGCGAGTGCTCGAGACCCTCTTCGCGAATCGCATTGTAGGCATTCAGGTCGATCGATTCGGTGGCGGGCTGCTGCATCGAGTCGTTCCAACCCACCTGCTGCTCTTCGGCGGTCTTGACGGGCTTCTTGTCCGCTGCGTTGGAGACAACTGGGCCGGCTGCGAGCACTGCTGCCGCAGCAAAAGCCAGGGCGCGTTTGAGAAACATGAACCTTGCCTCGAAAGAAGGGATTTGTTGATGCGCATTCAAAAGCCGCATCATTGTACGCCGATCTCTCCTGTTCGCCACGTTGTGAAGAGAGCTTCCGGTGGTCGTTGCAGGAGACACGAGACTCGGATTTGTCGTGCTACTAGCGGCGTTTGAGAGCTTCGAGCTCTTCGATCGTGCGCGGCCAGTCCGCGCGTAGTAGCCGGGATAAACTGCGATCCGCCAGAACTCTTCCGCCCGTTTGGCATCCTGCACAGTAGTTCGTTTCATTCTCCGCGTAGCGAATCCGCTGAATCTTTTCTCCGCACCTCGGACAAGGCTCTCCATATTTTCCGTGCACCGCCATGTCTTTGCGAAACGCGGTCACCTTTTCGGGAAATCCGTCCCCCGCCTCCGCCCGCAGCCGGTCGGTCCAGAGTGCGACCGTGTGTTGGGTGGCGGCGAACAGCCTTTCCCACTCGTGCGGCTGGAGCTTGTGGGTGAGGGTGATCGGCGACAGTTGCGCCGCGTGCAGGATCTCATCCGAATACGCGTTGCCGATTCCGCTAACCAGGCGCGGATCGGTGAGAGCTCTCTTCAGCGTGCGGTTTTCGGCAGTAAGTGCTTCAACAAACGAGCCGAGATCGCTGGTGAGAACGTCTATTCCTCCAGGATCGATGGAACGTAAACCGTCTTCTCCGCTGAGCACATATAACGATGCACGGCGCTTTGTGCCAGCCTCGGTTAGCACCAGAGAACCGCTCGAAAAGTCGAAAGCGGCCAGATTCTGGCGGCCCGACAACTTTGCTCCTGAAGGCCGCCAGTGCAGACGACCAGCAATCATCAAGTGCAGGACCAACCAGATGTCGCCGTCGACGCCAATCGCGATGCGCTTGCCGATTCGCCGCAGTTCGCGTACGATCCGGCCCTCGACATCGGTAACCGGCGGTACCGCGGTTCGCAGCAGAAAGGCGCTCGCCAGGCGCACCTGGATGATCGGCTGCCCGACGATGCGTGATTCGAGAGCACTGATGTAGGCAGAGATATCCGGCAGTTCCGGCATAGGATATGAGCTTGCAGGCGGCGCCCGCACTTTGGCAACCCCGCTCTTTGATCGGGAGGAATGATAGAAGCTGATTCTATCCCCTACCTTGTAGAGATACCCCCTTCGATCTACCTGAAAACAAAGGGCAGATTTCCGCCGAATCGCAACAAATTCGCACCTTAGCACTTCAAAAAGCGAGGGCCAATTCCCCCGATTTCGAGGGCCACAGGGCTACGTTTCAGAGTTCCCCTCCCTTTTGCTGCGGCGGCGCTGGCCTTCCTGCTTTGGCTCTGGGCTCTCATGTCTGTGGCGAAGCTAGCATTCTGCGCGAGCGGCGGGAAGAGATCATTCCGGTGGATGGACGGCCGTTGTCCCGCTCCGGCTCGGATTGATCTACACTAACTATAGGAATTCGAAACGGTAATTTCAGCGCGGTAGTGGAAGGGAGGACGATATGAAGGACAACGCGTCCACGAAGAATCAAGGGCACGAACTCGCCGGAAAAGCGGGGGAGTTCCTGATCGGAAATGACCTCCGGGTTACGCGACTGGGCTTCGGTTCAATGCGCATCACGGGCCAGGGAATTTGGGGCGAGCCCGCAGATCGGGCCGGGGCGATCCGGGTTCTGCGACGTGCGGTGGAGTTGGGAATCAATTTCATCGACACCGCGGACTCCTACGGCCCGAGCGTGAGCGAAGAAATCATAGCCGAGGCTCTGCACCCCTACCCGGCGAATCTGGTGATTGCGACAAAAGGCGGTTTCGAGCGGCCGGGTCCAAACCGGTGGACCGAAAACGGCAAGCCAGAGCATCTTAGAGCCGCCTGCGAAGGAAGCCTGCGCCGGTTACGTCTGGAGCGGATTGATCTTTACCAATTACATCGAATCGATCCAAAGGTTCCGGCTGAAGATCAACTCGGCGCTCTCAAGGTCCTGCAGGCCGAAGGCAAGATCCGGCACATCGGTTTGTCAGAAGTGAGAGTGAAGCAGATTCAGCACGCGCAGAAGCTCGTTTCGATCGTTAGCGTCCAGAATCGTTACAGTGTCACTGACCGTGGGTCGGAAGACGTGCTGGCATACTGCGAAAAGCAGAATATCGGTTTCATTCCGTGGTTCCCGCTGGCGGCTGGCAAATTATCCGGCGGGGACAGTCCCATCCGTCGTGTGGCGGGGCAACTGAATGCCACGCCGTCACAGGTGGCGTTAGCGTGGCTGCTGGCGCGGTCGCCAGTGATGCTGCCGATTCCAGGAACTTCCAGCGTCGAACACCTGGAGGAAAACGTGGCCGCGGCTGGTCTGAAAATCGACGAAAACAAATTGCAGGAATTGAGTCGCGCCGCGGGCGCGAAATAGACGTGTTCTGCCAGGGAACGCGCGAAGCCGCACGGCGCAAGCATCGAATCTAGCGGATACCCAACATGCCCGAGAAAAAGCTGACATTCCGGGGCCGCCGGCCTGGGGCGAACGCTTTCTCACTTGTCCCAGAAGGCAAAGTACCGTGCATCTTTCTGGTCTCCCCCGCCAATACCGGAGCCAAGCGCGGCAAGATGCTGTGCCGCGAATCGGCTGAGTTCGATCTTGCGGTTCGTTTCCGCGAAGAGGGAGCGCCGCTCGGCGAGGTCTATAGCTTCATCAGCGGACTGTATTTCCGCGGTAAGCTTTCCTATTCGCTGGCCTTCGCCAATCCGCCAAGAAACGTGCCCGGAGTCTTGGTAATGACTACTTCGCGGGGCCTGCTGACCCCCGACACGAGGTTAAACCGTGAAGATTTACTGGCAATGTCGGCGGTGCCAATCGATGCGGACGAGCCGAGATATCGCGAACCGCTTCGGCGGGATGCACAGGCGTTAGAAGCTCAGCTGACACCGGGCTGCCGGGTGATCTTGCTGGGGAGCGTAGCCACGACCAAGTATGTCGCGCCCCTGCTGGAGATTTTCGGGTCACGGTTGCTCTTCCCGATCGAATTTGTTGGCCGGGGAGACATGAGCCGCGGCGGATTGCTATTGAGAAGGGTTCAAGAACGGCAAGAACTCGATTATGTTCCGGTGGCTTCGACCAATCTCCGGGGAGCGAGGCCGCCCAAGTTGACCCGCTGAATACTCTACGCTTTGCCCGTGACCGGGCTGACTCCGCGCCCTTTCCACAACTTTTCGCTCGATTCGTGGTACGGGCTAGCGTCCTGAATTCTGATGGCTTATTGGTATTCCCTGGTTCACGGAAATCCCGGAAGATAGCTACTGCGCGATTCGTGGCACAGTTACATCCGACGATGAGAAAAAAGATCGACTCGAAACGCGGCACGAAGACTGGTATCGCGGCACGCATACGAAATCGTGCCAGGCCGGTGGCGCCGTCCACGCGAAGTCAATCGGCCAAACCAGGAGGACCACTCCCCCGAGGCTCGGAGATGCCCGGTTCGCTGCCCCGGGACGCAAACGAAGCCGAGATTCGCGTCGATGGTGGAACCGTCAAATTAACGAATCTGCAAAAGATTTTTTGGCCGGAACTGAAATTAACCAAGCGGGACCTGCTGCAATATTATTTGGACGTCGCAGAGTGGCTGCTACCACACCTTAAGAACCGGGCGATGGTCATGAAACGGTACCCGAATGGAATCAGCGGCGAGTTTTTCTTCATGAAACGCGCACCGGCTTCGCGACCTTCTTCGGTCCCAATCTGCTCGATCGAACATCATTCCGGAAACGTGATCGATTTTCCGGTGGTGCAGACCACCGCATCGCTACTATGGGTGGTAAATCTCGGGTGCATTGACCTGAATCCATGGTACGCACGCTGCGACAACGTCAAGCGGCCCGATTTTCTGCACTTCGATCTGGATCCGGTGCCCGGCGCGTCGTTCCGGCAAGTCCTGGATACCGCGCTGATCGTGCGGGATGCACTAGCGCCGCTCAAAATCAAGAGCTATGCAAAGACGACTGGATCGCGGGGAGTTCATGTATACGTGCCGATCGCGCGCGGGCCACTGCAAAAACAGGTATGGGCATTTGCCAAGGCGTTCGCGATCGAGTTGGCGAATCGCAATCCAAAACTGATCACTGCCGAATACCGTGTGGCCAAACGGCCTGCCAATCGGGTGCTGGTTGATTACAACCAAAATGCGTGGAACCGGACGCTCGCCTCGGTGTACTCAGTAAGGCCCAAGCCTGCCGCAACAGTTTCCACACCGCTGACATGGGGAGAAGTCGAGCGCGGGGTGAAGATGGACGATTTCACGATGAGCAGTGTACCGGCCCGGTTGGCAAAAATCGGCGATCTGTGGAAGCCGCTGCTCGCTGCTGCTGGCCGAACCAAGCTCGAGCGTTTTCTATGACTCTTCCCCTCGCGAAAAACTACGCGCCGATGGAAGCGCAACCCGCTGAGGAATTGCCGAAGGGACGCGATTGGCACTACGAACCCAAGTGGGACGGCTTTCGCTGCATCGCATTTCGCGACGGACAACGCGTCACCTTACAATCCAAATCCGGCAAACCGCTTACGCGATATTTTCCGGAACTTGCAGCTGGGCTGTCCGGTTTGAAAGCCAAGGAATTCGTCCTGGACGGGGAGATCGTCATCGCGGTAAAAGGCAATCTTTCGTTCGACGATATTCTGATGCGAATTCATCCCGCCGCTAGCCGAGTGGAACAATTAAGCCGCGCGACGCCGGCGGTATATATCGTTTTCGATTTACTGGTCGATGTAACAGGCAGGAAATTGACCGGTATGCCGTTACGTGAGCGGCGCAAATTTCTCGAGCGTTTCGCCAAGAAATACCTACACGCTGGGGGATTCATGCGCGTCTCGCCGGTGACCAAGGACGTCGCGGTGGCCCGCAAATGGTTCCGGATGGGCGTCGGATTGGACGGAATCGTCGCCAAGCGCGACGACCTTCCGTATCAAACCGGCGAGCGTACCGGCATGCAGAAAATCAAGAAACAACGCACTGCCGATTGCGTGGTCGGTGGATTTCGCTATCTCGAAAAGAAACGGCTGGTGGGTTCGTTGTTGCTAGGCCTGTTCAATTCGAAAGGACTTCTGGATCACGTTGGCTTCACGTCGGCCATTCACGATGAGGACCGGCCGGCTCTGACGAAAAGGCTCGAAAAGCTGATCAAGCCTCCTGGCTTTACCGGAAAAGCACCGGGAGGCCCAAGCCGTTGGAGCACAAAACGGTCAATGGAATGGAAGCCTCTCGATCCGAAGCTGGTAGTTGAGGTGCAGTTCGATCACTTCACCGGGGGGCGCTTTCGCCATGGAACAAAATTGTTGCGTTGGCGGCCGGAAAAGGCGCCGAAGGATTGCACCATAAAACAGGTGCGGCGTGAAAATAAATCGGCATTGAATCTGCTCTAGAGAATTTCTTGTGTGCCGGAGCAAAATGAAAGGCTGGCACGCTTTATTTCTGGCGATCGACACACATCCAATATGCCTAAGCCTTCGCGAACGAAATCAAGTCCCGGGCAGCCAAACTGGGAAACGCCAGGTCGAGATAACGGGCCTGCCATCCTGTTCGATCTAGACGGAACGCTGCTCGATAGTTCCTACGAACATGTGACGGCTTGGCGGGAGGCCCTGAGAGACACGGGCATTGATATACCAAACGCGCGAATGCACCGCTGCGTCGGCAGGAGCGGCAAAGTAATGCTTCGAGCTATCTTCACTGAGCTAGGCCAGCGGGTGAGCCCGCAAAAAATCGATCACCTCGAGAAGCTCCACAAGGAGAAATTCGCCAAGAAGTTGCCGTTCATAAAGGTGTTGCCGGGAGCTCGGGAGCTACTCGAGTATCGATCGGCTGCAGGCATTCGCTGGGCAATTGCAACCAGCGGCGATCAAAAAACCGTGAAAAGGATGATTAAGCCGCTTCGAATTCCCGCCACTGCGCCGGTCGTTACGGGTGATCACGTCGAGCACGCAAAACCCTCTCCGGATGTGTTCCTCGAGGCAGCCGCTCGTCTAGGCGCATATCTCGGTGACTGTATCGTGGTTGGAGATAGTATCTGGGATCTGCTGGCTGCGCGGCGGGCGAAGGCGCTTGGAGTTGGCCTGCTCTGCGGAGGGTATGGAGAGGCAGAACTGATCCAAGCGGGAGCTTATCGTGTTTACAGGGATCCTGCGGACCTCCTGAAGCGAATCGCTGAGATCGGAATTCAGCCCGAATAAATCTTTGCTGCTAAGCCGCCGGGTTCGAGCCATAGGAGCTCCCCTTAGGCATCCTGTCGAACTGTGGACTCGATGAGGTCGCGATCTCAATTGTGGATCATGGGGATCACCTTCCTGAATGTACTTTAGGGCGTTCCTGCCTCAATATAGCTAGCTCAGGTAAAGGGCCGTTTAAAGGCAAAGTGACAATGTTGATCCGTCTTGGCTTTGACATTCAGTTCGAGATTCCTGCTCCGGTTCCGATTATCGCGCTGTTGCATGTGCATTCGACGCGGCGTGCGGACCTGCGAGAACCGGATGAACCGCGGATTACACCAACCGTGCCGATCACTGAGTATGAAGATTCGTTTGGGAATGTGTGTACCCGCTTTGTGGCGCCGGCCGGAATGCTCCAGCTATACCACTCCACGTTGATCGAAGACTCGGGCGAACCAGACGCGGTGAACCTCGAAGCGCGCCAGATACCGGTGGAAGATTTACCTCCGGAAGCGCTGCGGCATTTGATCGCCTCGCGGTACTGCGAAGTGGACCGCCTGCTGGACGTTGCCGGAATGCTGTTCGGTAACTCGCCGCCAGGATGGGGTCGGGTGCAGGCGGTATGTGATTGGGTGCAGGCGAACGTGACATTCGGCTACCACTTCGCCAGTCCCACCAAGACGGCTATGGAGGTCTATGCCGATCGAACGGGAGTGTGCCGCGATTTTCAACATCTTGCCATCACATTTTGCCGTTGTTTGAACATTCCCGCCCGCTACGCGACCGGGTACCTTGGGGACATTGGAGTTCCGTTAGTCCCGCCGATGGACTTCAGCGCGTGGTTTGAAGTTTACCTCGGGGATCGCTGGTGGACGTTCGATGCCCGTAACAACAAGCCGCGAATCGGGCGAGTGCTGATGGCCACAGGGCGCGATGCGGCGGACGTGGCGATAACAACTTCTTTCGGAACTAGCTGGCTGAAGAACTTCACAGTGATAACGGACGAAGTGGATGCCGAAACGCGGGCAGACCAGCAGCGTTCGGGGATTGCGAGCGATTCCAACTTATGACGATCAGCGTTGCGCTCAACCACAAAACGCAATACCGTTACGATCGCCGGGTTTCCCTGGGACCGCAAGTGGTTCGCCTGCGTCCGGCGCCACACTGCCGCACACCGATTCTGTCGTATTCCTTGAAAGTTCGACCCGAAAACCACTTCATCAACTGGCAGCAGGACCCCCAAAGCAACTACCTGGCGCGGCTAGTGTTTCCCGAGCCGACAACGGAGTTTCTGGTAGAGGTGGACCTGGTTGCGGAAATGGGCGTGTTCAATCCGTTCGACTTTTTTCTGGAGCCCTCCGCTGAACAGTATCCTTTTTCTTACGATGTTGCGCTGGCACGCGAGCTACGGCCGTACCTGGAGACCACGCCCGCAGGCCCGCAACTGACTGAATTCCTGGCCAGAGTGCCGCGGGCAACAGTGCGGACGATCGATTTCCTGGTAGGCCTGAATCAGCGGGTGAAGGACGACGTCGGCTACGTGATCCGCATGGAGCCGGGGGTGCAAACGTGCGATGAAACATTGTCGCTACGGACTGGTTCGTGCCGTGACTCGGCGTGGCTGCTGGTGGAGAGCCTGCGGCATCTGGGGTTCGCGTCACGCTTTGTTTCGGGCTATCTGATCCAACTGCAAGCCGATGTAAAGCCACTGGAAGGCCCCGCCGGTCCCACCGCCGATTTCACCGATCTGCATGCGTGGGCTGAAGTCTACTTACCCGGAGCCGGGTGGATTGGATTCGATCCAACATC
>Ga0302324_100002492_pt1 | contig 42510 bp, 26 predicted proteins | sample Palsa_T0_1_FD_201949 | JGI IMG/M metagenome (GOLD analysis project Ga0302324, IMG submission 201949) | Peat permafrost microbial communities from Stordalen Mire near Abisko, Sweden - Palsa_T0_1 | ecosystem: Environmental > Terrestrial > Soil > Palsa > Peat permafrost | place: Sweden: Abisko...
ATTTTGCAGCAGCTATAAAAAGCGTCCAGCTTTCCGATGATTTCCGATTTTGCGGCAGTCCATAAAAAGGGCGGAGAACAGCAGAATTCTGATTTTCTCTTTTGAATCCTCCGTAAATTCTCTGAAATCCTCCGAAGAAACTCGGAATTTTCGCGAGTTTTGACTACAGTGAACGCCGGGATCGCCGGAAAATGCGAGGAAATCCCAAGTTTCCCAAGGTTCCTGGAACGGTACGCGCGCGAGGGATCGCCTCGCAACTCCTAAAGAATTCTAAAGTCGCTGAACAGTTTCGCCACCAGTACGCGCGCGAGGGGCTTTGAATGTCAGGTTTTCACAGATTTTCTTGGCTTGCCATAGTACGCGAGCGAAGGCTCCAGCCGGGAGTAAATTGCTAGGAAATCCCAAGGCTTCCGCGAGGATACGCGCGCGAGGATCGCTTGCCGGGAGATTTCGGAACGATTGTGAAAATGTCCGAATATGTCCGATGAACTTCGACGGGCTCAGAGGGTGAAAGCTCAGGAATGACAGGAGGGCAAGGCCGGGCGAAAGCTACATATTGCAGCATGAAAAACCTTCGGAGACGAGCACACGCGGGGCATGTGGGCCTGTCACCTGTTATGGAATGTTATGGTTTCGGCGACAAACTCAAGACGCGCCGGCGGCATTCACATATTAAGAATTCTTAAGGTTGCGGAGTGAATTTCAAGGTCGCGAGACTTCGCATGTTGACTTTTGTTGACATTTCCGCCAACCAGCAACGCGCTCGCTTGTTGGTTTTTGTTGGTATTTCAGCGTAGAAAAACGCTGAGAAATCCCAAGGTTGCGGCGGTCTATTTTCCCCTGGTGAAAGAGGCTTCAGCTGGGCGACCCTTCGCCGCGCTCAAGGCAACTGTGGGGGCGGCATGGGCGCAAGAATGCTGCTCAAGTGAGGGAGGCAGACCCGGCGCGGCTTTCTCTGTCCTGGTGGCGTGAAGCGCCGGGAGCATCCTGCCAAATACTCCCCAACCCCGCCGCCCTCTGAAAGAATTGAACTTTACGCAAAAGTGAATCTACTCATGCCACTGTCACTCGCTGAATTCGTCACGCGTTGGAAGGCCAGCACTCTTACCGAACGCGCCGCCGCGCAATCGCACTTCATCGACCTTTGCGAAGTCCTCCACCAGCCGCACCCCGCCGCCGCCGATCAAACGGGCGATTCCTACACCTTTGAGAAACACGTCTCCGCTACTAAAGGCGGCAAGGGCTTTGCGGACGTGTGGAAGCGCGGATACTTCGGATGGGAATACAAGGGCAAGCACAAAGACCTGAAGGCCGCTTATCTACAGCTCAACGATTACCGTGAGGATCTGGAGAATCCGCCTTTGCTTGTGGTCTGCGATCAAGATCGCTTCGAGGTACATACCAACTTCACCGGCACCCGCCCGCAGGTGTACAGCTTCACTCTGGACGATCTACTTTCCACCGCGCCTACGTCCAACTCCGCCTTGCCGCCCCTGGACGTTCTGAAGGCCGTCTTTACCGATCCAGCACAACTAAGGCCAGAGCGCGCCGCCGCCCGCGTTACCGAGGCGGCAGCGGTGGAGTTTGCCAAGCTCGCAAGGAATCTTGAAGCCAGAGGCGCGCACCCGCAGACTCACCCGGAGGCCGTCGCTCACTTCCTCATGCGTCTGCTCTTCTGCCTCTTTGCCGATAGCATCGGCCTTTTGCCGGACCATCTTTTCCGGCAGATGATCGACCTGGACAGAAGCAAGCCCGCCAGCTTCACCCGCAAACTCCGCCAACTCTTCGCCGCCATGTCCACCAGCGGGAATAGCTTCGGCATCCATGATATTCACTGGTTCAACGGTGGTCTGTTTGCCGATGATGAGGTTTTCGATCTGACCTCCGCCGATATGGGCATCCTCCGCGCCGCCGCCGCCCTGGATTGGTCCAACGTGGAGCCTGCCATCTTCGGCACTCTCTTTGAGCGCAGCCTGGACCCCGGCAAGCGTTCCCAACTCGGAGCGCACTACACCAGCAAAGAGGACATTCTGCTGATAGTGGAGCCAGTGGTGATAGCGCCGCTCCAAGCGCGCTGGCTGGCGGTGAAGACGAAAGCTGAGGCCCTCGCGAATGTCCTAGAAAAGCAACCAAAAGCACCGGCCTATTCAAAGCTCCGGGCGGCCATGCAAGACACGCTATACGCGTGGTTGGAAGAACTCTCCAAGGTCCGCATCCTTGACCCCGCTTGCGGAAGCGGGAATTTCCTCTATCTGGCATTGCGTCGGATGCTGGACTTGTGGCGGGAGGTTTATCTCTTCAGCGCCGCTCACGGCCTGCCTACGCTCCTGCCCTATCAGGTTCACCCGTCACAGCTATACGGCCTGGAAACCAATATCTACGCCCATGAGCTTGCCTCCGTCGTGGTCTGGATTGGCTATCTGCAATGGCTTAATGACAACGGCGTCGGATGGCCTACAGAGCCAATCCTTCGCAAGTTGGACAACATCCAACACCGGGACGCAATTCTCTCGTACGACCCGGAAGGCAAGCCACTAGAACCCGAATGGCCGGAGGCTGAATTTATCATTGGCAACCCGCCATTTCTCGGGGGAAGCAGGATGCGACATGAACTCGGAGACTCATACGTGAGTTCGCTGCAAGAAGTCTACGGTGGCCGCATTCCAGCGGGAGCGGACCTTGTTACCTATTGGTTCGAGAAAGCACGCATAATTACGCATAAAGAGGCACCCAAGAGGGCTGGATTGATTGCCACGCAAGCGATTCGCGGCGGTGTAAATCGCCGAGTTTTGGAGGCTATTAAGTCGTCGGGAGATATCTTTATGGCTTGGAGCGACAGACCTTGGCTGCTTGAGGGCGCAGTAGTTCATGTATCGATCATCGGATTCGATGGTGGTCTGGAACAAGAGAGATTCCTCGATGGAATTTGCGTCTCCAAAATCAATGCAGACTTGACGCAAGACACGGACATAACCACTGCACTCAGACTGAATGAAAACGCAGAACTCTGCTTTAGAGCAGACGAGAAGGGAGGGCCGTTCGACGTTGAAGAACATGAGGCGCTAAGAATGCTCTCTGCTCCCGTAAACGTTAATGGCCGTCCTAATTCGGATGTGCTTCACCGCTGGGTAAATTCTGCGGATATTACCGGGCGGTCAAGAGGTATGTGGATTATCGATTTTGACAGCTTGGAAGAAGGTCAGGCGGCGGCATACGAGGCTCCGTTCGAATTGCTACGTCAGCGAATCGAATCAGAACTTAGCGCAACCAAGGATTCTGCCAAACCGCTGAAGGCGAGAGAGCGGTGGTGGCTTCATCGCCGCCCTGGGTCCGAAATGCGCGCGGCTACGGCCAATTTGTCTCGCTATATTGTCACGATACGGCACGGGAAATATAGGCCCTTTGTTTGGCTCGATCACAGCGTTCTGCCAGACAACGCGATGTATGTTTTCGCTCGTGAAGACGATTACTTCTTTGGTGTTCTGCACAGCCGAATCCATGAGGTGTGGACGAGAGCGACGGGAACGCAGGTTCGGGACGCGGAGAGCGGTTTTCGCTACACTCCCACTTCCACCTTTGAAACCTTCCCTTTCCCTTGGCCACCGGGCAATGAGCCTCAAGAGACACCGCTCGTGGAAGCCATCGCAGAGGCCGCCCGCGATCTTGTGGCGAAGCGGGACGCATGGCTCAATCCGCCCAACGCAAGCGCAGAGGAATTGAAGAAGCGCACCCTGACCAATCTCTACAACGCCCGACCAAGCTGGCTGGCAGAGGCGCATCGCAAGCTGGACGCGGCGGTGTTTGCAGCATACGGTTGGCCGGTGACATTGACCGATGCCGAACTCTTGGAGCGCTTGCTGACTTTGAACCATGAGCGCGCCGCGTCGCAGTGAAAAACATCACCCAAGGCGCAGCAACTCGAAGGCGCAAATTCAGGCTGATTTTCTCCTAGCGCCGTATTATCGGGGGTACTTTCGGGGGTATTTACGGAGAGACTATTTTCAAACTACAGAAACTAAATAACTTACATGCAGATATGAATCCCTCACTCCCATTAAGTCATTCGTTTTCACATACTTAGAGGTAATGGTCGAACTTTTGCGGCTTTCCCCCGCAATTCCTCGAATTTCGAGGCCGGAAAGACACCAGAGAGCGTCCTCCGCAACGAACATCCCTTCCCTATTCTCCCGCTATTCTCTGCTCGAGATCTAAGTAGTGTCTTTCCAACGCGAAAGGGCACCAGAGATTAAACAGCTACTGACTGTTCGAATCCCGCTCAGTCCGCCATTAAGTAACTTATTTTCAACGACTTATGAATGGGGATTTAATTCTAGCCACTTTCCCCCGCAATTCCGCGAATTTCTAGGCCCAAAAGACGCCAGAGGAACGTTCTCCGCTACGAATATCCCTTCCTTATTCTCCCGCTATTCTCTGCTCAAGATCTAAGTAGTGTCTTTTCACCGCGAAATGAACCAGAGAGTAGGTGGTTATCGACTTTTCGGGTTCCACAGGGTCCATCCGACGGAGACTGAATGCGTCGTGGTCCGACGACGGCTACGAGGTCGTTTTCATCCCTATGCGCGACGACCGCGCCAGCGGCGAATACGGCTGCTTTCTAACTGAACTCGTCACAAAGGATGGAGTTTTGGGCCGGTCCGTCGGCAACGACGGCTTCCTCTTCGTCACCGACGACGGAAGCCACTCCGTCTGGCGCGCCACTTGGGCTAGCAAGATACCCATTATCCGACGATCGCCGGATGATCGAGAAGCTTCTGAAGCTCCACTTCGGCAGACTGCCCCGATCCATTTGAAGATACGCAACGCCACGCATGTATGCCAGGTACAGGCTATTGAAAGGACTCGGATGACCGAGATCCGCGCCTGCTCACCGAAATCGACTTGGCATTTGAAGATGATTGAGCCGCGAGGTATCGGTCCGCGAGCACATAGCCGGTCGTCATGGCTACGATGAGAAGTGAGCCAACGATGGCTTGTGGCGCAAGGGACGGGATGCGCGCCCACCGCGAAATGGCGCCTATCGCCAGAGCAATAATAAAAGCGGCTGCAATTTTCATGGTCTTATCCTCATCGAGTGAAATGGTGCCGTCAGAAGACCCGCTCAATTTGTGAAGCGTATCGAAGATGCGTGGTGTTGATCTCCGATGTATAAACATGAGGCTTTTGGAAAGGGGACCAATTATGAGCCTCTTGGATCAGCAAAGCCCCATAAGAGGCAAGCAGAATGGACAACGCAACCAAAGACCATCGTGTAACAGGCTTAAGATCCTGATTGTGGCTGCTGAGCTTCCCGGTCCGAGGCGGCACGTCAGCCCTATGCGAGGTTTTATCGGTTGCGATTACGAGCGCGCTAATGATTCCTGCTACGAGAAGGAACCAACCCAGTGATAGGCTTGTCATTAATGGATCAAACATTGTCATTTTCCTTTCTCTTTGGCTACTACCTCTGTCGGTCAAGTGCGAAGGGGGCTAGTTTCTACGCTGCTACTTTGTTTGTGCGCGTGGACGACGGGTCCAGCGCGCCAGTCTGCACATCATAAGAAGCCGCCGTTCTCATTTACGGCTAAGAGCGTGGGCAACACTCGTTGCGTTACCCTAACAATCCAATAGGTACAAGAGATCGGGAAGGCCAGGTCCACCCTGAAGCCACAAGCTTCCGCTCTTGTAGAGTGCTTCCAGCTCTGGCCCCTCCGATTGGGGCATATCCTTTTTGACCGTGTAGCCTATGCGTGTCTGCAGATAGGCGAGGTGCCGATAACCCTTGGGAAACGCATCCAGCAGTTGGCGATCCAGATGGAGAATAGCGTCGGGTTCAACTGGATCGATACGATCTTTGTCATATACGCCTTGCCGCAGAATGATTCCCCATCGTCCCGACTGTTTCTCAAGGAAGTCGTAAAAGCGGCACGTGCAAGTGACGTCGCACTCTACCCCATCTACTTCTGCGCGCTGCGTGACCGCAGCTTTGGTCTGTGCGATTGCCCGATCGCCCTGCACGTCGATCGATGTTCCTCCAAGGGAGTGATAGATTCTCACTCCCTTGCGCCAACCCTCCTGATTCGCCTTGATAAAGTCCAAAGCGGGACCTTGAAACCAGGTCGCGTGCATCCGCGCGCCTTCATGCCAGAGAGTCTTGAAGCGTTCCCAATCTCCGCCGTCGCGCCAAATCACCCAGTTCTGAATCAACTGGTATATCGTTTGCGGATCCTGCCACTCCTGCGTATTAGTCATGTTATCTCCTTGTAGATTCGCAGCGTTTCGTATCCCCCCAGAGGGAACTAAACCGAACCGATGACGATGATGGGTTTAATTACTCTGCCTTCCTCAGCATCAAGCAGGGCAGTGTTGATCTCATCCAGCGAGTAGCGCTTCGTGACCTTCTCAATCGGCAGCAGGCCTCGTGCGTGCGCTTCGATCAGGGCCGGAAGAAATGTAGGCGCAGTTGAGTCGCCGTCGTTAATACCGCGGATCGTCTTGCTTCCGCCGACCGCGCCTGGGATCGAGAAACTACCCTCGGCACCTGGCCCAGGATCACCGATTAAGCCGCAGACTCCTCCGGTACGCAAAGCCTCCACGGCGAGTCCAATCGCTTTCGCATTGCCAACGCATACCAAGGCAAAATGGACGCCTTCGCCAGTAAGTTGCTTGAGGTGTTCCACCAGGTGGGGCTCTCCAGAGTCGAGAGCGTGGGTCGCTCCAAGCTCGATAGCTATTTGTCGGCGGTTCTCGTGCGGCTCGACAGCGACGATGGTTGTGCAACCCGCGATCTTCGCTGCCATGATCGCCGCAGTACCTACACCCCCGGCGCCGAAGATCACGATGCTGCTACCCGGAGCAGGCTTGAGAGAGTTCAAGACAGCTCCCGCACCGGTCATGATGCCGCAGCCGAGAACGAATTGTTCAAGCGGCAGATCTTTCGCAACGGGTACGAGGTTCATCTCCGTCGCGATGACGTGCGTCGCGAAGGCAGATTGCTGAAAGAGATGTCCACTGACAGGATGTCCATTTTTGCTGAGCGCGGATGGCGAACCGTCGTAGCGGTGTCCCGACCACATCAACTCGCCTCCGTGCTTGCACCAGCGAGGCTTCCCATCTAGACAGTTCTCACACGTCCCATCGTTGGGAAACGTCATGAGAACATGGTCGCCGGCCTTCACCCGCTCGACCTTACTGCCTACTCGCTCGACGATGCCCGTTCCCTCATGTCCCAGGACGCAGGGAAGAGGAAAGGGCACATGACCATCACGCGCGGCGAGATCGGCGTTACACACGGCGCAGGCGACCACCCGCACCAAGACTTCTTTTTCATGCAGGTTGTCATCCAGTTCCAGGTATTGCACCTGAAGTCCCTTAGGGGTTTCCATGTCCTGCTTCTCTGCAACTGCTGCTCGAATCTTCATATCTGCACCTCTTCGTTTGTAAATCGTGAATGAATGGACCCCGTCACTCGATCAAAGCCAAGGGATCCGACGTGTGCCGCTGATAACTACCCCGTGCATAGGAATCGGATTTTCATATCTGTGCTCCGTTATTCCTTGTACTCGGGAAGTAAGAGACCGGCCTTACTATGCAAATACAAAGACTTGCCGCCGGCCGGGTGTACCTTTACTGACTGCGTCGTACGCCTCAGTAGCTTCGTTCAGTCTGTGTTCTTCAATCACTGGTGGGCGCAGGTCGTCGTTCTGAAACCTGATCTTTAGAGAATTCATCAGGCGAGCGATCTCTTCGTCCTCCAACTTGAAGGTGTCAATTCCCACCAGATGCAAGAGTTTGTGAAAGAAGTCCGGAAGGTCGAAGGAGACTCGTCTGTCACCAGAGCTTGCCATTGCGATCTGGCGACCTCCCTGCCGCAGACAACGCAGGCAATCTTCAAAGAGCGGACCACCCACTGCGTCGAATGGGCTGCCGAAGCGTCCTGAGTCGACTTTCGCCTATTACTCGACTTCGTTAAGCCCGTTGCAGGCGAAAGGCGATTCAATTCCGATAGCCTGACCGCATCCCCCGCAAACGCCAACGGCTCCCTTCAAACGGCTCTATCCTATACTGCCCGACCGGCGATTCCGGCGACAGCAGGCCTCTACGCGCCGGGGCCGTCCCCGTTGGTCAAGAACACAGCACTACAAGAGATCCAAGTGGAACTGACGACAGCTGTGTTAGAGTTTCGGCGTAGCCCCGGCCTAGAGTTTCCCACAAACGAAATGTTTGAGGGGGATCTTCAAAAGCTTTGACCAAGTCGCAAATTCTCTCCGGTGAATCCTTACGAAGCAGCGACGGCCTGCCATGAGAGGTTCGGAGATGGCTCCTGAGTTGATCGCTCCTATCCCGAAACCATCCGATGTGGATCCCCTGCAGTGGCATATCTGTGCCTTCTTCCGCGATCAAGCCGAAGAGTACACGGTACTTTTGCCTTTCATCAAGAGGGGACTTGAGTCAAAAAACAAGGTACTTCTGATTGTGGACCCGCGCTTGCAGAAAGAGTATCTGCACGAGTTGGAGAAGGCGGGGATAGATGTGAAGTCGGCTGCGGTGCGTGAACAACTTGAAGTGATGGCGTGGGGAGAGGGGGTCCTGCGAAATAACCAATTCGATCGACGGGCGATGCTCTCCCAGATCGAAGATGTCTTGAAATTCGGGCGTTCGCAGGGCCTTAGCGCGACAAGAATCATAGCCCACATGGAAGGGATTCTTGGGGAATACTTCATTGAGTCGATGGCGAGGCTGCATTCTGTATTGGAGAAATACAACGACCTCTTTATGTCTGTTTACAGCACATCCAGGCTCGACGTAGGAGTTGTGCTGGATATCCTGCGAACGCACCCCGCTGTGATGATCTCAGGAATAATGCAGAGAAACCCCTTTTTCGTCCCGCCCACGGAATTACATCAGGAAATGCACAACCGTCGCACAGGAGCCAGGCTTCTGGAAACCGGAGTCACGGCGGAGAATCGTAGGTTGAGGCGGACCATTCGTGAGCTCATTGCACTTTCAAGTATGCCGGCTACCTTGATCGGCAGGGAGCCCAAGCAAGTTGCCAAGGAGACACTTGCCATATTGATGAGTGGCCTGCAATTGGATGCTGCTTACGTGAGACTTGGAACAGGCGACGGCACTCCTGTTGAGCTGTTGCGTGCAGAGAAAGATTCCGGGTTGTCCGGGTGGGTTGAGAGTCTCGATGAGCACAGCTGCGCAGTAGACGACATCTTTTTGCAGCGCAGAATCGAACTCGTAACCGGGGGCAAGAAACTGAACGTTGTTCAGATTCCGATCGGCATGGATATAGACGCGGGGAGTATCGCCCTCGCGTCGCATCGTCCGGATTTCCCAACGGAAGAGGAAGCAACGGTTTTCTCAGTCGCCGCAAATCAAGGCTTTATATCTTTCCAGAATGCCCGCCTTATCCATGAGCGGCAGCTAGTCGAGGCCGAACTCCAGGAATTGAAGGAGGAGGTTGGCCGCGGCTCAATGTTCGACGAGATCATCGGTTCCTCTCCAGCGGTGAAATTGATTCTTTCCAAAATCACCAAGGTAGCACCGATGGACTCCACAGTGCTCATCACGGGAGAAACAGGAACAGGAAAAGAGTTGGTTGCGCGAGCTATTCATAGACGATCAAAGAGATCGGCGAAGCCGTTCATCAGCGTCAATTGCGCGGCGCTGCCCTCGTCGCTTATCGCATCTGAATTGTTCGGCCATGAAAAAGGCGCATTTACCGGCGCGGATCAGCGCCGTCTGGGCCGCTTCGAGTTGGCCAACGGAGGCACGATCTTCCTAGATGAGGTGGGTGAACTGCCACTCGAAACTCAGGTGGCGCTCCTCCGCGTTTTGCAGGAAAGAAAGTTCGAGCGGATCGGTGGCCACCAGCAAATAGCTATAGATGTGCGTGTAGTGGCCGCAACAAATCGTGACTTGTACGCCGCCATCACAGCCGGGACCTTCAGGTCCGATCTCTTCTACCGTATCCACGTCTTCCCGATTGAAATGCCTCCCCTGCGCGATCGCAAAGGAGATATCCCAGCCCTTGTCCGCCATTTTGTTGAATGGTATGCGGTAAAGATGGGCAGGAACATTCGAAATATCGATCCAGCTACGATGGAGATGCTCCAGGCCTATCAATGGCCTGGCAATATTCGTGAGTTGCAGAACGTCATCGAGCGATCGCTGATCCTCTGTGACCGTGAGACCTTTTCAATTGATGTTGCGTGGTTGGCGGTCAATCCTTCGCACAGTACTACTGGCTCCCTGCTGGAGAGAATCATTGAATACGAGAAAGAGATCATCATAGGCGCGCTGACTGAATCCAACGGTAAGGTGTCAGGTCCTACGGGAGCCGCTCGTAAGCTGGGTCTTCCGCCGACTACCTTGGAGTCTAGAATCAAGGCACTCGACATCAACAAAAATCGCTTCAAATAGGACGAGCAGTCGTCAATATCTCTCGCCACTTCTCGTGGAATGACGAGAACTCGTAAGTCCTCATCTCATCTTTCCTCATATATCACAACAATTTACAGTTGGCACGCGGATTGCCCTTCAAAGGCCGTGCTTGGCATGAGCACGCGCTGAATTCGGCGTATCTGATGCGCAGCTGTGCGGGATGTTTCTTGCGGTAGCTGCGCGGGTAAGGGTGACGTTGATGGAGCAACATTCGGAACACGATACAAACCCCACACATTGGTCGCAGCAGTACTTCGACAATCCGATTCTTGGAATGACTCTGGATCGTGATCACACATTGGCCGAGCACTTACCAACTGTGCGACATGTCGCGCGGAGCATTCATAAACGGCTCCCATACCATGTCGACATCGACGATCTAATCAATTCAGGTGTGCTCGGATTGATAGACGCCTTCCAGAAATTCAACCCGGAAAAGCGTACACAATTTGGGACTTTCGCACAATTCCGTATTCGCGGAGCCATCCTTGACTACCTCAGATCCCTAGATTGGGGTCCACGCGAACTCCGAAATAAGCGAAGAAAGATGAAACAGGCGTGCAACACATTGATTGGGCGCTACGGACGAGTTCCGTCAGAGTCGGAAGTCGCGACGGAACTCAAAATGAAGCTGAGCGAATTTCAGCGATTGCTCAGCGAAATAAACGATGTAGAAATTGGATCATTAAATGTCACATTGTCCGGTGGCTATGGTGAGGAAATGATCGCCCAGCTCCCAGACACGACTGACGAAACCCCCATCTCCCAATGCCTGCGTGCCGAAATACAACAATGTGTCCGTGACGCTATTGAAGGACTTCCTGAACGCGAGCGATTGGTCATCCTGCTGTATCACAAAGAGGAGTTGACCATGAAAGAAATCGGCATGCATCTTGGCGTTGCCGAATGTCGAATATCGCAAATCCATACCTCTGCAATTCGCCATTTGCGGGCCGCACTTTGCATATTTCGCCAAGTCGGAACAGCGGATGACGTCAACGGTCGAAAAAGCCGCAGATCCATCAACAGTGCAAAGCGAAGGAATCACTTTGGAAACTAAACATACGATTCTGCATGAATGCTTCTGTCCAAACGAGGTTCGCCGAGCCATCGAAAACGATGAGTTCGTGCCGTTCTTTCAGCCCCTGGTAACACTTTGCACCGGCCAGCTCGCTGGCTTTGAAATACTGGCGAGGTGGCGTCATCCAGAATTGGGAATGGTTCCCCCCGCTCAATTCATCTCGATCGCGGAAAAAGAAGGGTTGATCGGATCCTTGACGAAAAGGCTTTTGTCTAAGGTGTTCTTCTCAGCCAAGGTAATACCATACCCTCTTCTGATAGCGATCAACATCTCGCCCCAGCAATTGCAGGATCTGAGCCTTCCAAAACAGATTGAAGATGCCGCTGCCACATCGGGCTTTCCGCTCAGTCGCGTAGTGATTGAGGTTACCGAGAGCGCGTTGGTCGACAATTTGGATTCCGCTCAGACCATCGCCAAGGGACTAAAGTCGTTGGGCGTTAAGATCGCGCTGGATGACTTTGGGACCGGCTATTCCAGTCTGCTCCATCTTCAATCTCTTCCATTCAGTGAACTGAAAGTAGATCGCGGCTTCGTGAGTACGATGACTGAGAGCAGACAAAGCAGAAAGATTGTCGCGGCTGTGGTAGGCCTGGGACAAAGCCTTGGTCTAGCCACTATTGCCGAGGGGGTGGAGAAACGTGAGCAGGCCGAGATGTTGATGTGGCTCGGTTGCGACCTCGGGCAGGGTTGGCTCTTTGGAAGGCCTGTGCCCGCTGAAGATCTGCCAGCCGTGATCGCCATGCCGCGAGAGCGAATTCACGTCGGGGATTCGCAATATTTGTGGAAAGATATTTCTGGTTGCACCTCGCCTAGCCAGCGCCTGGCTCAGCTACAGGCAATCTACGATGGCGCGCCCGTTGGCTTGGCATTTATCGATGTCAACCTCCGGTATGTCAATCTCAACGAGCGGCTTGCACGAATGAATGGGGCTTCAGTGGAAGAGCATCTTGGAATGACAGTGGACGAAATGGTCCCTGAGTTATTTCCCCAGTTTGAGCCGTATATTCGCCAGGCCCTACAGGGCAAAGCCATTGCAGGAGTGGAAGTGACGAAATCAGTGAGAGATGGGCAAGTCGCGAGGACTTTGTTGCTTTCGTATGAGCCTGCATACGATGAAGCCGAGGAAGTCATCGGGGTCTCAGTTGCAATTGTAGACATTACGGAACGCAAGCAGACAGAAGCAGCGCTTCGTGAAAGTGAGGACCATTATCGGCACATGGTTGACTTGAACCCACAGATTCCATGGGTACTCGATCCGGAAGGGAACGCGATTGAAATCAGCTCTCGATGGAAGCATGTGACTGGGATGAGCCTCGAAATGTATCAGGGGCGAGGCTATCTGGACGCCATCCATCCGGACGACCGCCCGCGTGTGGAAGATGTGATTGATCAGTCGATAAAGAGTGGTAATCCCATTGATGTTGAATGCCGAATCCTAGCCTCAAGCGGAGAATGGATTTGGATACGCTCGCGTGGAGCTGTGCGCCGCGACCAGTCTGGAAAAATCGTTCGCTGGTATGGGAGTGCAGATGACATCAATGACAACAAAAGAGCTGAAGAAGCTCTACGTAGAAGCGTCGAACACGTAAAGGTGATGTCGCCGAGGGAAATTGAAGTCCTCTTACTGATTGCGTCCGGCAATTCGAACAAGATAATTGCCAATCAGCTTGGGATCTCGGAGGAGACTGTCAAAGGCCACATCAAGAACATCCTTTCAAGGTAAGTGCTAACGATCGCACCATGCCGTCACGCGATCCGATCGGCACCAGTTGCCCATTCGTTCCGGCTCACGCGCGGTGGCAATCACCTGCCATCCGTGCTTTAGCAAGAGTTGGGCGCTGGCGGCGGCAATGCCGCCAGTCGTCCCAGTAGTGAACACAGTCTTCGTCATGCAATGCCCCTTTGATCTTCCCAAGCTCGGGCACATAGATCGCGCCTGTCCTGGTGTGCCCACCAAATTAAGTCGATACATACCTGTTCCATGTCAGCTGACTGATAGCCGGTTACAAGATTGAAGGCCGGATCTCAGTGATCCGGCCTTATAAATTGGGCTTAATTCACCAACTCTGGTGGGAGCCGTCTGAGCCAGTTGTTCATCGAGATGTCCACGTATCGGTGGGCCTTGAACATTTCGAGAAAGGCGAGGTCTGTATTGAAGGTTCCAAATGTTGAATGTTCTGACATGGTGTTCTCCTTGTTTCTGCAAAGTAGGTTTCTGTTCGTGTTGAGAAGGAGCTACTGCGGCAAGGATGGATTCGCTACTTCCTTTCCTGCAGGGGACTTGCACCCCCTACAACATGCCGGTTTATCCCGGCGCACAGCCCATAATCCCAATGCGCTAATCAACGGAACCGGCTATGCAGAAGTTCGAGCCGCTGGTTGGCTGATCGTGATCCGGTTCACGCCAGACTTCCCCAATGCCCACAAGCTTTTCAGAACAGAGAAAAACGTTGATTTGTATGTCTACGTACACCACGGTTGATCTGAATTAATTGAGTCATTCGCACTACCAACCTTTTTAGGCAACCTGGTGGATCTTCCCTCTTTTGAATCCTAGTCAGGACTCGTTCGTTTCAATCCCATTTTTCCGCATCTAAGCAGTCGAGGTGAATTGGGATGCGGCAAAGAATCGTCCTGGCTCTCGTGTTACCCGGGCTCTTAGCATGTGCGACCGGTTGCAAGAAACAAGTCGATCACGCGGAATTCATATCCGCGATCAACAAGTCTTTCGTCGGGCGGCACGAATGCGTCTGGCCGGAACCAATCAAGCTGCCTGCTCAGGCCGATCCCTCCAAAGACGAAAGAATCCGTGTCTTCGAGGCCCTCACCGATGCTGGCCTTCTCCTTCGTGGGTCTGAGGAAAGGAAGCGCATTCTAGCCGGCTCCAAACAGGTCAATACCTACGACCTCTCCGACAAGGGACAGTCTTCTTGGACTCCCGAAGCCAACCAGCCCGGTTACGGCAACTTCTGCTTCGGCCACTTCAACGCCACCGCCATCGACAACGCCACCCCCAACGACTCCGCCAACCCCACGCAATACACAGTCAATTATCGTTACGAAGTTGAAGGCATCCCCGACTGGGTCCGCACACCCGAATCGATGAGGGCCTTTCCTAAGCTTGCTGCTGACAGATCCATCCAGTCAGCAACCACCACCCTGTTCAAAGGAACGAACGGTGGCTGGGCAGTCGATTCTCCACACTCCGCGCAATAGCCGACGGAGAGTCAGTCCCTGGTGAGCAGCAGGAAGTAACCTCTCAATTCTGGGTAAGTTCCTGCTTGTCCAATGTCCTCCCGGAACTCGCGGTCGAACAATAATCCGTTAGGGTTTCGGTCATAAGGTCAACGAGTGTGAAATCTCTAGTGCCGTATCGACAGTGCTCCGCCCGAGAGCCGCAGTACTTGGGTCGGATGTCAACAGGAAATAGACAATTTGTAACAACAAACAGGAAGGCGCGGTTCCGGATAAGCACGGGTAGAGACTTATTTAGGCAGGTACTTTGCCGGGATAAGATGGCTGGGAGATTCAGCGTCCCAGAAGATGTTAACAACCCAATAGCGGTCGCCGTCTTTGAGGAGTTGAAAGCTGTTGATACCTCGCGCGAAGGGTGTAGGGTCGTCCGCCTTGTGTCTGGACTCGTAGGTGCTCCAGACCTGAACGATGTTGCCGAACTGCTCGATCTCGTCGTGGATAGAGTGCTCAAAGAATCCGGCCGACGTTACCCTTGCACCGCTACGAGCTATGTAACCGTCGATAGTGAGGATGATAGCGTCGGTGTGATAGGGGGCGCCACCCGTGGTCGCTGGCACAGCGGTGGCAGGGATCAGGCGTGCGTCGGGAAGGAAGAGCGATCGCATGCGATCCCAGTCGCGAGCCTGGCCCTTGGGACCCGAGATAACGTCGTAGACGGCGGCGAGGATGGCCTCAGGCGAACTGACATCCTCGGTTTTCGCAAGTGGCCAGCCAGCATGGCCGGCGATGGACCCTAGTAATTGCGCGGGCGCTGAGGCAGGCTGCGGAGTCTGCGCGATCCCCACCGTCGCAGAGATAGCGAATACAAGCAGGGTGACTATACGATGAGCATGTTTCATGATTACTCCTTTGAAAGCAGGGATACTCTACCGCCGCGTAGTCACCCTGGCAACATCCATGATTCTTTCTTATTGGCGACAAAGCTCAGTTCATGGGATGTGGATGTGGCACAACTGTTACCGTGATTTGAGAAGGATACTGAGGCGAGTGGAGCACCTGATTGTGCGCCACCACGCCCGTTACTTCGTCGTAGTTATTGCCGCCAGTGTTAAGGTTTCGGTCGAACCGTGGAAAATTACTGCTTGAAACTTCGATTCGAAGGGAATGCCCGGGCGCGATATAGTCGCTGGTTTGCATCGGTTGGAACGCCACCTTGTAGACTTTGCCCGCTTGCATCCACACCGGCGGTTTGTCGTATCCATCGCGGTAGCGCATCCGCTGAATATTATCGTCGAGGTTATATGCAATTCCGTTGTTATCTACATCAATAAGTCTCACGGTGAAATCCGTATCCTTTGCGTCTGACGATACGTATAGAGTTACGCCGACAGGCCCACTGATTTCCGCTCCCTCCTTAAACGGAGCCGACGTGTAAACAAGGATATCGTCGCGGGTCTCCATTGTGCGCTGATCCATAGCCCCTGGGATCACCGCGTTTCCTTCGCAACATACATTGCCCCCATGCGTTGGAACGGGATTCATTGGATCGTAAGTAAAATGGTCCACGCCAGAATTCGCTTGTACGGTCGGAGACAGCAATCCATCGCCATAGAGACTGTTGGCTTTGCCCTCGCCGGAAAGATAGAACGTCAATGGTTGCGCGCCTTCCGGGGGCCAGGTGTCCGCCGTCTCCCATCTGTTTTCGCCCATGACATAGTAACGAATCTTGGGCATCGTTTCCAGAACGTGGTTGTCCTCTCCCTTGAGGAAATGATCGAACCATCCATAAGTAAGCTTGTCGACATCTAGCCGGGCATCGCCCATGTCGCGCTCGCCCACCACAGTATGCTCGGTTGAGCGTGTGTAGCCGCAGTGCCCTGTCGGCGCAATCACCGCATACTGCTCATTCGCGACGTCCGGCTTTGCCGTCTGGCGCACAAAGTTGTAGGCTGCGAGGTTCGGGCCGATCGACACGTCATACCAGGACATAAACCAGAGCCCGGGAACATTGATCTTCATGCTATCGTTCCATAGCCCGCCCTTGTACCACGCGGGATCGTTTGGCGCTCGTTCGATCATGGCGCCGCCAGTGGCCACGGGCATGTGATCCGCGAAGATACCCGGAGGGCCTCCCACCGCCTTGATAATGTCTTTCTCGGGAAGATGCTGCAGCGCTTGAGACCAATCGACGGGAGGGAAATGATCAGCCAGGTCAAACGACTTAGACACTCGAATCAAATCTTCCTGCGATGTATTTGGAGGAAAAATCGGTCTTACTTGATTTTGCTCGCCGTAGAGCCAGTCTATGAAGAGCATCTGAACGGCGCCGCCCCGATACCAATTCCCTTGCTCATAGTAAGGACCAACCCGGCCCACACCTGCACCGAACCCCATAGGGATAAATGCGGCGTCAGCAGGGTTCCCTTGAGCTGTAACCGCAAGTTGCCATTCCGCGGTCGAAGAGCAACCAATAGTGCCTACCTTGCCATTTGACCAGGGCTGCGCGGCTATCCATGAGAATTCGTCATCCCCATCTGAGAGCGGTGGTCCGAGGATATCGTAATCTCCTTCAGAGAAGAAGTGTCCCCGCTCATTGATCTCGACGTAGGCATAACCCCGCTTTACGGCCTCCAATTCGGCCGACATATTACGGGGCGCGCCGAGAGATACGCTCCAATAATTGAAGTTATAGGGAGTGCGGACAAACACTGTTGGATACTTCTTCGAGTTGTCTTTTGGTCGGTAGATATCAGCGGCCATGTGCTTACCATCTCGCATCGAAATCATGACCTTGCGATCTATAGTGGCAACCGACTCTAACTCTTGCTCGATCGCGTTCTGCTTGGAAATGAGTTCCAACTCCGCCGGAGTGCGCACCTGCTGCTGAGCAAGAACCCATAAGTTGAATCCGAAGAAAGTCGCCAGGAAAATGGCGCCAGACCGATACGTGAACCGATATTGCATGCAGATTCTCCATGTCCTGAATAGAACATCAATTGAGTTTCGTATTGCTGTCTATCGTGATGGGCAGCAACCTTAAAATGCCTTTCGGAGGACAAGATTCATGACTCCGGGCTACTATTCGCCGGATTGCATAGGAAGCCGCCGAGCTGTGAAGATTTCCTCCGCCAACCTGTCCCGCCAATCGGCACTGACACTTCAAGGTTATCGAGCGTTGATAAGGTTAGAGTATTCACAATCGAAAGTGCCGGGACGGCATTGGTCCGGACTTGACCGAGCATAAGCCATAGTCAGAACTCAATTACCCCCTTTATTTGGACGAGCCTGGGAGAGTCATCTGCTCCTAAAACTCCGAAGATCGAGCTTGGCGGACCAACAGCCGAGAGAATCTGACCGAATGTAGGATCCGCTAGATTGGCGTCAGGAACTGCAAAATTTGGATGGTTGAAAACGTTATACGCTTGCACCCCAATTCCGACCTTCATATCTCGCACGAACTTTGGCCCCTCTGGAATGCTCGTCATTTTCATAAAACCTAAGTCAGATTCGATAAACCTCGGTCCGCGAAACTGGTTTAGCTTCTGGTTGCCGAAGCCTCCAGACGCAGATGCGAACTGCGAGGCGACGAGGCAGGGGTGCTTGGGGCTAGTACACGAAGAGATAGATCCCCCATTGAAATTAGCGAAAATCCCATAAGCCGGACCAGCTCCGCTTGAAGCGTAATTCTGACCCGCAAGTGCGGCATCGGTTGCGCTATCGTAAACGGTGAAGGGAAAGCCGGAATGAATGTAAAACGCTTCTGAGAGTTGCCATCCATCCGTCAACGCAGTGGGCAAAGCGTGAAGAAAACGAGAAAACGGTATAGTCCAGACATAATTGGCCGTCACCGAATGTCGAACGTCGAAGTTTGCATTCCCGTATGACTGCTTTGGATCATTCGGATTCTCAATGTACCTCGGGTTGCTTGTGCCAATTGCGTCTGTTAGAGCGTGGCTGTAGCTGTAGTTGAACTGGACCACGGAACTCCCAAGGTGATCCGTAAAGGAGACGTTGGCGCCGTTGTAGTTTGAAACGCTCACATCCTCCATCACCGTCACCTGGCCAAAGCGTGAATCAGGCGCTGTTGCCGGTAGCCCGACAAAGTTCGCAGCATAGGCGTTTACAGAGCCATCCTGTACCCACCCATGGATTGTGTGATTACCCACATAGCCAACAGTGACAACAGCGTTCCGCCAAAGACCACGTTCGATCTCCAGGTTCCATTTGGTCACGAGTGGTTCGGGCATCCTGCTGGCCGCCTCCTGCAACTGAGGAGGAGCGAAATTAGGCACAGCCTGCTGAAACTGCGCCAGTGTATATCCTTGTGAAAACCCCGACGAAAATGCCGTATTGTCTTGTGCCGTCTGAGCAAAGAGGTTGTTCGGCTGCGTCGGAGAGAGAGAGCCACTGTTCGCCACAAACGTGTTGATTAGCGGCGAATTCTGTGCTTGATTAATGGATACATTAATAGGAACGTTATCGTAGAAAAGTCCGATGCCGCCGCGAATCACCGTGGCCTTCTGGATGCCTAACGGTTGCCAGGCAAACCCAAACCGGGGCTGCCATTCTATAGATTGTAGGCTGTAGAGCGATTGGTGCAAGCCGGTCTTTATGGCTTGGTCGTATGGGATGATCACACTGTGATCCAAGGTGGCAAATGGGGTCGTGGTGCGAGCGAAACAATTATGCTGACAGACAGGATTGGAAGCGTGATCAAGACGAAGTGACAATGTCAGGCTCAACGTGTCCTTAGCCTTCCACTCATCCTGTAGGAACCCTCCCATATGATATTGGGCAACAGGTTCGAACCCGTTCGACACGTAAGCCTGTGTCAGCGTTGTATAGTCTGAGCCGCCGGCTGCCACACTGGCCTGATCGATGCCGCCGTTGAAAAAAGCATCGGCTGTAGATGGAACCAGAAGACCATTGGAGTTGCTATAGAAACTGTCACCCAAATCATAGCGCGTAAAATCGTAGCCGACTTTCAGGGAATGGTTGTGGATAGTCTTGCTCAGGTTGTCAGATACGTGATAGTCAGTGAGCGCCAGAATGAAAGGATCGCCCGAGTCTTGGCCGCCGAGCGTGGTAAACGTGCCGTCTCCAAACTGAAGTTGGGTCGGAAAGGTTGCGAGCGTGGCCGGCAGATTCGGAGGAGAAAATACAATGTGGAAATGCTCAGCGGACATGTTAAATTCGTTCACTATCGAGGGGCCGAGAATGCTAGTCCAGGAGAGTTGCCCCTCTTCGAGTTTCTGTGCACTCTGAGAATTGAAGATGGTGGCAATTGGATCCGTGTAGCTCGCCTGTAGTCCATCGTCTATCTTGAAATGGCCGAAGACGTGATTATTCGCATTTACGTTCCAATCGACCCGTGTGGCTAGGATCCATTCGGGATTGAAGTTGCCCGCAATCGAGCGGTAATTCAGTGCGCAAGGGACACCTGTGCCGAGGCCAGTGAACCCATTGCATCCGGTGGGGTCAGCCGAATTTCCATTGCCAACAACTGCTCTTGCCGCTCCCAGAGAGTTGTTGTACAGGTTAAAAATCCCGTTTCCTGCGCCGGAAGCCCCCGACGGACAGGTCACCGTATTTCCGCTCTCGTCTGTCAGATTCAAGCTCTGGCAATAGAACGGAATCGATTGAGTCAGGCCAAGTTTCTCCAGGTTCTCGATCGTGGCCGCTTCAAATTGCTGGCTGGGGATAATGGCAAGGGAGCTGGTTGGCAGCACTAGTCTAATTCCCTCAGTATCCACAAAGAAGAAGAGCTTTTCTCTCTTGACCGGACCACCCAGGGAGGAGGCCCATTGATTGACATTTACGAACGGTCGCGGTGTGTCGCTCGCGTTGTTAAAGTAATCATTCGCATTCATCGCCCTGCCGTTCCAGAAATACTTGGCATTTCCGTGAAATCCATTTGTTCCAGATTTCGTCACGATCGTGTCGTTGGATCCAGCAAGGTATCCGAACTGGCCAGTGTACGCGGTGGCTGAAACGGTCACCTCCTGTACCTCATTCAATCCCAACAGCAGATTGGAAGAGCCGCCGTTTGTGGAATTGCCGAATGGATCAATGTCCTCCATACCATTCGATATCAAAAGATTCGAATTGGTCGTCTGGCCATACATGGCGGGAAACAGGTCACCTGTCATTACAGCGCCGGGCGCCATTTGCAGCAACGCGTTGATATCATTTCCGGGAACTGGAACTTGCTGCAATTGCGCGCTGGTCAGTGTAGTCGACATGTCTGCATTATCCGTCTGCAGCGTTGGTGCAATATCCTCTGAGACTGTCACTGTCTGACTCGCGCCCGCCACAGAAAGACGAAAGTTCACCGGCGTGGTTTGTCCGACGTAGACAATGATATTTTGGCTGGAGGTCCCAAAGTTGGCTGTAATCGCAGTGACAACATATTGGCTGGGTTGCAAAGCAGTGAACTGATACGAGCCTGAGGAGTTCGTGGTAGTGCGCACTGTCTCTCCAGTGGCTTTGTTTGTGGCTGTGACTGTGGCTCCAGACATAGCTGCTTCGCTGGAATCCTCAACAATGCCGGTAATGGCGCCAGTCACTGTCGACTGTCCATAGAGCGGAGCCGCAAGCGACAATGTCAGAGCAAGAAATAGAGATAAATACTGAACTGAACGAGTCATCAACAAGTACTCTCCTGAAGATTCCTGGGGCTTGAAGTTGGCTAGCTTAGCGAGCATAGAGACGCACAACCGCATGGTTCTGCGGCGGGTCAGTAAGAAAGCTGAAGAAGGTCTAAACCGCGCTTATTCGCACAGCAGATTAAGAATTCGATTGGAAGTTGCGGGTGACTTGCCATCTGTTGACTTGCCACCTGTTACGTCTTATCGCACAGTGTCGGTTCCGATTCAACAAAAATTTAAACGCTACCCGAAATGTTTATACGGCAAATAATCTAAGCGCACAGACCTCACCGTCAGTTTGACCGGTCTTCGACAGAACTCTCTAATCAAACCCGGCTTCTTTAACCCTGCAGACGGGGCAATCCTCGTGCGAGGTAAGGTCGCTTTGGCGAAGACCAGATCCTCAGGAGCGCTAGGCTTCAACCCTTGCACTTCTACAATAGATGAGGTACGACTCCTATAGAAGCAGACGGGTACGGGTGGACGGGCCAACACATTGATCTTTGGCGGCCAAGAACAGGTCAAGGAAGAATGCCGTGAAGCGCACGGAACGAGTCTTATCGAAGCCGTGTTTCAGGACATCCGATACGCCGCGCGCGTCCAACGCAAGAACCTCAGCTTCTTCATCATCGCCTCATTGAGCTGGCTCTCGGCATTGGTGCCAGCACTGCCGTCTTCAGCCTGGTGAATGCGATCCTATTGAAATCGTCGCCTTATCCAAATGCCGGCCAGATCTTCGTCTTCGCGGTCAAGATCTTGGAGGCTCATCAGGCGTTGAGTCTAGCACCGGGCGTTGGTGAGCACTGGACTGGCTCTAATCGAGCAAAGTGGGTATGGCCCACCGCACCTTTCCGAAGGACACTGGCCCTCCCGGCACTCGATGGCAAGACAACGCAGCATCACATCAAATCTCGGACTTTATATCTACGGCGGAGCCGCCATCTTTCTCGGCCTCGTGGGCCTGGTCTCCGGCGACTTCGCCACCACCTGGCAGAACGTTGGCCCCAACGTGCCTCTTCGCGTACCGCTCGCCTATCTCACCGCAGTCATTGAGCTCGCTGGGGGAATCGCGCTCCTCTTGCCCCGCACCGCGCGTGCCGGCGCTCTTACCCTGACGATTGTCTACTCTGTTTTCACGCTCATCTGGGTGCCCAAAGCCTTTGTGAATCTCGGCAATTACGACCCAATCGGCAATGTTTTTGAAGAGTTCTCCCTGGTCGCCGCCGGCCTCGTCCTCTACGCGATCCTCTCGCCTGCCGGTTCATCCATTGCGCGGCGCCGGCCCTTCTTCGTGCTCCTCTTCGGTATTTGCCCCATTTCCTTCGGCATCGTCCACATCGTCGACATGCCCGGTCTATTGGGATGGATCCCAGGTTGGTTGCCGCCGAACAAGATGTTCTGGGCCTATGCCACCACCATAGGCTTTTTTGGGGCCGCAGTTGCCATCCTCACCGGCGTCATGGCGCCGCTTGCCGCGCGTCTCCTCACCGCGGAGATCGTGATCTTCGAGTTGTTGGTCTGGATTCCGAATCTCTTCGGCAGACCTGACAATCACTTCAATTGGGCCGGCAATGCCATCTGCACCGCTTTGGCTGGCGCAGCCTGGGTCGTCTCCGACTCGATCAGCGCAGCAGCAAAAACCAAACCGGTCCCAGAAGAAACCCCAGCAGAAGTAAGCGTCCCCGCCTGAACCTGTCCCATGTACCTGGCATCAATTTCAATAGAGGCAGACCCCTCTCGGAACATTATTTCTGCAGGAAAACGCCATCGCGTAATTGAATGACATCGGCGCCGGCCTGCTATTAGACCTGCGTCACCCTCGTCGACAATCAGTCGAGAGTGACGAATGCCTTGGGCAAAAAGGGGCTTCCATCGAAAGAGATTGCAGATTGCACTCAGCGCCGTCTGAGAAACGCAGTGCTTCGCTCCGCTAAACTAGAAGTCGACCCACGGGAAGCCGCATGCCAGCCGAAATCATCCTCCAGCGAACCCCGGACGATCTCGACCTCCTCGACAAGCGCGAGCAACTTGCCGCCGTTCGCGCGAGGCTCGCGGAACGCGAATCTGAGCTTGCCCAACTCCGCGCCCAACTCAAGACCTTTGAAGGACGTTACCTCCGCCAGGTCGGCGTCCTTTACGCTGAACTCGATGATCTCGAAGCGCGCATCGCCGAACGCGAAGTTGACCTCTACGACTCCGACTCCGCCCGCAACCGGGCTGAGAATGCGCGCCAGCGCGCGCGGGAGACGCATGATGCCGCATTTGGCGATGCCCACCAAGCCGAAGAGTTCGATCCACCGCCCAGCCTTAAAACGCTCTTTCGCGAGGTCGCAAAGCGCATCCACCCCGACTTCGCGCGCGACGCGGCTGAGCAGAAGCACTTCACCCTGCTGATGGCCCGCGCCAATCAAGCCTACAACCACGGTGACACGGACACCCTGCAGCGTCTCCTTGACGATCACCGCGAGATCGACGCCTCCATCTCAGGTGAGGGAGCGGCCGCTGAGCTCCTGCGCATTACGCGCCAGATTCGGCACGCCGAGCGCGACATGGCCAAACTTGATGCTGAGCGGCATACGCTGCTCGCCAGCGAGATCGCCCAACTGCACCTGGACACCGAAGCCGCCGCCCTCGAACACCGCGACCTTCTCACCGAGCTGGCCGCCAGCCTTCGCGAACAGGTCGCCGATGCTCGGCGCCGCTTCGAGTTTGTCGACCGCCAGATCAAAGCTCATGGGAGATAGCGCCCATGGAAGATAAAGCCAAAGCCGGCCTGCAGCACATTCCGACTGGGGCCGCGCTGTCACTGCATTCCACGCGCGCCAGTATCATCGCCCGCGGCCGCCGTGACGCGGCTAACGCAGCTTCCAATCCTGACTACCAGCAGGGCGTCACCCACTACAACAATCGGAACTTCAGTGAAGCCGCAGCCAGCTTCCGGCTCGCTGCCGAACAGGGCTACGCCGAGGCCCAGTACCTTCTGAGCACGATGTATGACGCGGGCCAGAGTCTGCCTCAGGACGATACCGAAGCCTCCTATTGGGAGCGCAAGGCCGCCGAGCAAGGCCATGCGTACGCGCAGGCCAACCTCAGCTTCCGCTATTACACAGCGAACAACTTCCCTGAAGCCTTCGCATGGTGCCAGCGCGCTGCATACAGTAAGCTCGCCTGGGCGCAATATAATCTCGGCCTCATGTACCGCAAAGGAGAAGGCGTGCAGCAAAGCAACTCGGAAGCTGCCTACTGGTATCGCCTGGCCGCCACACAGAACCTTCCAGAGGCTCAGCAGAAGCTGGCTGACCTCTATTATTTTGGCCAGGGAGTTCCACTCAGCTATACGCAGGCTGCAGAGTGGTATCGCAGAGCCGCTGAGAATGACAATGCTGAGGCTAAGTTCCAGCTTGGCCACCTGTACGCCACTGGCCAGGGCGTAGAACACGACTACACCCAGTCCCGACACTGGATTCGTCAGGCCGCCCTGCAAGGTCACGAACAGGCAATCCGAGAACTTAAGCGCCGCGAGTACCGTGACCCCTAACACCGCGCCTGATCGGTGAGCGCGTTTTGTCTAGATGAAGTTCCGCCCCAAACTTCCGCAGCCGCGCCCGGAGATTCTCCAGAAAACGAACCGTGGGCAATTCATTCCTGTGGCGCATCGTTGCCGCTTTCGTTATGTTTACTGATGCGCACTCCTATTGACATTCTTTACGAGCATTCTCTATGCTCCTATCGTCATTCAATAGGAGGAAGACCTTGGAGCGAAATCAGGCAAATCTTCTGCAAGGAACGCTAGACCTACTCATCCTCAAGGCGATTGGCGACGGTGAATTCCACGGATTGGGGGTTGCCCGACGAGTCGAGCAGATCACTCGCGGCACATTTAACGTCAGACCCGGTTCCCTCTTTCCAGCTCTGCACCGGATGGAGGAAGCCGGATGGCTGACCTCCATCTGGGGCGAGTCGGAGAACCGGCGGCGTGCGAAGTTCTACCGACGCACGAAAGCTGGCGAGCGGCAGTTGGGGATCGAAGCCGAACAGTGGACGACAATTTCTCGCGCGATTGGGTACGCGCTGAAGGCGCCCCAGGAGGGCTGACTGCATGTGGTCACGAGTCAGGATTGCGGTAGGTAATTTACTGCATAAAGAACAGATTGAATCTGATCTGGACGCTGAAATCCGCAGCTACGTTGATGACGTGACCGACGAGAAGATCGCGGATGGTCTCTCTCACGACGAGGCTCGCCGTCGCGCGCTGGCCGAAAGCGGTGGAATGGAGCAAATGAAACAGGCGGTCAGGAATGGTCGTCTCGGCATTTTTGCGGAGTCTCTCGGGCAGGATATTCGCTATGGGATTCGCCAGTTGCGCCGCAATCCCGCTTTCGCCTGGACCGCAATCATCACGCTTGCGCTCGGCATCGGCACGACAACTGCAATTTTTTCCGCAGTCTACGCGCTGCTGCTGCGGCCGCTAACCTATCCAGGCTCAGATCGGCTGATGTTTATTTACCAGCACACAAAATATGACGATATGTCTGCCCTGCTCAATCAGGATTTCATCGCGGCGCAGTCCGCTCTGCGGTCGTTTGAGTCGGTGGCCGGATATCTCGACTACGGGGACCAGAATCTGACCGGCGTGGGCGCTCCGATGCGCGTGTCGGCGATGAGAGTGACCGCCAACTTTTTTCCCACGCTGCGCATACCAGCCGCTCTTGGCAGAAATTTCCTGAGCAGTGAAGACCGCAAGGACGGCCCAGCCGTGGTGATCCTGAGCCACCGTCTCTGGCAGAGCCGGTTGAACAGCGACCCTGCAATCATCGGCCGCACCATCACGCTCGCCGGAAAAGCGCAAACCGTGGTCGGAGTTCTGCCTGCGCACTTCATCTTTCCCGACCCGGCAACCGAGCCCGATCTCTATGTTCCTGCAGGTATAGACACCGATACGAGTCTTCAAACGACCAACGTCTCGGTCTATACGGTGCTGACAATCGCCCGGCTTCGCGATGGCGTAACCCTGCCCCAGGCGCAAGCGGAGCTCGATCTCTTTGAACAAAACCGGGTGAAAGGCTACGCCCCGTTTTTCGTGAACTGGGCCGAAGGCCGCAAGATTCTTGCCCAGCCGCTGCAGCGTTATCTCACTGGAGACGACCGCGAGCCGCTCCTGATCCTGTTGGCCTGCGTCGCCGCCGTGTTGCTCATCGCCTGCGTGAACGTAGCCAACCTGCAACTGGCGCGCACCGTCACCCGCGAGCCAGAGATGGCGCTGCGCGGCGCGCTCGGTGCCGGCCGCCTACGCCTTATCCGCCAGTCGCTGGTTGAAAACCTCGCGCTCTCGGCCATCGCCTCTGTGCTCGGCATTGCCATCGCCTCCTTGGCCGCATGGCTCATCCGCCAAAGCGGCGCGCCGGGGGAATTCTCTTCCGGCTCGCCGGTTGCGGATCTGCTCCAGGCGCCATTCGGCAAGCTGAGCGCCGCCGTCGAAGTCAACGGCTGGGTTCTCGCATTCACCGCAGGCCTCGCGCTCTTGACCACAATTCTCTTCGGCCTTGCTCCGGCAATCGGCTCCTCGCACACCGATCTGCGCACCGCACTACACGGCGCAGCGCGCGTCGTCTCCTCGGGCCGGCAGCAGCGGCGGTTACGCAGCGTTTTGCTCACGTCAGAAATCGGTCTTGCCGTGCTGCTGCTCACCGGCGCGGGCCTGTTGATTCGCAGCTTTGCGCATGTGCTTCAAAACGGCACCGGGTTTGATCCACGTCAGTGTCTTACTGCGAAAGTGCAGCGCAACTTTTCCGAGGACCCCAAAAAAACGAGGGCTTTTGCGCAACAAATGCTGCCGCGGCTCAAAGCGCTTCCCGGTGTAAATGCCGTGGCCATCGGCAGCGCGCTTCCGCTTGAAGACATCTACAAGCAGAGGAGTCTTGCGTTCGGTGACGGACCTCCGTTGCCGTTGGGACAGCGCCCGCATGCCTACATCATCAGCATCAGTCCTGAATATTTCGCGGCCGCAGGCACCAGCCTGCTCCAGGGCCGCGCATTTACCGGTGCAGATAACGCCACCGCCGTTCCCGTTGCCATCGTCAATCAGGAATTCGCCCACAAGTATTTCAACGGCAACGCACTCGACAAACAATTCAGAATCAACGGCAACGGCAAATTCAACCCCATCACCGCCGTCGGCATCGTCCAGAATGTCCACTACGACGGCCTCGAATCAGATATCCAGCCCGTCATCTATCTGCCGTTTGACCAGGTGCCGGAGCGCGAGGTGAACATACTGCTGCGCTCGAGCGTCGAGCCCGCCTCGCTGACCGCAGCTATGCGCAAGGCGGTCATCGACATCGACCCCATGCAGCCTCTATTCGATGTAGCGACAATGGAGAGCCGCCTCTCGCAGTCGCTCGCCCAACGGCGGCTCATCATGCTGTTGATTGCCGCCTTCGCCATGCTGGCCATGATCCTCGCCGGCGTCGGCGTCTATGGAGTATTCAGCTACTGGGTCAGCCATCGCCGGCAGGAGATGGCAATCCGTCTCGCACTCGGCTCATCGCGTCCTGAGTTGCTGCGCCTTATTGTCTCGCAGGCCATGCGCCTGATTCTTGCGGGCGGCGCCATCGGCGTCGCGGGTGCATGGCTTCTCGACCGCCTTTTGGCCAGTATGCTCGTCGGCGTCAGGGTGCACGACCCCGTTTCGCTCTCGCTCGCCTGGGCTCTGATGACGCTGATTGCGCTGGTTGGATGCGGCCTGCCCGCCCGGAACGCAGCCCGCACCAACGTGATCTCCGTACTCCACTCCGAATAGAGACCCGTATGCTGCCAGCGGCACCAGAATCCCGCTCCCCTTGCGGAAAACTGTTCCCCTTGATTGATGCGCCTCAGGTATCGGGCGACGTTAAAGCAGACAAACGCTCCGTCGACGAATTGACAGGTGTATCGCCGTAGCTCGCAGGCACTTTGTGCGTGAGCCCGTAGACTCTTCAAGCAATTGAGTTGACTGAACGGGGTGCGGCTGTGCTGCGCTTTAGTGGCTGACTCCCACAGGCTCGGCGGCGAGCTTTCTGGCGAAGTCGACTTGGGATTGGGCGAGAACTTTGCTTGCCGTTACAGCGAGAATGTTGTGCCCGTGCGTGGTGGGATGGAGGTCGTCCCAAAAGAGATACGTGTCCGGATTGACGGGTATGCCTTGCGAACTTGCGGTTACGTTCTCCAGTGCATAGGCTGCAGGCGAAGCGACGATCTTATCGAACAACGTAAATACATCGAGTTGCCCGATGTCGACGTGCCGGCCGCGGTCGAAGTCGCGCAGAAGGGCTACACCTCCGGCGAGGACCTCGTTGTAGAGCTCGGCAGCCTCGGTGGCGGCGACAGAAGTGGTGGGCAAGCCGTTGAGCCGGGGAATCAATCCTAGCGGAGGCAGGTTAGGCACAATGAACTGAGTGGCGCCCGCGTCAATGAGCCGCTGGATATTTAATGTTTGATTGATACCTGCTTCGATCACATCGTCTTTTGATGTGGCGTTCAGCAGGTCGTTGGCTCCGCCCCAAACCACGAAAAGTGTCTTGCGGGTGATCTTCGGATGCGTAGCAAGATAATCCGTAATCTGCTTGCCGATGTTATCGACGTCGACCGAAAGGCCATCTGTTGCGTTGAAGGTGAAGACCGATGTGCCGCTGCCGGTGAATGCAAATCCGTAGGCATAGTTTGTTCCACCGTCGAGCGACGCCTTGACTGGGGGATTGGAGGGCAGCGAGGCGGCAAACTGCTCGATCCAGACGCCGAAGTAGTCTTGTGCCGGCGGTTCGGTGTCAGCGCCGTCGGTGAAGCTGCCGTCGGTGTAATCAGCCACGGGACCGGGGATGCGGAACCCGTATTTCGCCTCGGTAAGATCGGCCACGTTGCCCGTATCTGAGAGCGAGTCGCCGAAGACAACGATGGAGGTGTAGTCCAGAGAATGCTTAGCGTCCTGGGCATCGGGAACCAGGGCCTGGGCATATGCGGCGACAGCGCTTGAGCCAAGCAATAGCACTGCGAAGACGCAGACCAGCGTGTGGGACCGGCGCACCAGCGGCGCCATGTATCTGGCGGCCGAATGCTGGGGCGGATTTGGTTTGCTCACGACGGAGGTAGAGAGATTGAATCGTTGGAATTCCATGGCGGAGACCTCTCGATGATTGGAATTGGTTTCATCTTCGGCGTGCATGTTGGGGAGATCACGCATAAATTGGCGGTGGGTGTGCAGCACGTTAGGAATGGGTACCGCGAGCCGCCCGGGATACAATTGCGAACGACCAGGAGGCTGGCGCTGCCGTGCAGGAACCATACCCCTTCCCCAGCTTTTCTTCAAGCAATAACTGCGGACCACCATCGCTAAACCTCCGACTACCTGCTTTTACTGTCAAGATATTCTGCGACTCGCCCCGTTCGTGCACGAGGGTGCAGGACAACCAAAAGCCTGCTGTAAGACGCCCCATCCTCGCCGATGGGGCCGCGTTTGGCAATTGTCCGCAGGTCACTTCAGGATGATTTTTGAGTTATCTTGTAAGTGCCTTGAATCCATCGGTATACTACGCTTGCCGCAATCGACTTCTCTGCGCTTACCCGGCGCTGAAGATCCAAATGGCCGCCGTGGTTCACTTCGGACACTTAGACCTCAACCTCGACCTCGAAGCCGCGGAACTGCGGACCGATGGGCGCAAGCGGCGGACGCCCGAACGACAATTCCAGATTCTGCATATGCTGCTGGCTAAGGGAGGAGGAGGCGTTTCGCGCGACGAGACCGCAAGCGCCTCTAGCCCACCGACACGGTGGTGGAGCGTGATCGCTAGGCTCGCGTCGCAGGTACAGTGTGGACGTTCGCCGGCACTCTGCTATGGCTCATCCGTCGCCGGTTCACGATGCTTCCTGGAGAAGCTCTTTACACTCGATCCCAGGACGGTCGCCTAACTCTTCAATCCCGGAAAAATGGTTACTCGTAGATGGGTCGAACCATACGGAACCAGTACCAAGCGCTCTACAGTCTCGCTCACCTTGACCGCACTTAGCTCGGGCAACGGCGGAGTGAATTTCTGATTCGCATCCTCGGGATTGGACTGCAGTTCCCAGTTCTCAATCTTTCTTGCCGCCAGCCTGAGCGCGATGGGAGGATTCTCCCATGGGTCCCATCCACCATCCGCGCTCTCGATCACCGGGCTCTTCCGAATCTCGACATGGTGTTCCAGCTTTTCTTCATTAAGCGCAATGCCGTAGTTCCACGCGCTCTCTGGAGTCAATTCCCAACTGGGGTACTCGGCCGTGGTGTACTGCGGTTCGACACGTGGCACCCACTTTCCTTGAATAGGCAAGGAGTAGACCAGCGGACCGCGTTCGATGGCTATGCCGTCCTGAGGCCATCGGGTGACAGCAATTTTCATCGGCAGAGTGAGAGTTACCACGTCACCGGGATGAAAAGTGCGGTGCAATACAGTAAAGCCGTGCTCTGTTCGCGAGATGGCAAACGCCGTACCGTTGACAGAGAGTTGCGGAGCCTCGCACCAGCTAGGAATGCGCAAGGAGAGCGGAAAGGATACCGGACGATCGGTATTGATCCTGAAGTGAATCTGTTCGTCGAAGGGATAATGGGTGGTCTGCTCAATCTCTACCTGTTGTTTATCAGGGCCGACGACGGTCTTCACCTTCGATGGGCCATAGAGAACCGCTGCAAGCCCGCCATCGTTCGTCTTCATCCACATGCGGATTACGTAATTGGGATAAAGGCGATGAACATTCCCGGCGCAACACGCACCCGCCTTGCCGGGATTTGGCTGATACGCCATCAGGAAGCCGCCCGGCTCCAAAGCATTGTGATCTGAGTTGAGCGTTGCCAGAAACTGGTTGGGACAGGAGAAATATTGCAGCGCTTTCCAATCGTTCTTAATGGCTCCTGCGCCAGCATTAAAACAGGCGCGCTCCACCCGGTCCGCCCAGACCGCGTCTCCAGTGGCCATGAGCAGAAAGCCCCAAGCCCAGGTGTGGTCGGAGATATCGCATGTCTCATGCGAATCGAGTGCGGTGGTCGTGCGGTAAGTTTCCGAGGTGGAAGGAATGCCATCGACCAGCATATGGTGATCGAAGATACGGCGCTGGGCCGCAACCGCAAACCTGAGATACTCCTCTTTGCCCGTGTGGAGATACAGCACAGCCGGCTGCTTGGAGACCTCGGCATACGTAACGCCGTGACATTCAACAGGAGCATCGGCATAGACTAGCTGCGCCGAAAGGTTTCCATGCTCCGGGTCAGCGCCGCCCTTCATGAACTCCTGCCAGGTGCTCTCCGCCAACGCCAGCAGCCGTGGGTCGCCGGTGCGCTCATAGCACCATAACATCGACTCGATATTGATGACATTTCTGGTCGGCGTTCCATACGAAGCCTTGTCAGACAAGTAGTGTTTCTGCATTGCCGCGGCAATGGCATCGCCCCCTGTTCCCTGCGGGAAGTTGGCATCGGAAATTGCCGCCAAGCCGCGGAACAGGAGCGCATGCGGCCAGCGATGAAAGTCCCCTTTAGGGTCTGAAAAGAACTTAGGTCCAAGATAGCCGTCGGCAGCGGCGTGCGCCAGCGTGTAATCGATCGTAGTTCGCACCTGCGCCACGAGCTGTTCATCCTGCAGCACCACAGCCAGCCGAGTTGCTCCGTCCAGCCAGTACGCTTTTTGCTCCCAAGGCCACCACGACTCCGCTGTTTCCTCGCCAGCCCAATAGGCTTTGGTGAAAGGAATTGAAATCTGCGGCAACTTAGATCCTAGCTGCGCTCCCTCTTTTTCCAGGTACGTGCGTAGCCAGCCCTCCGGCAGTACTGTTCCAGGCAACAATGGGTGCAACGCACCGTAAGAGTGTGCAGTCGAGGCCGTCGTTTCCGCGCCCTCCATTGCGCGACTTGCGCCTAGCAGCGCCGCGGAACTCACCAAACTCGTCAAGGCAAGCCGGACGAATTCACGTCGGCTCAGTTCGCTCTCCGCAAGATGCTGTTTCTCTTCCATCCAAGCTCATTTCCGGCGACCGATGCCAAGCACTTTCACGCAGAGTCACAGCTCTATCGGTAGCAACTCGCCAAAGTTCCAAAGCGTTGCGGCAACTCAAAAGCTTCTGAGCTTCGCAGGAGAGGAAGTGAGTAAACACTTCCTCATCGATTACCATAATATAGCAATTTAGTTTTGTAAAACGTTTCAACTCGATAATTCCGCTGCTATATTCATGTTCATGGCCCGCATGAAAATTGAACCACTGCAATCAGGAGCAGCGCTTTGACGATGCCTCGCCCAGTCTTTCTCTTCCTCTTGGTGCTCATGGCTATTCCTCCGTTGTCGGCGCAGGATGCCAATTGGGTGCGTCCACGCAAGGCCGGTGATCCTTTGATATGGGGCCGCACGGACGGCATCGTCTTTGGTCTTCCTTCGGAGGGCGGGATGCGTGGCCCGCGAGGCCTCATTCGCGTTGGCACGATGGATGGAGCCACCGGAACGGCAATGCTGCTGAACTTCATTGCCGTTGAGCCGGCTACCCAGGGTAAGAAACCCCGAGCGGATCGCATGGGTTTTAGCGAACTGGAAAAGAGCCGCCTGGATAAGGGAAAGTTTGGGGCTCGTTTATGGGTTGCAAACAGCGGCGCTAACGTGGAACCAAACGGGGGAACGATCTCAAAGGAGTATCGCGACGGCCATGAAGTTGAGACTCTTTCGATTCGAATTGAGATCGAGCGATTTACTCAAAATCGAGCACATGTATATCTGATACTTACAATGGATAGCGACCATCCTAATGAACTGCGTTTGTCCGCATTTCCCTACGAAGATAGCAGACCTCTTGAAGAGGTTGTATTCACTGCAACCATGGGCGCATATGAGCGGCTGAGGTTTCTCTGGCTGAAGGATGAAGTAGTGGACAGCCGCAAGCTGTATGCCAATTACACCGGCTACGATTTCGCCGAGGCAGAGGCCTATCCAGCCGAGTCGATGCTTCGTGACCAGCAAGGTAATCCGATCGCTCTCTGCACATCGAGTGAAAGAACACCCTCACTGGCACGAAATTCGCAAGCTGGCCCCAATTGGTATTACGACGGTCCGAGAATGACGCAATACTGGACAATTCCCGCTAAAGACGAAGCTCCGAACCTACGTGTAAGAGTCAACGGCCGCTACGCCTATTGGAAGTCGAAAAACGTAATTCCGGGCGGGACAACCTTCGAAAATTTTGAGTTGCGCCAGACATTCCATCCGGGTCAGACATTTATCTTCGGTGTCAGCCGGAAGGAGCCATCCGAATGGATGCCCCCTCTGACAAATCTGCCTGCTAATCCTGAATCGGAATGAATAGAAAACGATTCTTATTCTTATATGCAATTAAGCTCTATTTTCCGCTTCGTTATTCCACGAGGTCGAAAACAAGCAGACCTCTTTGCCGACTGTATCTTCCGTCAGAGTTTTTGCAGCGTATGTAAAAGGTATTGATATGCCGGAAATTGCTATCCCAGAGTCATGGTGATGGCAGTAACGGACGCTGCGGGAAATGTGAAATGCAGCCCATCTGCGGCGGTTGTTATAGCCTCGTCCCTAGGCATGACCGTATCTGGATGCTCGAAGGTGTTATGGGCATGGATGTCTGCATTCGCAAGCGTTCTCACTTTAGCCGAGATTGGCCTTGCACCGCGAAGGATGATCTGCGCCTCACGGCCAGCGGATGCGTCGGCATTGACTACGGTGAGGGTCACCGTCTTGTCTTTCCGCGAAGCTGATCCTTTCAGACTCCAGAAGGTTGCCTCTTTGCCGTCGCGCATATACTTTACAGCCGGAGAGGAAAACTCCGTTCGCAGCGCTGTGCCATTTTGATGTGCTGCATAGAGGTCGAAGACGTGAAAGTTGGGAGTAATGATGAACTTGTCTTCATGCGCGAAGAACAAGGCATTCATGTTATTGATCAATTGTGCGCAGGCAGCCATGCTTATCTTGTCCGCATGACGATTGAAGATATCCAGTGTGAATGCGGTAAATAACGCATCTCGTATCGTGATCTGTTGGCTCAGGATAAATTCCGGCAAGATCTCAGTGCCCTTTCGATACCATGGTCCATATTCATCGACCACCAGTTTCACGGAGCGTTCCGTATCGTACTTTCCCATCGCTTCCCATTGGTCTTCGATGATCTTTTCCATAAGATAACCCTGCTGAAAAAGCTCATACCAATCGACCAAGTCGAACTTCAGCGCGTCTCCCTTGCCCGCGACCCAGTCCGAGGTCTTGCCGCGGCTCAGATTCCATGCGTAATAGTGGATGGACCAACCCGTCAGGCTGTGATCTCCGAAAGAGAATACCTTTTCGAAGAAGCCGTGTGTCCAGTCGAGGTCATTACCCGTTGGACCAGATGCGATGAAGTCCAACGGCAATCCGTATTTCGGAATCCACGCGGTGTAACGCGTAAACTCTGTTGCGTAATCCTGTGGCGAGAACCCGCCCCCGCATCCCCAGCTCTCGTTGCCGATGCCCCAATAGCGGACGTTATAAGGATCTCTGGATCCAGCTTCAGCGCGCAGGTCTGCCATCGTAGTGCTTCCTGCCGGTGAGTTGCAGTATTCCACCCAGCGATCCAGATCGAGTGCTGGCAAGCTGCGAACATTGGCAGCAAGATACGGCTGAGCGCCACTTAGTCGGCAAAAGCGAATGAACTCATCGGTGCCAAACGCATTTGGATCGTACACCTGGGGAGCGCGGCTCTTTTGCAGGGCAGCATCGAACTCCTCAACCCAAAAATTCGTGCGTCTGGGGCGCTTCGTCCCGATTCCGTCTTTCCAATCATAGCTATCGGCAAAGCATCCACCTGGCCAGCGAATGACCGGCGCATGAATTTGACGCAGTCTCTCCACCAACGCGGAACGGATGCCTGCGGTATTGGGAATGCTGGAGCCTTCTCCGACCCACACGCCGTCATAGATGGAGCCGCCGATATGCTCGATAAAATGGCCATAGATATTAGGAGAAATTGTAGCGATCGGTTCTTCGACAAGTACTTCAATACGCGAATCAGATATCGAAGCCGCAATACTCAGCCGATGTCCGATCAACGTCGCTAAACTGGCCGCGCCGCCTGCTTTAAGAAAGCCTCTTCGTTGCAAGTTGACTCCAGCCTTCTCTACCTTTAAGGGAGCTTCCCCGCACTGCCATATCCAGTTGAACTGGCATGGCAATACGGGGAGTTGAGTTCATCGTGAGATTTAGAAGATGAGCTTTAAAGCGAATTGCAATACGCGCGGCACATACGAGTTGTTAAAAGACGGGTGCAGAAAGCTGGAGGGCAGAATGCCTTCAGCCGTGCTGCCGTTGACGCATGCATCCGCTCCCGCATTGTATGTGGAGTTTCCGTTCGGCAGGAAGCAGCCCGGAGAGTTATTGACCGAGAAGAACTGAGGATGGTTGAAAACGTTGAATGCTTCGGTGCGAAACTCGGCATGCAGCCGGTCTCCGATAGAGAAGCGCTTGAAGATGCCTGTGTCGAAGTTCGTGACATTCGGACCGAAGAGCGAGTTACGCCCCGAATCACCGAAGGTCAAACCGGTCGGCGCGTTGTACGCTGCGGGATTGAAGAGGAGCGGTCCAAAGATCCCTGGTTCATATTTGGGCCCGCTAACGTGCGTCCGGCTAACACCGGGCACGAAGTCCACATAGGAGCCGGAGCCTTCGCCGTTCGCGACGCCCGCGTTGTCATAGTAGGCGCCATTGTTGACGCTGAATGGCCTGCCGGTCTGGAATCCGGTGATGCCGGACCATTGCCATCCGCCCAAAGTGAGCTGTTCCCAATGGCTGCGTCCGGTGAATTTCGGCAGGGTGTAGATGTAGCTGATGGTGAGGAGGTGGCGTTGGTCGAGATTCGAGCTGGCGCGATTGGCCTTGATGTTGTAGCTGTCGACGAAGTTTCCGTCGTAGCGATCGGATTCGTCGTCGATGGCGTGACTGTAGGTGTAAGCCAGCGTAAGTTCAAGATTGCTGGCAGTGCGGCGCCCCGAAACCTGTAGCGCATTGTAGTTGGAGCTGGCCCCGTAGCCGATGCCATCGATCGTATCCCAGCCGGGATAGGCTTCGCGGTAGAGATCGGGATTGACGTTGCCGCAGGCAACATTCAGATGCGTCAGTGCATCGCCTTGAACTAGGTTGCCGACGGAGTTATATACCGGCGGCCCGTTGCCCGCATTGGCGCAGTCGGCGTCGATGATGGGCACGCCCTTCGGGTAGGGATTTGTGGCCTGATTGAGGTCGTAGAGCTGATTGAGATCACGCTGCAAGGTGAGGTGCGTGCCTTTGCTGCCGACGTAGGATACGGTGGCGATGGTGTCCTTCATCAGCTGGCGTTGAATGTCAAAGTGGAACTGTTGCATGTAGGGCCATTTAACCTGCGTAGCGGGAATGGAGTTCGGGATCAGTGGGAAATACAAGCCCCCGCCGATGTTCTGATAGCCCTGGACGTAGAACTGGATGGGCGTGAGCACTAACGGCGGCTGGCCCTCGAGCGACTCGGCGTTTGCCTCATTGCCGTTGGTGTGTTCGTAAAAGATGCCATAGGCGGCGCGGATGGCGGTCTTGCCGTCGCCAAAGGGATCATAGGCGAAGCCGACACGCGGAGCTGGATTCCAGATATGACCTTGCATGCAGCCTGCGGGCACCTTGTTATAGCCGCAGCGCACGATGCCGCTGAGATTGTTGATGCTTTGCCCTGGGCCGAAATCGAGTTGCCCAGTGTTGGGATCGACGACTGGCATATTCGCGACGTTGTAGGCCGCCGGATCGAAGTTATAGGCAAGATCATTGTTCTCGGTATAGAGGCCAAACATGCTCATGCGCAGGCCGAGGTTCACAGTCAGTTTCTTGCTGACATGCCAGTCGTCCTGAATGAAGGGCTCGAAGATTTTAAAAGTGAAGTGGTACTTCGGCTCCTGGTTTGACTGCGTATAGGTCGCGATGTCGCCTACGAGAAAGTCGGAAAAAGCATTGCCGGTGCTGGGAATACCGCCGCTGGCTGGAGCGGTGTAATAGGTGCCGCCATTGCCCGAGAAACCGAGGTAACCCTGCGTATTCAGTTCCGCGTCTTCGTTCTTCTTGTTGATCGTGAAGTAGAAGCCGGTTTTGAGATTGTGATTATGCAAAAGCTTGGTGACGGTATCGCGGAAGGTGAATGTGGGGTTGGAGTTGTAGAAGGGAACCGGTCCGGCATCCTGGTTTAGGTCGCCGTAGCTGGTGCCTCCCTGGATGTTGAAGGAAGGGACTTTGCCGCCGAAGTTATTGTTGAAGAGGCCGGTCATGGTCAGACCAGCGGGCAGCGCGCCGGCATTGGTGGTATTGGTGATGGAAAGATGGTTGGCGCCGTAACCGGCCATGAACTCGTTGGTCAGCGTAGAGGACGGAGTCCACTGCAGATTGAAGACCATGGAGATGCCAGGCCCTAATTCCTGGCCGGGGATTCCCGGTAGGTTCGATTGCGCCCAGGGAGTAGAGGTGGTAAGAACCTGCTTCGTGGAGTCGTGGATGTAGCGGAAGGAGGCGCGCAGTTTGGGGCCAATCTGCTGATCGAGTTTGAAGAGCTCCTCATGCGACGTATAAGGAGCCGGAGCGGGTAACTGGAAGTAGGGCAGGTTGTTGTAGGTCGTATTCGGCAGTGGGATCAGATTCAGGAAGGCGTTTGCATTGGTCTGATCGATGTAAGTGGAGAGGTTGTTGTTGGCGAAGCCGATCAAGCCGCCATCCTGCGCGCTGTCTGGCAGGTAGGCCGGGCAATCGGGATAAACAGAGAAGTTTGCCGGGGCTCCGGCGGGAACGCTGCGATAAAAGACGGTGCCTGCGGTCGGACAAACAGCATTGAAGTCGCCGCCGCGTTCGGCTGCGGTCGGAATGGGAGTGTTGTAGAAGCCGGGCACGTTTTCCTTGCGGACCTCTTCGGAGTAGAAGAAGTAGCTTTTGTCGTGGCCGTCGTAAAGATGGGGAATGACGATCGGGCCGCCCAAAGTGCCGCCGAAGTCGTGTTTCTTGTAAGCGGCCTTGTTTCCCGGAATGAAGTAGTTCTCGGCATTGAAGAACTGGTTGCGCAGGTACTCGAAGACCTCGCCGTGCAGATGATTGGTGCCGGATTTGGTGACAGCTTCCACAGAGCCCGAACCGCTTCGTCCGTATTGAGCGTCATAGCTGGAGGTGAAGATCTGCACCTGGTCGAGCGCGTCGAGGTTGGGAAAGACGTTGAGATTGGACATGCTGCCCGCGTCGAGCACGTCACCGCCGTCGACCTCCCAGTTGTTGTATTCTGTGCGGCCGCCGTTGACGGAATAGGAGACGCTGCCGCCAGGGCCAGTTGTTCCCGCGGCCTGTCCGGTCTGGTTGCTGACGCCGGGGGAGAGCTCGATCAACTGCACGAAGGAGCGGCCGTTCAGCTCAAGCTGGCTGATCTGGTCGGAGGTGATAGTGGTCGAGAGCTCTGAGCTTTGCGTTTCGATGGTGCCCGCTGCAGAGCCCTGCACGGTAACTTCGGTACTAGCGCTGCCGATTTTAAGCGATGCATCGACGCGGGCATTCTGGCCGACGCGAAGGACAATGCCAGAAGCAACAAAACGCGTGAAGCCGGGAGCGGTCACGGTGACATTGTAGGTTCCTTCGCTCAGGGCCTGCACCAGGTAATCACCGGAGGAGTTGGAAACGGTCTCACGATGGATGCCGTGTTCGCTGTTACTGACGACCACCCTGGCGTTGGGAATGACGGCCTGCGAACTATCGCGTACGGTTCCAGTGATGGAGCCCGAGACTTGAGCAAGAGTAGGAATGCCGATACACAGTACACTAGCTACAACAGAAAAAAGTCTTTGGAAGTAAGTCATCGCCTGCTTCTCCTCATTACGTATAGGTTTGACCGCAGATATGCATGGCCTTACGTGCAAAAGCGGTCGTCGTGGAACGGGTTCGTCTAGTGAAAACATAGTACATCAAGGTTGAAACGTTTTAAAAGAAAATTCAATCAAGCATTTTAGAAATGTTTGACATCTGAAAGGAGACGCTAAAACCCTTGTCCCTTATTGGGATAGCAGCATTCGCCCCGGAAATAAATTGAGCTCTCGGGCTATGTTCCGCCCTGCCTTCGCGTCGAGACGATCAATTCCGGAGGCGGAATGGTCGTCCTATGCGGTCAATCTATATCGACGGAGCAGCATCGGCGACGCAACGGAATCCAATAGCCCCTGACCTGTCCATGCCGGGTGACATCAGCAGGTACTTCCCGTGCTCGGGAAGCCGATATGCCTGCGGAAAATACCATCGCGACCCTTGCGGTTCGTAATGGCTGCCACCGCGAAGAATAGCGGCGCGAGTATGCTCGTCCACGTATTCGTCCGTCCATTGCCACACGTTACCGATCAAGTCCATCACTCCAAACGGGCTTGCTCCTTTCGGGTGCGCATCGACATCGCTTGCGGGAGCCATAACACGCCCTCGATCTTGTTTTGGCACTGCGCCCGGGATCATCTCCCTGCCCCACGGATAGTCGTTATCTGCTAATCCCTGAGCGGCGTACTGCCACTCCCACTCATGAGGAAGCCGCTTCCCTGCCCAGGCGGCATAGGCGTGTGCATCCTCGATCGAAACCCAGGTGACCGGTTTGTTGGCCCAGCCTGCGGGATAGGTGCCGTCGGCCCAGTCCTTCAGAAAGTTGTGATCATCCGGCGGACGATAATGCGTAGCATCCAGAAAGCGCTCGAACTCAGCATTGGTCACGGGATACTTGTCGATCCAGAAAGCACTTATGTGCAGCAGCTTGGCGTGAAAACGCCGCGGCGAAGTTTCCCATGGATATTGGACATCCGTGCCTTCTTCGTTCATGCCCTCCACTTCAATGCCGTGCACCGTGAATTCATAGTCCGCCGCGGGGATCTTAACCATGCCATCGGGTGCGGACGCAGTGGGGTGCGTAGGAGCAATTGACACCAGTTGCTGCGGAAGTGCCTTCCATTCCTTTGAAAAGCTGACGAGCGGTTGCTGCGCGAAGGTTTGCATCGCATTCAGCAGATTCGTAGGGACGAGGCTATCCTGCCTCGTCTCCAACACGGCTCCGTATCCATTCGGCTCCAACTCCAACTCGATCCTAGTGTTCCCGCCGACGATCTTCGGATGTAGCTCGACGCCATGCCACAAATCAAAGTAACGGGCGCCAGTGACAGCGGGAACATCGAAGATGCCATCTGCGACCGCGTAGGCGTTCCGATTGACGACCGTCCACAGCGTGCTCTCCTTGCCCGGCCACTTGGTGGCGAACACACCGAACTGGTGCGTCAGAATGTGCGGTTCCCATTGCGCATTGGTCAGTAGGTCGACGTTGGCGCGTTCGATCGTCATGATGCGGCGCAGCGTTTCGGCATCCCGCGGCGTCATTTGATTCCAAATGCCCCAGATATTTTCCCAGCTCTCAAAACCTGTTCCGTTGAAGAAAGCTGTTTGCAGGTCATCGGTATGGTCATGCACCCAACGATCACAAACATGCACCATGTGGCGCGACTCCAGCCATTTGAACAAGCTGACGGGCGGTGCAAAGCCGTAGTTGAAGTACCCCCAGCTCATCACGTTGTAGTTCAACATCTCTCCGGAGGCGAGACCTGCTTCCGGCTCGGAGATGAGTGGATGGCCCAATTGCGCCGCCTGCATTTGAACGACTCTCGGCACCCCCTCCAGTGTGTCGCCGTTGATGCCATCGGCTCCGGCCTCGGTAAGTTCGTTTACCAGCACATCCCAAGCCTTCTTTCCTTCGGCATGTGTTCCCTGGTCCCAAACCACTACCGGAAAGAGCACCTTGACCCCGTGCGCATGGAACTGAGCGACCATCTTCTTAACGCCCTCCATGCCGCCGGGCAAATCGTGGAACAGGTCGAACTGGCTCCGGTCGTCGATGCCCAGGTTGGGATATACGTGCCAGATCAAGACGCTGTCGATGCCACCATATCGCAGCTTGAGGTCGTCCAGGTAGCGGTCGACGGTGTAACTGGCGGTTGCCGGATCGTAGAAATAACGATCATGGATCATCATCTGGGTCTGCACCAGGTCGGATTGCGCCCAGCGAAGTTCGGGACGAGTATAGTCCGTCTCTTCGTAGCCAATACGCAACAGTCTTTCTTGGCGCCAGCGCTGGATGTCGGCGAGCCACTCGTTGATATCCCTCTCTCCGCATACCGTTGCCCGGTGCGTTTCTTCATCGGGAATCGTGTCGCACAGAGGCGCGTCGATCTGTTCCCCTTTCGGGTGAACTGCAGAATCCTGCGCCAGCCCATTCCAGGACAGTACTGTGCTGAGCGCGATCGCGAATAGGCATCTTCGGGGAATCAAGGCAACCTCCTGCACAAACAAAGACGACAATGCTACATAAGCCAATCGATGACTGGGTTGGCGCTCTTGAGAAGCAAATTGGGGACGCCAGACAGCTCTCGGATCAGATAGTGAACAGCTATAGGGGGCAACATTGTTGGACGCGCGAAAGTATGACTGTGCGTATCCCGGTTTTGGGTTTTACGAGACAAATTGCCCCGGTCAGTCTCATCTCCACGTACATGTACATAGCACGATGCGAGAACTTACCTGCCCCGCTATCTAGGATTAGTTCCAAAAACAACGGCACATTGAGCACAGGATGGACCGCCCTCAGGCTAACCCATTCTCTTGCCCAGCTCCGTTTACTTTCCAAATATTGCTTGTTAAAACGTTACAATTATGCTTAGACTAATGGAAGTTGTCAAGGAAAACAATGCAGCCAAAAGGACGCACGGAGAGCAGACGACAACGTCTCGCGCACTCGATTCGACGTTGTGTGCAGGTGCTGCGCAGGCGCTCGATCCTCTTCGCCCTGCCGGTCCTGACTCTCGTTCCCTCCGTCCATCTGCTGGCGCAAGGGACTCAGAATCAGCAACCACTCGAGTTTTCCAGGGCCGTACGTCCGTGGGAGTTCATGGATGTGACTGGGCAGCGTGCGGCATTGCTCGGCAGTGAATCCGGACGCCTTGAGGCATGGGTTTACCCGCTCAAGATCCTCCGCAACTTCCATTTGCTCTTTCATGCCGAAGAGCACACCCTCTACGCTGATTCCCTGGCGAGGACTCTGATCGTC